>JGI24698J34947_10001594_pt1 | contig 12043 bp, 11 predicted proteins | sample TergutMp193P3_FD_34947 | JGI IMG/M metagenome (IMG submission 34947)
CCCCCCCCCCCCCCCCCGCAGGTAATCGCAGTCCGTTCAGTAACACCTTTCACATTAGCTGCCCCAATAGCAAAAAACATCCCAACAAAGGAGTATTCTCATGAAAAAAAGGCTTGCAACAATGGTTCTCGTCTTTGCAGCGCTGTCTGTTTACGGACAATCAAGAGGCGACGTCTCTCTGGATGACGCCATTTACCATTCAGCGCAGCAGATTCAGGACGGTCTTGAAAAAGGAGCGAAAATTATTGTGTACCAGTTTCAGTCGCAGAACAACAGAATATCAGATTATGTCCTGAAAGAATTGTTCAACCTGCTGGTTAATTCCCGTAATTTTACCGTGCTGGACCGGTCGGCGCAGGAGGTTATTAACGCGGAACTTGATTTTCAATTTAACCAAAGCGCGGGCATGATAAGCGACGACAGTCTGGCAAGCCTTACCCGGAGAATCGGCGCACAGGCGATTGTAACCGGTTCTCTGGATGATACCGGCAGTGAATACCGTTTCAGGATGAGAGTAATCGGAACGGAAACAACGGCGGCTATTGCTTCTTATGCGATTAGTGTTAATAAAAATGACAAACGTATTGCGGCCCTTTCAAACCGCCGGCCTGACACCGGACAAAAAATAGGAACCGGCGCGATGAACATACTGCTCGGTCTTGGCTCGTATCTTGAGCGCGATTTTTCAGGCGGCATTACGCTTACGGCGGGCTACGTTGTTGCGGCGGGGCTGGTGGTGATAGAAGCGGCTGCGCTTGATTGGGACAGTCCGGCGGTGGGCGTTCCGGTAACAATCGGCGTTGGCATTGCGGGAGTGACTCTGGTGTATGGGTTCGCGCGGCCATTCATCTTCAACTACTCGCCGCAGTTGGCGGCGGTAATGGATAATACCCGTCCGGGCATTGTCCTGACATCAGATAACGGCGCCACAGACCGTGATTACGGTTTTCAGATAGCGTATACATTCAGGTTTTAACGAGGTGATACCATGAAAAAACAACCAATATCTTTTGCTATTTTAATAATAATGCTATGCGCGGTTTTTGGGGGCTGCGAAGGTCTGGCGACGCTCGTTCACGGCGCCAAACCGGAAGAAACCTATACGGTTACTTTTAACGCTAACGGTGGAAGCGGAACCCCGCCGGCGGTGCAAACCGTTACCGCCGATACCGTTATCAGCCTTCCCGACAAAGGCGGCTTAACCAGTACGGGGAATGTATTTGTCGGCTGGAGTGAAAACGCAAGCGGCGGCGGAATAATATATTCCGTTGGGGCTTCCATTACGGTTACTCAAAACATGGTTTTTTACGCCCAATGGCTGGACGGCTCAACGCCGCAATACACCGTTACATTTAACGCCAACGGAGCGACCGGCGGGGCGGCCCCCGCACCGCAAACGGTATACAGCGGCATCAGCATTACCGTTCCCGGACAGGGGACGCTTGTCTACAGCGGGAAAAACTTTGGCGGCTGGAACACACAGGCCAACGGCGGCGGAACAAATTACGCGGCGGGGGCGGCATATACCGTAACCGGCAACGCGACGCTGTACGCGCGGTGGCAGAGCGAAGTGCAGTATACCGTTACCTATAACGCCAACGGCGCAAGCGGAACCGCGCCAACCGCGCACAGCGTAGACCCGGGAACGGTTATTACCCTGCCGGGCGCGGGAAGCATGACGTATACGGGGAGAACGTTTGAAGGCTGGAACACCAACGCGGGCGGCACCGGGACGAATTACGCGGAGGGGGATTCGTATACGGTTAACGCGGATGTTTCGTTGTATGCGCGGTGGTTGAGCGTGCCGATAACGCCGCCGGGTGCGACGCTGGTGGAACAGCTTGCGTATATACGCAACAATGCCGGTGACGGGGTGGTGTATAACATTGTGGTTGACAAAAATGAATTCATAGGGCCGCAAACGATTTCTACGCTAGGCATAAATATTACGGTCAATATCCACAGCGCAAGTTCGTCCGATGTAAAAACCATACAGCTTGAGGGACAGGGGCATCTATTTTCTATAGATACTGGCATTACTCTGAAATTGCAGGATATTGTGCTGAGGGGGCATAGTACGAATAACAGAGCACTGGTCTCGGTGGGAAATGGAACATTGCTTCTGAATTCAGGAGCAAAAATTACACAGAATACAAACAATTTCTCAAATGGTGGAGGTATCTATGTAGACGGTGGTAACTTGGAAATGAATGAAGGATCTGAAATCAGCAATAACTTTGTTCAAGTATATACTGGCCGTGGAGGTGGAATACATGTTAACAACAGAGGTAATGTTCTCATACGTGGAGGAATAATCAGCGAAAATATAGGTGGAATAACTAACAGCGGTTTTGGTGGTGGTATATCTATAACAGGTAATTCTACGGTAAATATGTCTGGAGGGATCATACAAAAAAACTCTACTCGTGATTTTGGTGGTGGTGTATTTGTAGACAATGGTTCCAACTTTACGAAACGCGCTACATCTGGAAGCGTTAACAGCGGTATTATTTACGGTTCTGCTGGGGATAATGCAAACATTTGCTATTTTTACGACTACCACAGTGGTAAAAATGGAAATGCTGTTTACCGTAACTGGGGTAGTCTGCAATGCCGAAACACCACTCTTAACCCCGGCGATGAAATTACCACCTTGTCAGATGTAGGATGGGAGTAAACATCAGAAACTCAAGAAAAAGAGTCACCGAATGACACGAATTAAACGAATATAAAGGGGTGTTCATTCGTGTCATTCGCGTAATTCGGTGACTCATTAGTTTAGGCAACAGCGCCCGGCACACGAATCCTATCGGTATAATTTTATCGGTATATACCGGGCCATTGCCGCAAAATGCTTATCATGTACCGCTATTGCCAAATCATTTTGTATGCTGTTCTGGGCAATAATAATATCAGAAACCCCAATATTATTGTTACCGTGTTTTATATTAAGAAGCTGCATATTTCTTATTTCCTGCCAGTCAATGTTTAAGGTATACTTGTTGATACAGTTCAATAGTTCCGCTAATTTATGTTCCTTTTTATGGATAATTGACGGTAATAATTCGGTTAGAATAATATCGTTGGTGCATATTACATTACGGTCAATGAGCTCATTGATATATAAATATTTTTTGGCTCCCTTGAAATATTCAATCCACACGGAAGAATCAACCAGAACATTCATCGGCTTCTCAATTTATTAAGGTCAATATCCAAATGTACCTTGCCGAAATAGTCGGTCAATCCCTTAATTTTTTCCCTTTGAATCACGTTTTCTAACGCAAATGAAATTAATTTCGTTTTGGTGGGAATTTTGGTCAAAATCATCGCTTCATGCACCAATGAATCAGGCAAGTTTAACGTCGTTCTCATATACTCCCCCTATGCATATAATAACGTGTTTTTATATGCCTTGTCAAGCAATTTTTGGCATACAATGGATTACCCCCCTACTCCCGCAGCCGGTCCAACTCGCTGTGGGCTTGCTGGCGTACTGACTGCGGCCGGTCGGGGTTGCTGAGGAGGACGAGGATGCGGGCGCCGATGTCGAATAGGGGGGGGCCGGAAAAACGGCAGAGGGAGCCGGCGGCGGCGGCGGTGGCGGAGAGGACGCGCTCGTCGTGGACGTTTCCCTCGGTGGCGATGGTGAGCAGTTCCCGAATCGCTATGCCGTTGGGATCGAGGCCGATGCCGCCAATTGCGTAGGCGGCGGCGGCCTGGACCAGCGGTTCCTGCTCCGTTCTGAAAAAACGGGAGAGCCAGGGCATGGTCTCGCCTGAGCCGATGCGGGACAACAACTGCAGGGCGGCAATCCGCAGGTTTATCGAAAACATACCCTGCTTGTCGCCGCTTTGCGCAACGTTCATCAGCCAGGTAAGCCACTCGCGTTCGTTTTCCCCTACCCTGCCCGCCAGAATCTCGCGGTAGATGGCGTCAAGTTTTTCTCTCACCTCCGCCTCATTGTATTGGCCGGTAAAGGCGACGGGCGGGTAAATGCCCTTCCCATAAACCCCCGGCGGGGCGGGGCCGTACAGAGTCAGCCGGTGCCGTGCGGCGCGTTCTTCCAGTTTCCATGTGTAGAGTATCCAGTCTGTTCCGCCCGAATACAGTACGCCGTTATCGTCAAACGCCGGTACGCCCGACGCGTTTTTCAGCGTGGTAAACCACAGGCGCTTGCCGTCAACGGCAAAAGCCGATGCCCCGCCGGCGCTCAGTACATAAATGCCCCGCTCGTCATAAACCACCGCCGCGTCGTGCAGCTGCCGCGCGTGGGTATCGGCTATCCACCGCGTTTCGCCGTTAGGCGACATCAGCGCAACCTGCCCGTTGGCAAGGACGGCCGCGACGGTGTCTCCCCTGCTTGCCGCCGCCAGGGGCGGGGAAGGCAGACGGGGCGCGTTAACCGGCTTTGCGTTCGGCAGGGACGGGTCGAGCAGCTGCACATCACCGTTGGAATACAGGGCGATAACCAATGCGCCCGATGACAGCAATATGCGGGGGGTGGAGGGCAGTTTCAGGGCCACTGCCGCGCCATAGGGATCGATTCGCAGGGCGTCGCCTTTTTCCAGGGCCAGCAGAATGCCGCCGCTCTGATCCAGCCAGGGGCCGGCGCTGACCGCGTTCGCCAGTTCCCGCGTCCACAGGAGGCTGCCCGCCGCGGTATAGCACATTATTTTGCGCGCGGCGGGAACAAACACCCTGCCGTCCCAGCCCACCACAACCGGCCCGGACAGCGCCCCGCCGGTGTTGACCCGCCAGAGTTCTTTCCCTATCCGGCTCAGCGCGATAAAAATGCCATTGGTTCTGCAAATATACGAAGTACCCTCGCGCGAACGGGTAATGTGGGGGCTGATGCGCCCCCGCGCCGAAAAAGTCCACAAGGGCCTGCCCGACGCGGAATACGCCTTGACGCTTCCCCCGTCCGTCGCCACCACCACCGACTGCGCCTGAACCGTCGGCCGCCCTATCACCGCCCCGCCAACCGCCTGCCGCCACAGCCAGACGGTATTTATTTCGGTATTATTCGCCGACGGCCCCCCGCTCTGGGCAAAAACCGTGAAGGAACAAAACAATACCGGGAGCAGGAATGGGAACCTCATATATGGATAACGCTAATGTAATTCCGTCGAATACTCAAGAACCGGAACAGAGTCTTGACAAAGAAGGCGATTGTATTTTATTCTGATTTGTACTGTTTTATAATGTTTTTTGGCGCAATTATTATTATGGGCAAATTATTTCTGATAGTTTTAATAAGCATAACAGCGTTATCCTCATGTGCCAGCCTGCAAGCCAAATTATATGCGTCGATGATCGACGCCCAAAGCGGGGATCAAATTCTGTCCAATGAAAGCAATGTACGGGAATTTCTGGAACATATGCTGGTCTCACCGGAAGAATATGTTATTACCGCCTATGAACGGTGTCTGACCAAGGATCAAAAAAAACGAACCAGATTAATGCACCACAGTTATTATGTCATCTCAATTCCATCCCGTAACGAGTATCACACACTGAGTTATTTTGGCACGGAATTCGCCTCTTATTCGCGGGGGGCATGGGCGATGGATACCGACAGCGACCGGTATTCATACCAGAATTATATCGCCGGGAAACGCAATTGGGATGTTACGGAAATTAAGACCGGCAGCGGTATTGATACGGAAAATACCGTAAAAAATATTATCAAAAAAATGGATGAAGGCGTACATTATTATTACCGGGATCACATCAGAAACAGGCCCGGCGTGAATAATTGCAATACCGCGCTGTGGGAGACGATCACGCTCAACGCTAATGCTGCCGGTACGCGGACAGAAAATCGCCTAACCGGTGTATGGCGTCGGTGAGGGTGTCCTTGTCGGGAAGAAACACAATGCGGAAATGATCCGGCTCTTTCCAGTTAAACCCCGTGCCGTGGACGAGGAGCAGATGCTGTTCCTTCAGCAGATCAAGGGCGAATTGTTCATCGTTGGTTATGCCAAAACGCTGCGTGTCGATCTTCGGGAAACAGTACAGCGCCCCCTGGGGCATAACAACGGAAAGGCCGGGAATGTTATTGATCAGGCTAACCGCGGCGCCCCGCTGTTCGTGCAGGCGCCCGCCGGGGAGGATCAGGTCTTTGATGCTCTGATAGCCGCCGAGCGCGGTTTGTATGCCCATTTGCGAGGGCATATTGGGGCACAGGCGCATATTGGCAAGCATATCGAGCCCGTCAACATAATCGGCGGCGTGTTTTTTGTCGCCCGACAGCACCATCCAGCCCGCGCGAAAACCGGCGGCGCGGTAGGCTTTGGACAGACCGTCAAAACTAATGGTGAGGATGTCCGGCGCGATGGTGGACATGGGGATATGCACGGCGTCATCGTAGGTGATTCTGCTGTAGATTTCATCGGCATAAACGATCAGCTCGTGTTCGCGGGCGATGGCGGCGATGCCTTCCAGCACGGGGCGTTCATACACCGCGCCGGTGGGGTTGTTGGGATTGATAATCACCACGGCCCTGGTTTGGGGAGATATTTTGGAGCGGATGTCGTCAAGGTCGGGGTTCCACCCGGCGGACTCATCACACCGGTAGTGTACCGCCCTGCCGCCGGCAAGCGTAACGGCGGCTGTCCACAGGGGATAATCCGGCATGGGGACCAGGACTTCGTCGCCTGAGTTCAAAAGCCCCTGCATCGCCATCACAATCAGCTCGCTGACCCCGTTACCGATAAAAATGTCGTCAATACCGACATCCATCACGCCCTTTACCTGAAAATCGTGCATAACGGCTTTTCGCGCGGCAAACAGGCCCCGCGAATCGCCATACGCCTGGGCGTTATGCAAATTGACAATCATGTCGTGGAGAATCTCGTCGGGGGCGTTCAAACCAAAGGCCGCGGGGCTGCCGATGTTCAGCTTGACGATGCTAAAACCCTCTTCTTCCATCCTTTTGGCTTCTTTGAGCACCGGGCCGCGTATGTCATAGCAGACGCTGTCCAGTTTTGCCGATTTTTCAATATTTTTCACGCTCAACACCCCTCAAAACATAAAAAATGACCGTATTCATTTGAATTTAGGCGGTAATTTCCCTATAATATAAGTATGGATAAAGAAAGGGAGTAAGTCAATAAAATGAATGGTTTTTTACTCAAGGATATCCCCTACGGCTTTTTCTCTAAAGCGGTATATCTGGACCCGCAGTTTGTCCTGACTGCGCCGGAGATGCCGATTACCGCCGATCTCTTGAGGACCATCAGTTCATGGGGCTTTAACGAAGTGTTAAGCGACGGTGAGCCGTGCGAAAGCTATGCGGGCGCCGAAGCCGCGCAGGCCGCCGGCAAGGAGAAGGCATCCGGCGGACGTTCCGCCACCGCCGATCTGGACAAAATACAGCAGGCTGAGGCTTTCTACGCTTCATTTCAAAAATACGTTAAAACCCTCTATACTCTTTTGCCGATCAAAAACGATCTGGACTTCAGCGTTGTAGCGGAACAGCTTAAGCCCATCTGTGAATACGTGCGGGAAAACCGCCGGTTCCTGATGCGGACGCAATGGCTTACCGAGCCGGTTCATGAAGAAAACCAGATGATATCCCACACGACGCGTTCCACCATTATCGCCATTATCATTGGCATTACCCTTAAATTGCAGAATTACCGGCTGATAGAGGTAGCGGTCGCCGCGCTGCTGCACGAAGTGGGGATGATCAAACTGCCCCAGGAAAACTACACCAGCAAAGGGGTTCTGACCGAACAGGAACGGAAGCTGCTGTACGCCCACCCGATTCTGGGCTACAACATCCTGAAGTCCTATGACTTTCCTCTGGTAATTTGCGCGGCGGCGCTTGAACACCATGAACGGGAAAACGGAACCGGTTATCCGCAGCGAAAAACCGGCGACAAAATTACCCTGTACGCGAAGATCATCGCCGTCGCCTGTTCCTACGAGGCGATTCTATCCCGCCGCCCCCACAAGGATTCCAAAGACAGCCACACGGGGATAATGGAAATGCTCAAAAACGAGGGCAAGCAATACGACGACACCATTGTCCGGGCGCTGGTATATTCGCTGTCGATTTATCCCATCGGGCTGTACGTACTGCTGTCCAACGATAAAAAGGGGCAGGTGGTTGACGTAAACCCGGAGAATCCCCGTTACCCCATCGTAGAGATTTTGGGAGACCTGACGCCTAACGGCAAAAATAAAATCGTGCGGACTTCAGCGGATACGTTCTACATAGTCCGCCCCCTTACCCCGGACGAGGTAAAAGGTTAATATAAACCCATGATTAGTATTATTGCCGCATTGATTCTGGCAAGCGGTTTTTTTTCCCTGTTCGAGCAGGCGTTGAGCAATGTCCGCAAAGGCCGCCTGCAAAAAGAAGCTGAAGACGGCGAACAGGGCAGCCAGCGCAAGGCCCGCCGGTATGCCCGCCTGTTGAAAGCGGCGGAAAACCCGAACCGGTACATCATGGCGGCTAACTTTTGGATTATTATCTCAAGAACTTTTGCCGCAATCCTGACCGGCATCAGCGTAGGACGGGCGGCGGCGCACACCGTAGCGACCTATGCCGCAGTCCAGGTAATACTGCCCGTTGCCGCGTATATCCTCGCGGTTCTGCTGCTGGGCAGCCTCATCCCCCGGATCATCGCCGGCCGTATGCCGGAACGTATAGCCGCGGCGACCCTCCCCCTGTTCGCCATTTTTGCCCTGCCCCTGCGGCCTTTTTACGCATTGGCGCAGGTCGCCGGCAAACAACTGCAGCCGATTCTCCCGCCGATGGCGGAACAGCCGGGTATGACCGAAGATGAATTGCGCCATGCGCTGCTGGAGGGAGAAAAGTCGGGCATTGTGGAAAGCAAGGAAAGGACGATGGTTGAAGGGGTCTTTTATCTGGGAGACCGGCCTTTGGGTACTTTTATGACTCACCGTTCCGACATTCAATGGCTCGATATCAACGACCCGCCGCAGGATATCCGCGCAAAAGTGCTGGAATACCGCAGCCAGCGCTGCTTTCCCGTTGCGGACGGCTCCCTTGACGCGATCATCGGCGCGGCCTATCTGGAAGACATCATTCTTGATCTTGCCTCCGCTTCGCCTGCCGGCCTGCGGGCTATCACGAAAAAAGCGATTTTTGCCCCGGAAACCATGCCGGCGCTCAAAGCGTTTGAATCGTTCAGGCGGGGTAAGGCGGATTTTCTGCTGGTGATGGACGAATACGGCGGCTTTGCGGGCATGGTTCGCGTGCATGATTTGATGGAAGAAATTGTCGGGGAACTGACCGCGCCCGGCACCGAGGCGGATCAGGCGGTGCAGCAGGAAGACGGCACGTGGCTGGTCGACGGCGCCCTGAACATTGACGACGCGGCGCGGCTGCTCTCCCTGCCCGGCCTTTCCGCCGCCACCGGCGACTACCACACCCTCGCGGGCTTTGTGCTTTCACTCGCCGGAGAACTCCCCCGCGCCGGCGACAACTTCATGTACCATGGCTGCCGCTTCACCGTCGTCGACATGGACGGCAACCGCATCGACAAAATTATGGTCAAGCTCGCTGACGGCGTTTCTTGAAAAAGTTTTTCCATTTGAGCAGGCGCTGAACCCGCCGATCTTTCTTGTCCAGGTATACTTCAAGGTCTTCTATTAAGTGGGAGAACTCTTCCAGTTTGGGCCGCAGGTGTTTGGAATCGTCGATATCAACTTTCTCAAATTTTATCAGGCGCTTTTCAACCCAATCGAGAAAGGCGCTGTCTTCTTTGGTTTCCGTTTCCGGTTTGTCAAAATTATCAAATTCATACTTGACCACCTCGTCATTGCGAATCTCGCCGATAAATGTCCGGTGCAGGTTGAGTTTTATCCCTTTCTTCATGTACGCGAGGCGGCCTTCTTTTTCAAAGCGGCGTATGCTGACCCTGATATGCGCCGAGCGCAAGAAGCGCAGACTGCAAAATTCCGACGCCCGCTTGACAAAGTCGTTGTCCTCGGCGACGTAAATCGTCTCGTCAAAACCGCCGGCCCGCCGGAAAAGACGGCGGGTGACAAAAATACAAAAACCAAATGCCTTGGGGTCTACTCTCAGATTGAGCAATACCGCCAGATTGATCATCCGGTGCAGAACCCGGTCGAGGCGGTAATCGGAAAGGGGGCGTATTTCGCAGGTTGCCAGATCAAAATAGCGATCCTGCATTTCGTTGTACACATTGCGGAGAAAACCCTTGGGCAGCACCACATCCGCGTCAAGGAAGAACAGGAATTCCCCCTCAGCCACGGCGGCGCCGGCATTGCGCCCCACAGCGGGCAGACCCCCGTCTACGATACGGCAGCCGTACGCGGCGGCTACCTCCCTTGTTTTGTCGGTGGAATGGGCGTCGGCAACAATGACCTCGTAGCCGTCAAAATCCTGGGCTTTGATGCTGTCCAGGAGCCGGGGCAACATCGTCTCTTCATTGAGAGCCGGGATAATTATACTGACCTTCATGGCCGCATTCAGTATACGCCTACTGCCGATAATAGTCAACCTTCCAGAGAAAGAGGCCGTGGGGCGGGAGGGTTGGGCCGGCAAGATCGCGGCGGCCTGAGGCGATAATGGCGCGCAGTTGTTCGGGGGGCGTTGAACGTTCCTCGTGGTAGAGGAAGGTTCCGGCGATGGAGCGTACCATTTTCCATAAAAAGGCGTTGGCGCTGATCTCGAAAACGAGGCGCGTACCCTCCGCAAAAAAGGCGGCGTGGGAAATGTAGCGGCTGCGGGATTTGCTGGTGTCACCGGCTCCGGCGAATATCGAGCAGTCCCGCTCGCCGGGCAGCAGACGGCAGTAGGCGTTGAGCAGGTCAACGCGGGGGGTGCGCCACAGCTGCAGCGCATAACGGCTCTCGTGGGGCAGGGCATGGCGGGCGCATATAAAAAAATAGCGGTAGGTTCGCACGCGCGCGTCAAAACGGGCGTGAAAATCCGCCGAGGCTTCGCCGGCTTCGAGAATACGCACATCCGGGGGCAAGAGGCCGTTGAGGGCCGGCACAAAGCGCGGCGGCTGTATGCTTTCGATATCGGTGTGAAAGTGCGCCGCCTGCCCCGCGGCATGTACCCCCGAATCGGTACGCCCCGCCCCGGTCAACGCCACCGGATGCCCGTGCATCTGCGCCAGCGCGTCTTCAATAACGCCCTGCACGGTACGAATAGGCAACCACGGAGGACACGGAGTTGCGATACGAAATGGCATCTCCCTCTGTGAAACTCCGTGTACTCCGTGGTTAATTTTCTTTTGTCGCTGCCAACCGCAGAAGTCTGTGCCGTCATAGGCAATCAGCAGTTTAATCGTGCGCATTGCCGTTACAGGTCAGCCGCTCCCAGTTCCTCATTAATCGCGTTGTATACTTTGCGCGCCAGATCGAGGAACGCCCCCGGCTTGTCTTTTGATTTTTTTCCCATACCAAACAGTTTGGCTATCGTCCGGCGGGCATCCTCAAGAGAGGCCTTGCGCTCTTCCGCGTCATGCGCCGGGCCGTATTTGTAGCGCAGATAGGCGCACATATACAACATCCCCTCGTAGGAATAATTTTTATCCAAATCCGGGCCGAAGTTTTTTAACCCCGTCATGGGTTCTTTGCCGCTCTGTTCGCGCCCAAGGGCTTCAAAATAAAAGTACTCGGCTTTTTTGCGGAACAGAGTCGCCAGCCAGTCGTAGTGCTGGCCGGGCATCTTTCGGTCCAAACAATCAAGCAGCCATGCCGTCCTGATGGCGGCAAGCCCCTGTTTAATCGTGGGCGTGGCTTGTTTTTCATAGAAATCATAACAGCGCATAACCAGATACTGCGAGGCCGCCCCTTCGATAAGGCCCCGCGGCTGCTCAAAATCCGCATCAGGGAAGATCAGGCGCGTATCCGCCTGACGGCGCGGCTTCTCCTTTAATGCGTCATCCCGCTTCGCCTGGGGAAGCGCGGCAAAATCCGCTTCCTGCGAGGCAAACCAGCACTTGGGGCACACCACCGCGTGATACACCAGCGGGTACACTTCGCCGTATTTTACCGACGGTTCAAAAAGCCGGTGCAGTTCCATGGTGAG
>JGI24698J34947_10001595_pt1 | contig 12042 bp, 12 predicted proteins | sample TergutMp193P3_FD_34947 | JGI IMG/M metagenome (IMG submission 34947)
GGCCTTATCGCCGAGATGGTGAAGCGTACGGCGATGAAGACGGCGTACCAGAAGAGGGTTATCCCGGCCAGGCCTGTTTTCGCAAAGAGGGCCTTTTCGTAGCGCTTCAGGAAGAACTGGTTTGCCATGTTCACAATGAGGCCTACTGAATTGAGGAGGATCCCCAGGCCTATGGTGAAGCCGAAAAAGTAGAAGAGCTTGACAACGCTTCCACCGCTTTCGGCAAGGGGCATGATGGTGAGGATACGGTCTATCTGGGCGGGGCGGCCCGTGAGAAAAGAGACAAGGGCCCTTGTAGGCCCAACCAGGATTCTCTCGTTGGTGAAGAACTCGCCGTTCAGGAAGCCCATGACCATTGAGGAGACGCCTACGGCCTTGAGGGGGACGGAGAATTTCCTGAAACCGGAGAGGAAAGCAGGGCATCGCTTGCCTGTGAGGATGCCGAGAAGCAAGAGGACGAGGCCCTGGCCAAGGTCGCCGAACATGATCCCGAATAGTATGGTGAAGAAAAAAGCGACAAGTGGCGTGGGATCGATAGTACCGTAAAGAGGGGCGCCGTAGGAAAAAACCACTTTTTGAAAACCGTTCACAAAGGCGCCATGCTTCAAAGAAACGGGAACCTTTTCCTTGCCTTCTTTCACCTTATCAAGTTCTTCGGGATCCCAGGCGCGGATGCCGATCCTGCCCTCGGTGAGTTTTTCAAGGCTGCTGACAAGGGACGCAAGCGAATCCGCAGGTACCCAGCCGGTGAGCAGGAAGACGTTCCTGGTGGATTTCAGGCGCGCCTTGAGGTCTTCGGCGATGGAGGCCATGAGATAGGAGCCCGTAAGGGATTGGAGGTTTGCGGCGCATTCTTCCTTGAGAATCTTGCCGCGGTTCATAATGCCTTCGTACTCGCGGGACGCTTCTTTATATTTTCGCTCAAGGCCGGAGATGAGTTCCGCCGGAATGCCCTTGAAGCCTTCCGGGACGGTGATTGGGGCGAAGTCCAGTTTCTTGAGCTCCGAGTCCAGGGCGAAGCGGCCTTTGCGGGAAGCGGCGGCAAGTATGCGGCCTTCGGGGTTTCCGTCATCGCCATCGCCGGTCTTGCCGCCACCGGAGTCAAGGGAGATGATCTGGACGCGGTCTGACAAGGTTTTCCTGAGTTCGTCAATACGGCGGCGGTCGAGGCGGCCCACCCTGAGCGTGAGGTAGGAGAGGCTGTCGAGTTCGGAGAATGGGGCGTTGAGGTTGGCAAAAGCTTTTGCCTCGTTGAGGGTCTCTTCGACTTTGCGTTTTTCAGCGGCCAGCTCGTTCACGCGGTTGGTCAGGGCAGAGACTGCGGAGCATATCGTATTGGCAAGGCGCTCCTCGGTTTCGCCTGGGTAATGGCTTTCCTCCAGGGGTTCGGTCGGGATGGGCACGTCGAGAAGGGCCGCCGCGCTCGCGAGGCTGGAAAGCTTCTCGCGTATGCGTAAGCGTTCGCTTCTTGTGGTTTCGTTATTGGGGGCGGAAGTGTCGTTTTCGTTTGAGAAGTGTATATTGGCGCGGCGGCCAAGGAATTCAATCACGGCATCGATGTCACGGTTCATGACAGTAAGCTCGATTTCTTTCATTTTGCGGGGGCGGAGGGAGGGTCTCATGGGTTCAGCCCCAGGGTTGAGAAGACTTCATTTGGGGTCATGCCAATGCCGAGGCCTTCAGCCACGCCTGTAAGGAGGTCTTCCTCGAATTGCTTTAGCTTAACGAAGCAGAAGATGGTGTTGAGGGAGGTTGAGCCTGAGTAGAAATGATGGTGCGCCAGGCGGTACAGGTGGCGTGAGGCGGCGTTTTGGAAATAACGGGGATCGGCATGCCAGTGCATCCCCGTACCGGGGTTGAGGAAGTCCTTCCAGCGCCACGATGACCATTCCTGGAAGCTGTCAAGGGGATATTCGAGGCTTTGAATCGCGTCTTTGGCTTCTATGTCAACAAGGTGGGTCTTGACTTCGTCGCTTCTCATGTTGTAGTAGTGGCGGAGGCGGAGGGCCAATGAGGAGTTCTTGAGGGAAATTTCGTCTGAGAGTATCTTTTGGCTGACGTGCCTTTCACGGGCCGGGAGGGAATGGATGGATTTCCAGAGGGCATTGTAGTAGTGGCTGTCAAGGGCGCTTTCCAGGGCGATGATCTCGGCTTGTTTGTCCGGGTTGTTTTTTTTCATCAACAGGAGAAAGGTGTATCCGGTTCCCTCGACCATTTTCCTGAGCTCTGGCCAGGCGGCAAAATTTACCGTCCGAAAGCGCCCCAGATCCGTGTGGGGCGGGGGGCCCGGGTCTTTCTCGATAATGGAGATGGCGGCGTTTTTAAGATCAGTGTACTCGTAGGCGCGGAGGAGGAGGACGAGAAACTCGGGCGGATTTGAAAAGCCCTTGGCTATCGTAAGGAGGGAATTTGCCGTCCTGTCCCCGATTCGTTTTTCTATGTCAAAGAGGAGTTCCCTTTCCGGTAGGTTCGCAGAGGATCCGGGGAAGATCATCCTGTCGAGTTCTGAGAGCCTGGCCGCTTTTTCGAGGCCGGCTATCCTTTTTCCGACAAAGGACTTGCCGATGATTCCACAGGCCTTGGCATAGGCGTAGGACCGTTCGCCAGGGTTCGTCATTCAGGATTTCCCCTGGGTATACTCTGGCCGAAAGAGGAGTTTCTCTGCCAGCGATGAAAAGGCGGCCTTGTCCAGGGGTACTGACCTTAGGCTTTCCAGGTAAGATTCAAGCTGCGTCGAGTAGTCTTCCTTTACAGCGACGATGTTCCTGGCATAAGAGGCTTCCAGCTCCGCCACTTCAGCGGAATAGACCTCGTCGTAATGGGCGCGGTTCTGTTTCTCGCCTTCGGAGAGCCTCCTGTCAGCTTCGGCCTGTGCGTCGCTTACGAGGCCGCCGGCCCGGTTTTCGAGGTCAAGCAGGTGCTGTAAAACTTCTTGTTCATCCATGGGCCTTCCTCCGGGATCCAGGGCCTTTTCTATTCCGAAGCTATGTAAATATCTTCGTATTTCTTGACTATGCCGTTGACGTTGTTCTGGTTATTTTGGGCAACGAGGTCAGTATAGAACTTGTGGTTGTGAAGCATTTCGGCGAGACGCTGCAAAATTATCAAATGATCCTCGAAATCGGTTTGCGGTACAAGGAGCATAAAGACAATGTACACGGGCTGGCCGTCAAGGGCGTCGTAGTCTATGCCCTTTTTGGAGATTCCCAGAACCCCGCAGACATCTTTTAAGCCGGTGATTTTCCCGTGGGGAATGGCTACCCCTTTTTGAATCCCCGTTGACATTTTGGACTCCCTGTCCCAAAGGGCTTGCAGGAGATCCTCGCGGCTGCCTATTCCCGTGGTTTGACAGAATTTGTCCACCATTTCCTCAAAAACTTCGTCTTTGTCTTCAGCCTGAAGATCGATGATTACCCGCTCAGGCGGGAAAGTCTCATACAGAAACATGGCAAAAACCTCCGGCTTCTTTCCAACGGGAAGGCTTAATCAATCTGGCCGTCCGCTTCTTCTCCGCTTTGAGGTTCGGGCAGGGGAGGGGCTTCATCCTGCATGAACCAGTCTGTCCCGGACTCAATCGGCAAAGACAGGCCTTGCCTTTCCACGCCTGAGCCGGCGGAGCTGCGGTGCAGGAGCGCGAGGCTAAGGCTGATTATCAAAAAGAGGGCGCCAAGGGCGGTCGTTGCCTTGGTCATCACGTTGCCCGAACGGGAACCAAACGCGGAACCACTGCCCCCGGCGAAAATCCCCCCGAGGCTGTCCCCTTCCTCATCCTGGGCCAAAACCAGAAGGATAAGCAGAATTGCCACAATTACAAAAAAAACCAGCAACACAACACTAAGTATACCCATTCAAAACCTCATCAAATCCGTAAAAGTCCCCCTGGAGAGGACATCTATATAATACAATTCTAGCAGGTGGAAAAAAGTTATTCAAGTATATCAAACTCTAATTTGTCGCTATGATCGCAAATGTAGCCAGCATATCAAATCGGCGCGGCGGGAGCGGGCTAGCCATTCGGGCAGCTCGATGGCGCAGGGGTTTTTCTCATAGCCTAACCTGGCCACTCAATTTATGTACCTCATTCGCCTTTGACGCGATTCTTATGCTATCAAAACTGAGTGGCCAGGTCACTCATGGCCTTTTTTGCGCCATATGCTGCCCTCATGGCTCCCCGCTCCCACGCGACAAAGATATGTCCGACAACAAAGCGATCATTACGACAATCAGGGTTTTTCTGGTGGTGGAATTCTGCATATCACCCGGCGAAGCCGGCCAATTTATCCATTTTCAATGGTATTTCACCTTGAAATAATGAAGATGCTCTCTTCTCCATATCAAAATTATGTGGTCGGGCGGCTCCAGAGACGTAAGAATTACTTCACTGACACTTTTTTCAACATTATCTCAATATCGCTAAGCCGCCATTTCAAGGCTGGAAGCCGCTGCGAAAGAAAAATCTTCGGCGCGTTGTTTACTTTCTTAGAGGGTATGAGTTTCATGCGTTGTTTTAGGGCTTTCAGCTTAGTGGCGGTGTCTTTTATATTCCAAAAAATACGGACAGGATCTTTTGCGCTGGGACTTTTCTTAAAAACTTTTTTCAAGGGTTTCCCCAATATGGGCTCAAATTCTTTGCTCATAGTTTCCAGTTCCTTGAAGCTCAAATCTCCAATGAGCTTTCGTACCACACGATCGTAAACCGCCTGAAATCCGGTGTCCATCTTCAATAGATGCTCGACAATATCAAGATTATCCCGCACTTCCTTATGCAATGCACTTATCCGATCCGCGTTGTCTTTTTTTAGCTGTTTATATTTTGTTATCTCACCATTGGCGATTTGGTATAAAGTCACCGCCAGTGAGAGAGCGGTCATGATTTCCATGTACAAGATATACCTCCTCATGCCTAGTGCATTTGTGTTACCAATTTGTATCCCTAATCCCCAATATTCTGCTTCTATTTGTCACCAGCCAGGGGGCAAAGTTTTCAAAAACATCATTGCCATACAAAGTTTTTAGTTCGGACGCGGCCAGACGACCGTTTATAGCATATACGTTTTTTTGAAAGGTTCCATAATTGTCTTCCAGATAACTAAAAAAACACTTCACCTGCACTTTCTGCCAGCGAGTGATCCACATTCCCTCCAGTACTGAAAATTCTTTCAATCTGTGTAGAAATGTTCATTATTTGTGGAAGATAATATGTGTTAAGAACTGGAACAGCGTCGGGATGGTTATTACCAATGAAGCCTTCCGATAAAAGAAGCGTTTTTGCAACGAATTGTGCAAGACCTTCTTCAAACGCGGTATTTGATCCTAAGTAGTCGTTTCGCCAACGTATGGAGTGCAATCCCTCATGATAGATTATAAATGGATATGTTGCGACAACATTTAAATAGCTGGTTGACAAAAGGAAAATAGTGCCGTTCGTACTCACATATGCTGCTCCGGGACCGCTCAGCTTATCGGAAGCAACAATGTTTAATTTTGGATAATTCATCGAAGAAAATTTCAGATTTGTCTCTCTTTCGATCGCAATCAACTCGTTAGAGATATAACGAATGTGTTTATTTGTAACAGCAATGCCTTTGTCGACTGCTAAAAAATACATATCGGTTTCAAAAATATCGAATTGGGTGGGATCAAATTGTGAGTCCTCCCCTAACAAATCACCGGGGGTAGGGACAAGCTGAATGTCATCGACAAGGCTATCGTCATTTTCACTCGTCGTACCGTTGTCACAGGACACAAACGCAAAACTAAATACCAGCAATACAGCCAGCATTACTGAAGGAATAACATACTTTTTCATCTAAAATCTCCTTAGAACAGTGCCTGAACCATTTATTTAGCGAATTTATCATTTTTGGGTGTACTTTTCAAGCTTTTTCCCTCCTTTATGAAAACCTTAATTGTCTTTTTGATCGCTTTGTGATCTGACATATCTTTCTGTGCCGTGTGGAGCGGGGAGCCATGCGGGCAGCATATGGCGCAAAAAAGGCCATGATTGACCCAGCACCTAAATATATGGAAAGTACATCGCGTGAGAGTCAAAGCTATAAGATGAATTTAGGTGCTGGGTTAGGCCGACAGAAAAACCTTTGCGCCATCGAGCTGACCGCATGGCTAGCCCGCTCACGCGGCGCGGGATCGATATATAAGATAATATTTGCGAGCAGAGCGACAAATCAGAGTTTTCCCTAGCGGATATCTTCCAGTTCCATGCCTTCAATGTTCTTTACTATGGTTTCAATATCCTCCCGGCTCATGCCGGAGACCTTCAAGGTGACACGGCGTTTGGAAATGTCATCCCCCTCGCCGGAGACAAACGCGACCACGTTCCCCTCTTTTTCGGCAATGGCATGGGTCAACAGGGCAAGCTGTCCCGGCTTGTCCTGTATGGTCAGGATGATACGCAGGCCGGGTTGCCGTGCGCCGAAGGCGTTGAGGAACACATGGAAAAGGTCGGTATCCGTGATGATCCCCACAAGGAGTATCCCGCGCATCACGGGGAGGCAGCCTACATGGCTATCGACCATTATGCGGGCGGCCTCCTCGACCACTTCATTTTCCACTGCCGTAATCACCTTCTTTTCCATTATGTCCTTGACCGTGATCTTCGAAAGAAGGTAGCTTATCTCGTACATATCAAGGCTTGTTGCCGCCGAAGGACCCGCCTTGATAAGGTCTTTCCTGGTCACAAGCCCAATAAGCTCGTTGTTTTTGTTCAATACCGGCAGATGCCCGATTTGATCCCTGTCCATGAGGGAGCGGACATCATTTATCGACATATCCGGGTGAATAAAAACCGGATTCTTGGTCATTACCCTGCCTACAATCACTTTGTACCTCCTAGATAAGCGGCTTTCACCGCATCGTCCTTCATAAGATCCGAGGCGGGACCGCTCTTGACGATTTTCCCTGTTTCCAGTATATATGCTTTTGCGGCAATGCCAAGGGCCTTATAGGCGTTCTGTTCAACAAGTAGTATGGTAGTCCCCGCATTGTTAATGCGCCGGATAACCCCAAAAATTTCATCCACGAGTATGGGCGCAAGCCCCATGGAAGGTTCGTCCAGGAGGAGAAGCCGCGGGCTTGCCATCAGGGAGCGCCCCATGGCCAGCATCTGCTGTTCCCCGCCCGAGAGGGTTCCGCCAATCTGATGAAACCTTTCCTTGAGCCGGGGGAAGAGCTCGAAGACGCTTTCCATGTCACGGCGAATTTTGTTCTTGTCCTTTTGCACATAGGCGCCCATCTCCAGGTTGTCCCTTACGGAAAGATTGGCGAAAATACGGCGGCCTTCGGGAACCTGCACAAGCCCCTCGGCGACTATCTTGTCGGGGGGCATGGCGGTGATGTCTTTCCCGTCGAAGAAGACCTTCCCCGTTGTTTTCTTTATGACGTGGGAGATTGCGTTAAGGGTCGTGCTCTTCCCGGCCCCGTTGGAACCAATCAGGGTGATGATCTCCCCCTGTGCGACTTCAAATGAGATGCCCCGCAGGGCCTGAATCGCGCCGTAGTGGATCACGAGGTCGGTGACCTTTAGGAGGGTTTCAGCCATTGACCGCATCCTCCCCAAGGTAAGCCTTGATAACTGCCGGGTTCTGGCGGATCTCATCGGGAAGCCCTTCGGCAATGATCCTGCCGTAATCAAGGACAACCAGCCGTTCGCATATGCCCATCACGAGGTGCATATCGTGCTCAATAAGGAGAATCGTTATGCGAAATTCCTTTCGTATAAAGGAAATGAGGGTCATGAGAGCCTCGGTTTCCTGGGGGTTCATCCCCGCGGCCGGCTCGTCCAGCAGAAGCAGGCTTGGATCGGACGCGAGGGCCCTGACAATCTCCAGCCGCCGCTGTTCCCCGTAGGGGAGGTTCTTCGCCAGCTCCTGCTTCTTGTCCGCGATCCTGAAAAGGGAAAGGAGTTCGTCAGTTTTTTCAATCATCGCCTCTTCATCCTCATGGAAGCGCGGCAGCCTCAAGAGCACGTCTATGGGCCCCGCAATTCGTTTGGAATGGAGGGCGATCCTGACGTTATCCTCCACGGTCAGGTTGCCGAAGAGCCTGATGTTCTGAAAGGTCCGGGCAATCCCAATGTGGTTGAGGGCCGAGGGCCTTATCTTCCCTATGCTGTGGCTCCTGCCATTCTTGTCCCAGAAGGTGATCTCCCCTCCCGTGGGGGCGTAGATGCCTGAGACCATGTTGAAGACCGTGGTCTTGCCCGCGCCGTTGGGCCCGATGAGCCCAAGAAGCTCGCCCTTGTAAAGCTCGCAGGAAAAATCGCTCACCGCGCGAAGCCCACCGAAGACGATGGAAAGATCGCTTATTTTGAGGAGGAGTTCCTTGCCGTCATGCATGGGACGCCTCCTTCTTGCGGTTTTTCCCCTTCAAGAGATTGATAAAAGCGTCCCAGGTACGCACAAAGGAAAATTCCTTCATACCCAAAAGACCCTGGGGCCTGAAGAGCATCATCAGGATCAGGATGAAGGCGTAGAAGATGAGTCTGCCGTCCTGGAGGCCCCTGGGCAGGAAGCGCAGTATCTCCTGCAGGGCTGTCAACACATAGGCGGCCAATACTGAACCTGTCATAGAGCCCATGCCGCCAAAAACAACGAAGATGAGATAATCAATTGACCGGAGGAACTGGGCGGCAGCCGGTTGCACAATACCGACCACCATGGCGTAAAGCGATCCCCCGATGCCGGCAATGAAAGCTGCGGTGACAAAGCCAATCATCTTGTAGCGGAAGATATTTATGCCGTTGGAGTCGGCGGCGATTTCGTCCTCACGGCAGGCCTTGATTGCCCGCCCGTAAGTCGAACGGAGAAAGTTCTGCAAGAGGGCGAGGACGACAACCAAAACCAGGGTTACAACCCCAAAGGCAAGAGCGGTGTTAAATTTCAATGGCGTGAGAAATACCCTCCCGTTGGGGCCCCCGGTGAGATCCTTGAGGTTGATGAAAACCACCCTGATAATTTCGCCGAAGCCAAGGGTAACAATGGCAAGGTAATCCCCGGTGAGCCTCAGCACTGGAAACCCGATGAGGAAGCCTGCAATCGCGGCAATGACAGCCCCGCCAAGCGCCGCCACCGGCAACGGCAGGCCCATGTCCAAATTGAAAAAGATGCAGCCAAATGCGCCTATGGCAAGAAAACCCGCCTGGCCCAGGGAAAGCTGGCCTGTTATGCCCACGATTGTGTTCACCGAGATCGCCATGATGGCGTTGATTCCGCCCATGGTTATAATCAGCATGGTATAGGAATCAATGATGGAAAGACTGAACAATAAAACCGGAAGGGCCACGGCGAGAATGCCCACAACGGCCAAAATGACAGTAGACCTGACCGGGAATTTGGCCGCCATACTACACCTTCACCTTGTAATGCTTGCCCAGTATGCCGGCCGGCCTAATCAGTAGGACAACAATCAACACCGAGAAGGAAATCGCGTCGCTGAACTGGCTGGAAATAAAGCCCTTGGTAAGGGTTTCCGCTATGCCCAGGATGAAGCCGCCAAGCATGGCGCCGGGTACGGAACCTATGCCCCCGAGGACAGCCGCCACGAAGGCCTTGAGGCCGGGCATCATGCCCATATAGGGATTCACAAGGGGATAGGCTGAAGCGTATAACACGCCCCCGGCGGCGGCCAAAATCGTGCCAAGGGCAAAGGTAAAGGAAATGATGCCGTTAATCGAAATTCCCATGAGGCTCGCGGTCTGTAGGTCAAAGGAGACGGCCTGCATGGCCTTCCCGCGTTTTGTATGATTCACTATATAGTTAAGGGCCAGCATGAGCAGGGCCGAAAGAATAATCACGATTACTTGTATATTGGAAATCTGCAAATAGCTTCCCAGCTTAATGTTAACCACAGTCGGCTGGGGAAACGTGCGTGGGTTCGGGCCTATAAAGGGCAGAATCCTTGCGCCGTTTTCGAGGATGAGGCTCACCGCGATGGCGGTGATGAGGGAATTGAGGCGCGGCGCCGTGCGCAGCGGCCTGTAAGCCAGGCGCTCAATGGTAAGGCCGAAGATCGGACAGACGATCATGGCGAGGACAAAAGCGACAAGCATGCCGGCGGGGCCGGAGCCCATAGCGCCTAACACAAAGAAACCGACATATGCGCCTATCATCAGGATATCGCCGTGGGCGAAGTTGATGAGCTTTACTATCCCGTAGACCATGGTATAACCCAGGGCGATAAGGGCGTAAATTGAGCCAAGGGAAACACCGTTTATAAGCTGCTGTAAAAAAATCATTTCTTTTTGCCTGTCTGACCACTAAAGGATCGCCGGGTATGCGGCGCATATCCATGCGACATATCCGGCAAAACCTTAGTGGTCAGGACTTATCATCAGGGATTAACGGTAGTCCTGTAAACGTTGGTGAGGCTTCCATTCCGGTTTACGATTTCAAGTATGTCTATACTCTTAATCGGGTTGCGATTGGAGTCATACCGGATGTTGCCTGTGACGTAAGGACCGTTGATCCTCGCCAGGGCGTTTTTCACCTGGGATGAATCAAAAGAATTGGCGGCCTTGATTGCGTCGGCTATGAGCATCATGGAATCGTAGCCCAGTGCGCCGAATGAGGTCGCGGGCCTGTTGAACCTGGCCTGGAATGCCCTGACGAAAGCCGCTCCCTTGGGATCCGTGGTATCCGTGGCGAACAGGGATGTCCAGAAGGTGTTAAGGAACTCATTCCCCGTGTTGTCGGACACGCCTTCCCAGCCGTCCCCGCCGAGGAAGGGGCAGGTAATGCCCTGGGCGCGGAGCTGCCTGATCTGGAGGCCCACGTCGTTGTAGTAATTCGGAAGGTATACTATATCGGGATTGGCAGCCCTGATGCGGGTAGCCTGGGCGTTAAAGTCTACGTCCCCGGTTTGGTAGGCTTCGTCCGCCACGATCTGGCCGCCATTGCGCAGGAACTGCTGCTTAAACTCATTGGCAAGGCCTGTGTTATAGTCGGCACCGGCGTCATAGAGGACGGCGGCACGACGGGCACTCAGTGTCCCATAGGCAAAATTCCCTGCGACTACGCCCTGGAAGGGGTCAATAAAACATGCGCGGAATATATAGTCCCCGGGTGTAGTTACCGCCAGGTTGGTACCCGATGGGGTCATCAGGACGATTCTCTGGGACTGTGCCAACTGGGTCATTGCCATCGTGGCGCCAGAAGTACTTGAACCGATAATAAAACTTACCCTGTCTACGGTGGTAAGCTTGGTAAAGGCGTTAATAGCCTTTGTCGGGTCGTTCTCATCATCTTCCGCAATGAGCCTAAGCTGCCTGCCCAGAAGACCGCCGGCGCGGTTAATGTCTTCTATAGCCAGAATAGCGCCGTCCCTGGACTCAGTCCCGTAAAGGGAAACTCCCCCCGAAAGTGGAAAAACCGCACCTATTGATACGGGACCACTAGCCGTGGCCGCCTGGCTGCCGCCGGTGGCAAATACCATTGAAGCGACGAGCAAAAAGGCCATCAAAAATAAACTGAACTTTCTCATAGTTCTCTCCTTACTAAGCCGATGATACCGATTCAGGCATTTTGTGTCTATATATAGCAACAAAAAAAATGAAAAAAAAGCAAGGGATTTTACAATGAAAAAGCTGTTTTGGCAACCAAAATATTCAACAAAATTTTTAGAATTGCAAACGAAATGGCACGGAATTTGCTGAGAAAAGGGAGTAAGGGGTTAAGGGAGTAGGGGAGTAAGGGCAGACAAATTGACCAGTTAGCGGAAGATGAGAATAATATATCAAATGGCATTTATCAGAGGTTCAATGTAATGAAGACGCCATCGGCAGGGACGAAAGTTAAGACATTAAAGTGTCAGGCTCAAACAAAAGAACAGAAGCAGTTACAACAGAACATTGAAAAGACGTTGAAAAAGGCAAATGATATGTTCCCCAACGAAACATGGGTTGATGCCGACAGCCTCAAACTTCACTATGTGGCTATTCCAAAGAATGTTGCTGGAATTAAAATTGCCAAGGGAAAATTGCCAATAAACAAACAAGAGGAATTAGACCTTCTCAAAGAAATAAAATCA
>JGI24698J34947_10001596_pt1 | contig 12041 bp, 8 predicted proteins | sample TergutMp193P3_FD_34947 | JGI IMG/M metagenome (IMG submission 34947)
CGATCACCTGGAAATTATAGTTCTCAAGCAGTATCTTCACGATGTTTTTTCCGATATCGTGAATGTCGCCCTTGACCGTCAGCAGCACGATTTTTCCGCGCTTCTCTGCCGCAAACCTGCTTTGCGACGCCTCTCCCTGTTTCGCCATGAACGATTTGATGGTTTGGAAAGCGGCTTTGGCGGCTTCGGCGTTCATTAACAGTTGAGGCAGGAAGATCTTCCGGCTCTCGAAGTCTTTCCCCGCCCTGTCGATTGCCGGAATCAGGTGTTGATTGATGATCTCAAGCGGCGGCGTGTCGGCTAACATGGCCTGGGCTGCCTTACCCGCCTCCACCCGCAGGCCGTTCGTGACGGCATCGTAGAGGCTTGCCGTTTCGCCTGCGTTATGCGCCATTTGCGCTGCTGCGGGCGTAATCTGTTTTGAAACCCTTTCGATATACCCGGCGCAGTTCGCGTCCTCGCCGCTCAAAGCGTTGTACGTGTAAAACGCGTCCATTATCGCGGTATTCATCGGGTTGACGATTCCCGCGCTTAGCCCCCGGCTCATGGCGAGGGTAAAGAAAGCCGCGTTGATCCGTTCCCTTTCGGGAAGGCCGAAAGAGATATTTGACACACCCAGAACGGTATGAAGCCCAAGCCTGTTTCGGATCTGCCCCATCGCCTCCAGGGTGATCTTCGCGTTGTCCTTATCGGTGCTTACCGTCATGGTCAGCGTGTCAAAGATGATGTCCTTTTTGAGGATGCCGTGCTTCGCGGCCTCGGCGATGATTGTTTCGGCGATGCGGATCCGATCCTCCGCGTTGTCAGGAATCCCGTTGTCGTCAAGGGTCAACGCCACCACTGCCGCGCCGTATTTTTTCACCAGGGGAAGAATTGCCTGGAGTGTTTCCCCCTTGCCGCTTACCGAGTTGAGCAGCGGCTTGCCGTTGTAGAGCCGCAGGGCGCGTTCCGCCGCCGCGGCGTCAGCCGTGTCGATTTGCAGCACTGCGTCGGTAACGCTCTGCAATCCTGTAACGGCCCGGGCAAGCGTCTCCTTTTCATCTATGCCAGGCAGCCCGACGTTCACGTCCAGTATCTCCGCGCCGTTTTCGGTTTGATCAAGCCCTTCGCGGTAGATGTACTCCATGTCATTTTCGCGTAACGCCTTCTTCATGCGCGGCTTGCCTGTGGGATTGATCCGCTCCCCGATGATGACCGTCCTGCCGCCGAACAGCACCGCCTTTCCGTATGAGGATACGACGGTATGACTTTTCGGCGTTACCGGCGCGGGCGGAATCTCCCTGCAGGCGGCGATCATTGCCGCTATGTGGGCGGGAGTCGTGCCGCAGCAGCCGCCGATGAGCCGCGCGTGGACGGCGATATCCGCCATGTCGGCGGCAAACTCCTCAGGCGTTACGTGAAAGTGCGTTTTACCGTTAATCTGCTCCGGCATTCCGGCGTTGGGACTGATTATGACGGGAATGCTTGCGTACTTGATCAGCTCAGGAAGGATCGACTTCATTTGAGCAGGCCCAAGGCCGCAGTTTAACCCCACCGCGCTGGCACCGAGGGCTTCGATGAGGCATACGGCGGCCAGGATATCTGCGCCCGTCAGCAGCTTGCCGGTGGAGTCCGGGGTAAAGGTAACCAGCACCGGGAGGGCGCAATTCTCCTTTGCCGCAAGCATTGCCGCCTTGATTTCGTAGGTGTCATTCATGGTTTCGATGAGAACGAGGTCGGCTCCTGCCCGCGCTCCGGCTGTAATCATCTCCGCGAAAACAGATACCGCCTCTTCAAAATCCAAATCCCCGAACGGGGAGAGCAGCCTGCCTGTAGGGCCTATGTCGAGCGCAATATATACGCTTTCAGTTCCTGCTGCTTTCTTTATGTTCGCAACAGCGGCCGAAATCACCTGCTCAACTGAATAGCATGTGCCCGACAGCTTCAAGCGGTTCGCGCCAAGGGTATTGGTTTTTAGTATTTGAGACCCGGCCCGCAGATACGCCCTGTGGATATCCTCAACCGCGCCGCCGTTTGTTATGTTCCAGGCCTCCGGCAGCTCTCCGGCTCCAAGTCCGCCGGCCTGCAGCAGCGTGCCCATTGCTCCGTCAAAGACCAGCCTTTCTTTTTCCAGCCGTTTCAAGAAATCCATTACGAAGGCTCCCGGAATTCACATGATTTTTCCGCGCATTGCCTGCATCTCCCCTCATTATGTACTTTTTCTTCCGAAAAGCCAATAACGGCGGTAACAGATTTGGAGGGTACAAGCATATATCCGCCTGTCAATGTAAGGCCGATGCGCCTGTCGCAATTCAGGAGGCTGACAATATCTTTTTGATGGGCAATATCGAAATCTCCGTACCCTGGACTGAAGCGTGTTGTGGGGCAGAGGCCGCTGATCGCGGGCTTTTGCCTGATTTCGTCTTCGATTTCATCGCAGTACGCCTCGATCATGGCGGCACACACGGCCTGGCCGATCACCGCTTTCTCCATGTCCTGTACGCTGTAACGGCGAAGCAGCGTGTCGGCCTCTGTGCCGAGAGTTGCGGCTAACAACACGACGCGGCGGCAACCAGTTAAATGTCTGGTGAGGCTTTCGCTTTTTGCGGTCATGCCATCCAGAATAACCTCTGTAGAATTAATGGCGCATTCCCATATCCCGCATACGTTTTTGGGCGCCGTGTTAGCCGCAAATGTATCCGCCAGCTCCCCAATCAGGGCGATGACCCGTTCGCCGGCTTCGGCGCCGCCCATCCTGAGATAACGCAAAACTTCCCCGGTTGATATATTCATCTTGCAGGTCTTTAATTGAAAATCTCGGATAGATTCTTCATGATCCTCCCCGCGATATCCGGCTTGTTCATCGTATAAATGTGGATGTGGTTGACGTCATTCGCTATTAGATCGATGATCTGCTCCGTGGCGTACGCGACGCCGGCCTGGTTCATGGCGGCGGGATTGCCGGAAAATTTATCCACAATCGCGCGGAATCTGGCCGGAAGCGCCGTGCCGGACAATTTGCAGATGCGGGCAATCTGCCGGCCGTCGGTAACAGGCATAATTCCCGCGATGACAGGCGTCTCGATGCCGTTATGCAAAAGGCGGTACATAAAATTGTACAGGATGTTGTTGTCGAAAAACATCTGCGTTGTCAGAAATTCGCAGCCGCAGTCGGCCTTGATCTTCAGGCTTTCCATATCCTTATGGAGACTCTCCGCTTCAGGATGGCCTTCGGGATAGCACGCGCCGCCTATGCAAAAGCCGCCGTAATCCCGGATGTCTTTCATCAGCTCATTGGCGTGGTGGTAGTCCGCGTTGGCAGGAAACGGCGAACCGGCGGGAATATCTCCCCTTAAGGCCAGAATGTTCCCGATCTTGCGCGACCTGAGTTCCGCGAGGAAACCCCTGACCGCTTCCCGTCCCGACGAAACGCAGGTAAGGTGCGCCAGCGCGGGAACGCCGCACCCGTTTTGCAATTCGTCCGCCAGGCTGACCGTCTGCCCGCTTGTCCCCCCGCCCGCGCCGTAGGTAACGCTGATGAAGGAAGGCCTGAGCGCCGCCGTCTCCCGGACAATTGATTTCGCGCCGGCCAGCCCTGAGCCATGTTTCGGGGGGAAAAGTTCGCAGGATACGGTCACCTTGCCGGTATTCAAAATGTCGCTTATTTTCATTTTTGGCGCTCCTTCATTCGTGTTGATGGCCTCTGCATAAGCTTACCATATAAAAGAGCCTACCGCAATTTAGGGTTTTGCCTGACAAATTTCCAAAAAATGTCACGCAAACCCCTTGCCTCATACCCATCTTTCAGGCTATTATGAGGCTGTAAGGAGACTAATGTGAATATTATTGTTCTGGTAAAACAGGTGCCTGACACCCAGAATATTACCGGCGACGCGATGACGCCGGAAGGCACGGTCAACCGGGCCGCCCTGCCGGCGATTTTTAACCCCGACGACCTCTACGCCCTTGAAGCGGCGCTGCGGGTAAAGGACGCGAATCCCGGGACGAAGGTGACCGTGCTGACCATGGGGCCCCCGTCGGCAGCGGCGGTGCTCAAGGAGTGCCTCTACAGGGGCGCGGATTTTACGGCGCTGGTCTCTGACCGTGGCTTCGCGGGCGCGGACACGCTCGCCACATCCTATGCGCTCAAGTGTGCGATAAACAAAATCGGCGCCGCCCAGGGGGCGATTGACCTGGTGCTCTGCGGGCGTCAGGCGATAGACGGGGACACAGCCCAGGTTGGCCCGCAGACCGCCGAAAAGTTAGGCGTCAACCAGATCACCTGCGTCTCGAAAATCGAGAACCTTGACGCGGCAAAAAAAGAAATAACCGCTGTCCGTTCCATCGAGGGCGGGTGGGAAAGGGTAAAGGCAAAGCTGCCCGTGCTCATCACCTTCAACGCCGAGGGGGAGGCCCCGCGTCCCGCGTCGGCCATCAAGAGCATGACCTACAAGCGGGCGGTTCCGGTGTCGGATGCCGGTTCCCCGAGCGATCCGTTCGCCGAGGAAAGCTCAGGCGCGAATCCGATGGCCCTTTGGGACATTCCCGCGATCAACGCGGACCCGCTCCAGTGCGGCCTCTCCGGTTCTCCCACCAAGGTGAAGCATATCAATTCCGTGGTTCTCACCGCCGCTGATATCAGGTACATCGATCCCGGCGAGGCGGGCGTCACGGAGCTGATCCACGACCTAATCGCGGATCATACTTTTGGATAAAAGTCAAGAGGTTATCATGAAACTAGTTTCATGTTCGATTACAATGTGCGACTATACAGTCGCACTAATTAGAGGTTGAAAATGAGCGCAGAAAACAGCGTAATGGTTTATATACAACAGAGCGGGGGAAAAGCCGCGGAGGTGAGCCTTGAACTTGTCTCCAAGGCGCGGGAACTCGCGGACAAACTGAAAGCGGAAGTGTCAGCCGCCATCTTTGGGGAGAAGGTAGAGGGGGAAGTGAAACGGCTCGCGAGCTTTGGCGCGGATCGGGTCTATCTTGTGGAAGATCCCCGTCTCAAGTACTACACGCCCGTTCCCTACAGCAAGCTGATGATCCGGGTCGTTTCAGAAAAAAAACCACAGATAGTCCTTTACGGCGCCACGACGGAAGGCCGTGACCTCGCGCCGCGGGTAGCGTCCAATTTGAAAGTGGGGCTCACCGCCGACTGTACCGACCTTCAAATCGGGGATCATGTCCAGAAGGAGACCGAGTATAAGGATATTCTTTACCAGATAAGGCCGGCTTTCGGCGGCAACATAATCGCCACCATCGTGAGCCCGGAGAAAAAGCCTCAGATGGCCACGGTTCGCGAGGGCGTTATGCGCCTGGCCCAGAGCGACGCTTCCCGCAAAGCCGAGACCGTGCGAATAACAGCCGGCCTTGGCGCCGAAGATTTCCCCAGCGAGGTGATAAACCAGATCATGGAAGCGAAGACCGTCAACCTGAAAGGGGCGCAGATCATCGTGTCGGGCGGCATGGGCGTCGGGAGCAAGGACAATTTCGCGCTCATACGCGAGCTTGCCCAGACCCTTGGCGCCGAGGTTGGCGCCTCCCGCGCGGCCGTAGACCAGGGCTTCATCGGCAAGGAGCACCAGGTCGGGCAGACCGGAACCACGGTCAGGCCCAAACTCTACATCGCGTGCGGCATTTCGGGTGCGATTCAGCACCGCGCGGGTATGGACGCTTCCGCCAGGATCATAGCGATTAACAGCGATCCCGAAGCGCCGATTTTCAGCATCGCCCATTACGGCATCGTGGGAGACCTGAACGAGGTCATCCCGCGCATAATCAAGGCGTACAAGGCCAGAGTGTAGGGCAGGGGAGTAAACGACAATGGAGAACTTTTTAACCGACAACGAAGATATTCTGTTTCAGCTGGAACATCTCGACCTTGACCGGATCATCCGCCTTAAAGAGGAAAATTTCAGCCAGGCGAATCAATACCCCCACGCCCCAAAGGACGTTGAGGACGCGAAAGATTCCTACCGCATGGTGCTTTCCATCATCGGTGAGATTGCCGGCGGGTTTATGGCGCCTAATGCACCGGCGGTTGACGAGACCGGCCCCACGCTTGCGAATAACCAGGTCACCATGCACCCGGCGACCCGCAAGGCGCTGGATATGTTCGCCCAGGCCGACATGATGGGCTTCGTCATACCACGTCAGTACGGCGGCCTCAATATGCCCAACACGATCCTCAGCATTGCGGCGGATATAGTCGCGAGGGCCGACGGCTCCTTCCTCAATCTGGGCCTCCAGCAGGATAACGCGGGAACCATCAACAAGTTCGCCTCGGAGGATCAGAAGGCGAGATACCTCCCGAAACTCTGTTCCGGCGAGTGGGATTCCGCGATGATCCTCACAGAGCCGGATGCGGGAAGCGACCTTCAATCGGTGAACCTCAAGGCCGTGCAGGGGGCTGACGGCCAATGGCGCCTTAACGGCGTTAAGCGCTTCATAACCAATGGCTGCGGAACCATCGGCCTGGTACTCGCCCGGAGCGAAGAGAAAGGCAAGGGCGCGCGGGGGCTTTCTTTCTTCCTTTACAAGCGGGACGAAAAGATGATCATCCGTCGGATCGAGCACAAACTCGGCATCCACGGCTCCCCCACCTGCGAATTGCAATTCAACAACGCGCCCGCGGAACTCCTCGGTGAGCGGCAGCGGGGCCTCACCAAATACACCCTCTGGCTCATGAACAACGCGCGTCTCGGCGTGGCCGCCCAGGGGGTGGGAATCGCCGAGGCGGCCTACCGTGAAGCCGACCTCTACGCGGCCAAGCGTATCCAGTTCGGCGCACCAGTGCGCGATCTGCCCGCCGTTTTCGAGATGCTCACGGAGATGAAGATTGCCGTTGAGGCGGGCCGAAGCCTCCTCTACGAAACCGCCCGCTTCGTTGACCTAAAGGAAGGGCTGGAGGACTATTCCGAAAAACACCCCGAGGACAAAGGTGAAATCATCGAGGAGAAAAAGAAATACGCGAAGCTCGCAAATCTTTTCACGCCTTTGGCGAAAGCGTATAACACCGAGATGGCAAATAAGGTTGCGAATGACGCAATCCAGATCCACGGCGGCACGGGCTATATGAGGGAATTCAACGTCGAGCGTCATTACCGTGACGCGAGAATCACCAACATCTACGAAGGGACTACCCAGCTTCAGGTCGTGGCCGCCATCGGGCCGATTACCTCGGGCGTGGCGCAGATGCTCCTCGACGAATACGACAAGGCAAATTATTCGCACAGTCCAGAACTGCTTGCGAAGATCCGTGAGAGCCGCAGGCTCTTTGACGAAGCCCTGGAATACGCGAAGACCAACAAAAGCCACGATCAGTTCCTCACCTATCATTCCCGCAGGCTTATGGAGATGACCACCGACCTCGTGCAAAGTTATCTGCTTATGCGCGAGGGCAACCACAGCGAGCGCAAGCAAAAGGCTGCGGCGATCTTCATTGAGAAGATGCTCCCACGGGTAAAGGCGAACCGCGACTTCATCCTTAACGAGAACGGAGTTCTATTGAAGAATTACGAGGCGGTGATTGGGAAGACGGCGGGGACGTGAAGAAGCGATTCAGGATGAGCCTTTACAGCATTACAGAAGAAAAATGAGTACCGTATCAGATCTATTTGCTGGTGACATCCGCATTTCGATGAAAACAGCTGTAGCTGTTTTGGCATCGTACCCGGCTACCGTCGCCGCGCTTGCCAAAATCGCCAAGCGCCTGCATAACGCGGAACGTCAGCGCGCCAGGCTCACGGGCAAAGGTGTGAGTGTGCCGCCGCTTATGATTATCAGCACGACCGAGGAATGTAACCTGTCTTGCAAAGGGTGTTATGCCTGTGAGCAGGGCAGGAAAACCGGCGACGCGTTATCCGCTACCCGCGTTTCGGAGGTTTTGGACGAAGCGTCTGAGTTGGGAGTAAGCATTGTAATGCTGGCGGGCGGCGAACCGCTTTTATCCCAATATTGGCTTGACGCGATGGGCAAACATAGCGAACTGATCGGCCTGGTATTCACAAACGGCACGTTGATTGACGAGAGCTGTCTTGAGTGGTTTGCGGAATATCGGCACATTATCCCCGTCCTCAGCATTGAGGGTGATGCGGCGCAGACAGACGCAAGGCGGGGCGCGGGTATACACATGAAAGTTAATCAAGCGATGGAAATTCTGCGTTCATCGGGGATACCTTTCGGCGTGGCAATCACCGTTACGCGCCAAAACATAAGTGACGTTCTGACAGACGATTTCACTTCTGAATATCTGCAAAAGGGCTGCCGGTTATTCATCTATGTGGAGTATGTCCCGGTCGAACCGGGTACTGAGCCGCTTGTGCTGCCCAAAGCGGATAAAAAACGGTTAAGCGATTTCGTCGCTGGAAGCGCCAGGAAACACGCCGCGCTGTTCGTCGCCTTTCCCGGTGATGAAGAACCCTACGGCGGTTGTTTGGCGGCGGGGCGCGGATTCCTGCATATCAGTGCGTCGGGTGCGGTTGAGCCTTGCCCCTTCGCCCCGTTTTCCGATGTAAATTTGAAAAACACAGCCCTCAAAGACGCGCTTAACTCCGCGTTCCTTGCCAGGGTCAGGGAAAACCACAATCTGCTTGTGGAAGGCGACGGTGGCTGTGAGCTATGGCGTAACAGGGAACTGCTGACCGCCCTGGTTCAGGAGTGAAATAGTATCGCTTTACGCTGTCGCGAAGGAAAGTTTTTATGGCTTCTTCACCCTCTCAAGCATGTCACGCGTCATTGCGTCGAGGTCGAACCTCGGAGAGAAGCCCCACTCCTCCCTTGCTGCCGAGCAGTCAAGCGAGTCGGGCCACGAATCCGCTATCGCCTGACGCACGGGATCCACGTCGTAGGAAAGCGCGAAATTCGGGATGAGCTTCCTGATCGACGCGGCTATGCTCTCGGGATCGAAACTCATGGCGGAGATGTTGAACGCGTTTCGGTGTTTGAGTTTCGCCGGGTCGGCCTCCATCAGCTTCACTATAGCGTCTAACGCATCGGGCATGTACATCATGTCCATGAAGCTTCCCTTCGCTATGCAGCTCGTGTATTTCCCTTTCGAGGCGGCTTCGTAGTAAATATGCACGGCGTAGTCGGTTGTGCCGCCGCCCGGCATGGCCTGATAGGAGACGAGGCCAGGGAAACGCAGACCCCGCGTGTCCATGCCGTACTTCTTGTGGTAGTAGTCGCAGAGCAGCTCCCCGGCGACTTTTGTGACGCCGTAGATCGTATTTGGCCGCTGAATCGTGTCTTGCGGGGTGTTCTCGGGCGGCGTGCCTGGGCCGAACGCCGCGATGGAGCTGGGAAACAGGAGGCCGCAATTCCGCTTCCTCGCCGCTTCCAGCACGGTGTAAAGGCCGTTCATGTTCGTGTCCCAGGCGAGTTGCGGGTCATCCTCGCCGCGGGCGGAAAGCNCCCCCGCCATGTGCATGATTGTATCGATCTTCTTGCTGTCGAGGATGGCGGCGACGGCATTCCCGTCCCTCACGTCGAGCAGCTCGAAAGGGCCGCCCTCACTCACCGGGCCCGGAACCTTCTTCCGCGCGGTGGCGGTTACGTTATCCGCGCCGTAAATATTCCGCAGATAGGGTACAAGCTCAAAGCCGATTTGTCCGTTGGCTCCGGTTACGAGAATTCGTTTCACCTAACGACCCCCATCTCCCTGCCGGTTTTCACAAACGCGGCGATGCCCCTGTCCAGGTCCTCTTTTGAATGCGCCGCGCTCACCATGGCCCGCACCCGTGCAGTCCCCCTGGGCACAGTCGGGAACACGATGGCGGTGGCGAACACGCCGTTCTCGAAGAGCCTCGCGCTGAAGTCCTTCGCGGCCTGGGCCTCCCCGATGATGACCGGCGTGATGGGCGTTTCGCTAGAGCCCACGTTGAAGCCGTGTGACTTTAGGTCTGCCTTGAGATAGTCGCCGTTCTCCCACAGCTTCCTCACCCGCTCATCGCTTGCTTCCATGATTTCGATTGCCGCCAGGTTAGCCGCCACGTCGGGAACGCTTAGGGCGCTCGAAAACAGGTTCGTGCGCGCCTTCTGGCGCAGGAAATCGACGAGAAGCGCGCTTCCCGCGACGATTCCTCCCATGACCCCGAAGGCCTTGGACATGGTGCCTATTTCGACATCGACTTTTCCGTGGAGATGGAAATGATCCACGATGCCCCGGCCGCCCCTGCCCAAAACCCCCTCTCCGTGGGCATCGTCCACCGCCACAATGACGCCGAACTCCTCCGCGATTTTGACAATCTCCGGCAGGTGGGCAATGTCGCCGTCCATTGAGAACACACCGTCCGTTATGAGCAATTTTTTCCCTTTGGTAGCGGCATTTTCGGCGAGTTTCGCGCGCAGATCGTCCATGTCCGAATGTTCATAGCGTATAACTTTCGCCTTCGAGAGACGGCAGGCGTCGATGATCGAGGCGTGGTTCAGCGCGTCGCTATAGATGAGGTCGCCTTCGCCTGTGAGCGTCGGTATAACGGCGAGGTTGGCGCAGAACCCGGACTGAAAGGTGATGGCCGCCTCAGCGCCCTTGAAAGCGGCGAGGCGTCTCTCCAGTTCCAGGTGAATCTCCATTGTGCCGGCTATGGTACGAACCGCGCCAGGCCCCACCCCGTACCTGTCGATCATGCCCTTTGCCTTCTCGCGCACACGCTCATCGTTCGCAAAGCCAAGGTAATTGTTGGAACACAGGTTGAGGTATTCCTTCCCGCAAATTTTCACCGTGGCACCCTGTGGGCCTTCCAGGGTACGGATATTGCCGTAGAGCCCTTCGCGTTTCATCCTGTCCAGCTCTTTGCGCATAAACTCCAAAGAACCTGCCATAATCTCTCCTTCGAAATAAATCTTTTGAAAATAATAATATCATGGAATTTTACCACAAACCAACACGAACCCTCACGAACAATAGGAGAATATCAGACTACAGGTTCGTGGCTTTTTTATGGTTCGTGGTGAATTTTTTGAATTTTACTATGCTCCTTAAGAGGTTTCTTTTTTTCCCCAGTCCCTGATCCCTAGCCACCAGTCCCTCTTTCCCCTGCTCCCTTATTCCCTTACTCCCCTATTCCCCTGTATAATACACCCATGAAATATTCGCAAACCTTTATACCAACCCTGCGGGAGGTTCCCGCGGATGCGGTGATAGTGAGCCATCGCCTCATGTTTCGCGCCGGGATGATACGCCGGCTTGGCAACGGCCTTTTCGCCTACCTTCCACTCGGGCTTCGTTCTTTCAGAAAGGTCGAAACGATCATCCGGGAGGAGATGGACGCCATAGGCTCCCTTGAAATAAAGCCCACGGTGGTAGTGCCGGCGGAACTCTGGAAGGAGTCCGGCCGCTGGGACAGCATGGGCGAGGCCCTGCTCAGGGTGAAGAACCGCCTCGGCCAGGATTTCGTGGTTTCGCCTACCGCTGAGGAGGCGTTCACCAGCCTTGTCCGCGACGAATTATCCAGCTACCGCCAGCTCCCGCTGTCGCTTTACCAGATAAACACGAAGTACCGCGACGAGATACGTCCGCGTTACGGCGTTATGCGCGGCAGGGAGTTCGTGATGAAAGACGCCTACTCCTTTGACCTGGACGACGCGGGGCTCGACAAGAGTTACAACGATATGGGTCGCGCCTACCGCCGGATCTTCAAACGCTGCGGCCTTTCGGTGATCTCCGTCAAGGCCGACTCGGGGGCAATGGGTGGAAGCGGCTCGGAAGAGTTCATGGTCGAAAGCGAGATCGGCGACAACACGCTACTCTTCTGTAAGAATTGCGATTACGCTGCCAACGTGGAGAAGGCCGAGTGCGAGAATGACTTTACCCTGCGCCTTGCGCTTGACGAAGCAAAGGCTGCGGCTGCGTCCACGCCGCTCATCGAAAAGATCGATACCCCAGAAGTGAGAACGATTGATGAACTATGCGCCTTCCTCAAGACCGGGCCAAAGACCTTCATAAAGACCCTCATTTACAGGGCGGTGAACGTGGAGCTTGAAAGCCCCGCAATACCGGAGGCCTTCTATGCCGTGTGCATACGCGGCGACCTTGAGATCAACGAGGCGAAGCTCGC
>JGI24698J34947_10001597_pt1 | contig 12038 bp, 8 predicted proteins | sample TergutMp193P3_FD_34947 | JGI IMG/M metagenome (IMG submission 34947)
GCGGATGAACGGGGCATGGATAAATTTGCAAGAATGCACATATAAAAAGCCTCGTTTGATTGGGCAAAGGAAAAATAAGCTTTGGTAACTCTTGATAATGTCTTGAGAATATCCTTTTCATATTCATTGGGATTGGGGTTATATTCAGCGTTTTTCTCTATGATAGAATTTAAGTTTGCATAGTGCAACTGGGAAATTGCCTCAAACAGCCCTTCCTTGCTCCCAAAATAATAATACAGAGTTGGCTTGGTTATGCCTGCCGCTGCCGTTAGCTCGTTAACCGAAACGCCTTCGTAGCCCTTTGCCGAAAATAGCTCAAGGGCTTTTTCCATAATTTTATCTTTTGCGTTTAAGGGCATAACCTATGGTAAATATAGTAAAAAAGTAAGAATTTTCTAAAAATTCTAACCTATTCAAATTCTTTTTCTATATTCATTCGTAGATGTATTCTAACAAAGCAACATTTTACAAATTGGCAGAGCCTCCGGTGGAGGCTCGTTTTACGCCGTATATGTGTGGCAAGGTGGGCAAGGAGAGGTATGAAAGCGCAGTATAATACTACCAGAAGTTTTATTAAAAAGTATTATCTTGATAATTCCAGCACATTATTGCTGCCGTTATTTTTCGGGACACTAAGTTTAGTTATTGTCCTTCAGGAATTTCCCGCTTTTTCCATAAAAGGTTCATTTCTTGAAAATGGGTTTAAATCTTTTATAACTTTAAGCATGGCAATTTATCCTGTTTTGTTTGGAGCAGTGTGGGGCTTTTATCGCTTGCTCAAATACCGTATAGACAAAAAAGTAAAAGCTGAGAAAGAAGCGACAGAAGGAAAACAAGATATGTCTATAATACTTAGCAACTACGAAAAAGATAAAAAAAATATCATTCCCAGAGAAAAGCAATATAATAAAATGATTGATTTTTTCAATAAAACTTTCGAGCGTAAAAAATACGCTTTCATTGTAGGAAAAAGCGGCAACGGCAAATCTCTATTGCTCAGCCAGTTTAAATACGAACACAATGAAAATTCAATTCTATTTAGCACTAATAACGAAAATGGCGAAAATGATTATGCCAACCCAACAGATTTAGGAGAGCGCATAAGAAAAATCATCAATGAAAACAAGAATGCGGCGCATCATCACTACCTAATATTTGACCAGTTTGAAAAAGTATTGTTACAATGGGAATCGTTCAAAGTTATTTTTGATTTGTTATTAAACGATTTGAGAAAAGAAGATTTGAAAGATATACCTATAAGATTTATTTTTGCTTGCCGGAAAGACAAATATGGAGATGTATTTGAAGAACTTCAGGGCAATATAAATGATCAAACCGATGCTTTCTTTCTGTATGTTGACGAAAAAGAAAAACAAGATATGCTAAAACATATCAAGGATAACAAGGATAAATTATTAAAGGATGAGCGCTATGATAAGTTTTTTGAAGATTTACTGGAAGGTCTTTGTTCCGACGTTGTTTCAATGATTGAAGTAAACATTGCGATAAACTATTTTAAAAATGCAGGAGTAGCGGAAATTAATGAAATGTTCAAGAAAAATCCCTATCCTCTGAAAGAAATTATTAAGGCAGTTTTTGAATCATTCCCGGATTTAGGTATGATAATAATTTATTCGCTTTGCTGTGAAAATTATACATACGGATTGACTTTGCACGATTTTCAAAACCTTACTTTTGCGCCTAAAGAGACCATTGAAAAAAATCTAGAAAGTTTAAAAGAGCAGAGAATTGTAAAAAAAGTTCATAATGTTGGCACCGTTAACCCTCCGTATGTAGTAGCGCACGATTATTTGATTGAAAATCTAAAAGAACATTGTAAAAGCAATCTATCCGAGAGAATAATATTGAATATAGATTTTTATTGCAGAGAAAAAAAAGACAGGGAATTAAGAGAAATTAAAGTAAAAAAAGGAGCGAAATTAAGAGAAAGTCCGTTGTCTCAATATTACAAAAAAACTGTTGAGGAAAAATCCGATAACCTTGTCACGCGCTGCATAATGTTGCTATGCCTTGCTGTATTAGCTGTGTGCGTATGGCAGGAAATAAACGGGTATCACTCAATCTTCTTTAGCTATATGGAATTAGATCGGAATCATTATATTTTTGCATTTACCGTGCTTGCAATTGGAATTGCGATATTCTATGCTTACTATTATCTCTATCACTTTACAAAGATATTTTTGTTTGACAAAGGCTATACTAAATTTTGGTGTATATTATATATAATTATAGGAATGCTATCTGCTATTTTAGCCTTGCTGGCTAATGAGTTTTGGGTTACTTGGCTTGCAATGGCGTGGTTAGTAAATGCTATTTTGCATTTTAATTTATCAAAAAAAATCTCGTCAAATGAAAACATAAGGAACAGGCTTAAAGCAGATGGAGTAATGTATTTAATAGTTGCTTTTGGTCTAATAGGGTTGAATATATGGGTTATGATAATAAATTCAAGCATCAGTTCAGTTATGTATCCTTGGTTTGGCGTTTTTATTTTATTTGTTTTTGGCGCAATACGTCAGCATTTAAATACAGATTGGATTTTATCAAGAGTGGGCAGTTTCACGGGCTTATGTCTAAAAGAAGTTAAAAACAATGGAGGCGTTAAATGACCAGAAGTTTTATTAAAAAGTATTACCTTGATAACTCCAGTACGTTATTGTTGCCGTTTTTTTTCGTAACTTTAAGTTTAATTATTTTTCTTCAGCAATTCCCTTTTTTTGATATAAGAAAAATGATCCAAGAAAAAAATTCTATCGAAACTTCTTGGATTTTGCTAATATCAGGGGTCTATCCCGCTTTAGTTGGAATGATGTGGGGCTTTTATAAAACGCTTAAAAGTTATATAAATAAAAAAGTAAAAGAAGAAAAGAAAAAGCAAAATATGTCTATAATACTTAGCAATTACGAAGACGATCTAAAAAATATAATTCCTAGAGAAAAACAATATAAAAAAATGGAAGAGTTTTTTAATAAAACCTTCAAACATAAAAGATATGCTTTTTTCGTAGGGAAAAGCGGCAATGGTAAATCCCTGTTGCTCAGCCAGTTTAAAAGCGAATGTGAAGAAAATTTAACTGTATTTAGCACTAATAACGAAAATGGCAAAAATGATTATGCTAACTCAATAGATTTAGAAGTATACATTAAAAAAATCATTGATGCAAAAAAGAATGCAATGGACTACTATTACTTAATATTCGATCAGTTTGAAAAAGCGTTATTGGATTGGAACACCTTCAAAGTAATCATTGAAGAATTGAAAAACAAAGACTTAAGAGACACGAATATAAGATTTATTTTTGCTTGCAGAAAAGATAAATATGCTGATGTATTTGGGGAACTTCAAAATGAGGAAATTATAAATGATCAAAATGACACTTATTTTCTGCGTGTTGAAAAAGATGAGAAACAATATATGCTGGAATATATAAAAGAAGAATTGAAACTTGGCGAAGGTGATAAACGTTATAAATTTTTTGGACATTTGTTGGAAGATCTTTGTTCCGGCGAAGCTTCAATGATTGAAGTAAACATTGCGATAAACTATTTTAAAAATGCGGGAGTAGCGGAAATTAATGAAATGTTCAAAAAAAATCCCTATCCTCTGAAAGAAATTATTAAGTCAGTTTTTGAAAAATCGTTCTTGTTAACCGAGCCGGATTTAGGTATGATAATAATTTATTCGCTTTGCTGTGAAAATTACATATACGGATTGACTTTGCACGATTTCCAAAACCTTACTTTTGCGCCTAAAGATACTGTTATAGAAATTCTTAAAAGTTTAGAGGATCTAAGAATCATAAAAAAAGTTTACAACTTTGGAAACGAGGAAGTTCCATACCTAATGGCGCACGACTATTTGGTTGAGAATCTGAAAAAATATTGTAAAAACAATCTGGATGAGAAAATAATACTGAATATAGACTTTTACTGTAAATTAAAAAAAGACATGGATTCAAAAAAAAATGAAGAAAATAAAAAAAGCGAAGAAAATGAGAAAAACGAAGAAAATGAGGAAAATGGAGAGCAGCTTAAAGGTTCGCTGTCTCCATATTACCAAAAGGCCGTTGAAGAAAAAATTGTCTCTGTCACGTACTGTTTAATATTTCTTTGCACTATTATATTTGGTGTGTGTATATGGCAGGAAATAAACGGATATAATGCTATAATAGAGTTCGAACGGGATTATAATACTTTTGCTTTGACAGTGCTTGCGGTTGGAAGCGCAGTATTTTATGTTTACCATTATCTGCAACATTTTGCAAAGATATTTTTGATTGACAAGGGTGCTACATTTTGGTTATGCCTTTCACTTATAATATTTGGAATGACTTTCAGCGTTTTAGCGTTGATAATGAATGAATTTTGGATTTCCTGGATTGCTGCAGGATGGTTAATAGTAGCCTTTTTACATTTTAATTTATCAAAAAAATTCCCATCAAATGAAAATATAAGAAAGAGATTTAGAGGCGAGGGAGTATTGTATGTAATACTTACTTTCAGTTTTATCGGGCTGAATATATGGTTTCTAAAATATTTAAGTTCCTGGTCGGATATGCATCCTTGGTTTGGTGTATTCATTTTATTTACTTTTGGTGCAATACGCCAGCATTTAAATACAAATTGGATTTTATCAAAAATAGGTAGCTTTACTGGCTTATGCTTGTTTGTACAGGAAGATACTTAAATGGCGAAAACTGCGCTTGTGTTACAAGGAGGTTCATTACGAAGCATTTATACATCTGGCGTATTGGACGTATTTATGGAAAATAAAGTTGAATTTGATTGCGTTGTAGCTGTTTCTGCCGGCGGTCTTAATGCCGGTAATTATATCGCAAAGCATATTGGACGTACGGCAAGGATTAATATATTGCATTCAAATAATGCAAACTTTGCAGGTTTTAAACAACTTCTTTTTAAAGGAAATATTTTCAATTTTGACTATGTTTTTTTTTCGCCAATAAAGGATATATATCCGTATGATGATGACGCTTTGGTTAATTCAAAACAGCGGCTTATAATTACGGCAACTGATTGTGAAACAGGTGAATCGGTATATTTTGAAAAACGTAATAATTACGCTGAATTTGTGCATACGTTGCGGGCGTCGTGCAGCATTCCATTGCTGTGCAAACCTGTGAGCATTGATGGTATGATGTGTTTAGACGGAGGAATAAGCGATCCTATTGGTGTAAAAAAAGCATTTGCGGAAGGCTATGATAAAGTTGTTGTTGTTTTAACCCGTAATTACGAGTACCGCAAGAAAAATTCAATGGCATTAAAAACTCTGTACAAACTATTCTATAAAAAATATCCGAAATTAATCGCTAAATTAAATGATGGTCCTAATCGATATAATTCCATAGTTGAAGAAATAAATAAAATAGAACAGGAAAAAAAGATATTTGTTATACGGCCGACTCGTGAGATAAAGATAAGAGTTATAGAAAAAGACGTGAGAAAACTTGTAGATTTATATTTTCAAGGAAGAGAGGATGCACAAATATTGCTCCCGCAAATGTTTAAATATATAAATGGATAGCATAATCCGAAATTCTTTCATCGCATTGCCGCCAGCCATTCGTCTATCACCTTTCTGGCAACAGAGCCTTTTGGCGGCAAGTCCGGCAATCCATCGCTTGGTGCATACCAGGCGGCTTGTTCAATTTCAATGCCGTCGGGATTTATCTCGCCGCTCTCCCATTCTGCCGTAAAAGCCGCCATCAGCGAATTCGGGAAGGGCCAGGGAGCACTTTTTAAATAGCGCAGATTTTTTATGCTAAGGCCAACTTCTTCCAGAACTTCGCGGTGAACTGCGGCTTCCAGGCTCTCTCCGGGTTCAACAAAGCCCGCAATCAGGCTGTAGCGCCCCGACAGAAAAGCGGTATTGTGCGCGAGCAAAATTTTGCCCTCTTTTAAAACGGAAACTATGATCGCCGGCGAAATAACCGGATAAAAGTCGGCACCGCAGGCTTCGCAGTGCAAACATCGCTCAAAATCGTGTTCCTTTAGCGGCTTTCCGCAAGTGGGGCAATGCCTGTAAGTAGCCCGCCACCAAAGAAAATGAGATGCAAAAGCTGCTATATGAGCCATTTCCGGCTCCGCTTCCGCAAAAAAACTCCGCAGGGGAATACCTTGCTCCATGTTTGGCAAATTCAGGCAAACAAGCCGTTTCCCGTTGTAAATCCCAATGTCAAAAGCGGTTGCGTCTTTATATATTTCATGGTCTTTTAAGGGGAAAAGAATTTTGTCCTTGCAAACAGCAATCACAAAATCTTCCGGTTGCGGACGAGTCAATTTTCCTTTAGCGAGCACGAGCATATCTACGCCTTTTCCATAGATTCAACTAGTCTATCCAGCATCAACAGGGCCTCCCTGGTTTCCAGCACGTCATGCACACGCAGAATTTTAACGCCTCTTTGCACGGCTACAATGCCGGAAACTATGCCTGGGATAAGACGGTTGCTGTTTTCCAAACCCTTGATTTTTCCCATATAGCTTTTTCTGCTTACACCTAGCAAAACCGGAAATTCTGTTTTGCAAAGTTCGTTTATGTTTGCTATCAATGCAAGGTTTTCTTCCTGCGTTTTTCCAAAGCCTATGCCGGGGTCTATGAATATGTTTTTGCAGCCGTGCTTTTCCAGCAATTTTGCACGTTTCAGCAGATAATTTTTCACATCCCGCACCGAAGAAGTTCCGCCGGCGTATTTCAGGGTGTGTTGCATAACCGCGCTTGAATCTGTGTCTATTATTGTCCTGAACATTTTTTCATCATGCTCCATTGCGGAAATATCGTTTATCATGCTCGCGCCGGCTTTAACCGCTTTCAATGCTACATTTGCCTTTGTGGTGTCTATGGAAATCTGGAATTTATTTCTGCTCTGCTCTTTTGCAAGCATTTCTATAACCGGAATAACCCTCGCCGATTCCTCTTCTTCCGAAACCGGTTCAAAGCCCGGGCGCGTGCTTTCTCCGCCTATGTCCAGAATATCCGCACCGTCTTCAAGGAGTTTCAAGCCGTGCTCAAAAGCCTCTTTTGGCTTGCAATACCTGCCCCCGTCAAAAAAACTGTTCGGGGTGCAGTTTATTATGCCCATTATTACCAATCCGCTTCTACCTCGCCCCCGAGTTTTTGCAGACTTTCTTCGGTGTATTGATGAATTTCAAAGGCGTTCCCGTCCGGGTCTGTTAGCCATATTTGGTAGGTGTTGTCGCAGCCAAGTTTTTTATCNGTGTGCGGAATGCCTTTTGAATCCAAATCTACCACAAGTGCATCNATGTNTTCGCTTTCAAGGCAAAAATGCACAAGGCCGGTGTTTACGGGTGCATCCATATCCGGGTCTTCAAATAATTCTATGTAATGATTATGGCCAATTTCAAGGTAATGCCCGTAATGCCTGCCATTTCTAGTGAATTTGAATTTTGGCTTGAAACCCAGTTTTTGATAATACTCAATTGAACATTCCAGGTTTCTTACATTGAGGCAAATATGAGCAAGCGATAGCATTTTAATCTCCTTGCTCATAATATAGTAAACTTGAAGTCCTTCAATTTACGGTCACCTTGGCAATTTGTTTCCAGGAATTGCCGCTTGCCTTAACTATGTAAAGACCGCGGGGCAAATTGTTCAGCGGTACTATGTAATTACCCTGGCTGAATTTCAAGTTTTGGACAATATTGCCTTTGAGATCAAAAATTTGAAGCGCGGCATTATCCTTAACCTGCAAATTTACGGCGTTTTGCATTGGGACCAGGGAGTTGCTATACACAATTTGAGGCAAAAGAACCGGTGTACCGCCGCTTGAACTGCTTGAACTGCTTAAACTGCTTGAGGAGCGGTTGGATGAAGATGAAGAGCGGCTTGAGGATGAGGAACGGTTGGATGAAGATGAATTGCCACCGCCGCCACATTTTAAAACGGGCTTTTCTTCTGGCAAAGTCACATTGCCCAAACAGCGGAAATTCTTTATGGCCAGAGAACCCGGACTTTCGGATACTGCCGTTGACTTCCCGTCAGAGCCTACCAATTCCCAGGCAAAAGCATAAATCTTGCCGGGATTAAAGTCCACCAGATCGGCAGTAGGTACCCAAGTTGGCTGTGCCAATTCGTCATTAGGCACCGCAGCAGTAGTCCATGCGGTTTTGGATGCTTGTGTGATTATTTTCAAATGGTCTTTGCCACTGCCTTCCGGAATCGCCGTGGTCTGGACTTTGAACTTGTGCGCAGAACCTTTGTATTCATAGCTAAAACCTGTGCATTTAGATAAGCTATAGCTACCGGCACCCGTTTTACCATTGTTTCTGGCACCTAAACCCAAACCCACAAAAGGTTCGTACAAATAAGTGCCTTGATTAAGCGTATAGCTGTTAATTTTCACAACCCAATCACCATCTTGCTGAACTACTCTATAGCTTTCTATTTCTTTGCAATTACTATTCTCGTCAAGGGAGGTAAATTTATCGTTGGTTATTGTGGATTTAGCTTGGCCACCCTTACTATCGTCTGCGTCTTTATCCGTATAGGCATACCAGGATTCCCAAGTTGCCGCAAAACCTCTGTCTTCTACGCTTTCGCTATTTGCTATGCTGAGTTTGTCTAATTGCGTATAGGTTCCATCACCGCCTATGGCTGGCATAGTGGTGCCGCAACTGTTTGAAGCACATGCTTTCAAGTTTGGCATATTGCCGCTGGCAAGCAAAGCGGTTAAAATAAACAGCGATTGATTGAAATAAGATGCATCGTTTTTGGTACTCATGGTGCTCCAAAATTGATTCATCTTGGTTTGATAATCCTTATTGATGGAGAGTGCGTTCATCAACGAGCCTATATAGCCGGCATTGGCATCGGTTCCCATAGTTCCGCTCAAAGCGATAGGCCCCTGAACTGCGGCAGGCTGCAATGTATTAACCCAACTGCCTAATTTGGTAAGCAACGTTTTTGCATCCGAATGCCCAAACCAGGCATAAGCCGTTGCCCAGCGCCAGGGAGCGCGCACGGCATCCATATCGTAGTTTGCGGCATTGTTTCCGCAATTATTAGTGCAATTTACGGGATTGCCGCTTGTGTTTGCCCATCCGGACGGCAAACCGGTTGTGCTATTTTGGTTGGCTCTTAAAAAAGTGTAATTTTTGGTTAAGGCGGTACTCCAATTTGAACTGTTGCCTAAATCTTTGAAAATTTCAAAAGCGGCAGGAGCCACGTAGCTGGGATTTTTAATGTCATTCCAACCATCGCCCGGTTTATGAAAACCATTGCTCTCCATTTCGTAATCCCAAATTTTTCCTATTAAGGTTCTTGCGTCATCTTCATATTTTGTATCGCCAAACTGATAGCGAGCCATTGCAAGAGCAAGGGCAACATCATATTCCGCATCCGTAGCGGAACCGGTGCCTAGCGCATTGTTAAAGCCACTTATGCGCCAGTTCATAAGTCCATTGTTGTTTGTATGAGCTTTGTAATATCTCCACAGGTTGTCAAATTCAGTTTTATAGTCTTTGGTATTATCGCTAAAATAAACCGCCATTAACATTGCATAGCCAATGCCCTCGGAAACGGTTTCGTTGGCTTTAGAGGCATCGCTTGGGTCGGTAAATTTTATGCGAGCGCAAGTGCCGGAAGTGCCTGTCCAGCCACCGCCACCGCCGCTGCAAGTGCCTGTTACATAAAAATCCCTTATATAGTTTTGAAATCTCAACTTTAAATCGGCATCGGCGGTTGAGTTTCTGACATTTATCATGTCGCTGCGGTAAAGTTTCCTTTGAGGATACGGGTAATTGACTGCGCTGTGCGAAACGGCGAAAAGCAATAAAAAACAACAGAAAAAGGCAGTGAAAGACCTGTTTTTCATAAAAACCTCCATATAGTAGCTTATACTAATATATATATTTTTTTGACAAAAAGGTGAAAAAAAGTCCTTTTACGGTTATTTTATGGCTATTTTCACCGTTTGCTTCCAGGATGCATCGCTCGCTTTCACTATATACAAACCGCGAGGCAAACCGTTCAGCGGCACCACATAACTACCTTTGCCGAATTTTAAGGTGCCAACCGCATTGCCCTTCAAATCAAAAATCTGGATTGTAGCATTGCTTGCTACCTGCAAATTCACCGCGTTTTGCATTGGGATTAAGGCGTTGCTGTAAACAAGTTGAGGCAAAAGAACCGGAACCGGAATATCGTCGCCGGAACTGCTGCTGTTCAAAGAACTGCCTCTCGAAGAACTTGAACTGCTTGAGGGGCTGGAACTGCTTGAAGAACGGGCACTGGAAGAAGAACGAACACTTGAAGAAGAACTGCTGCTGCCAAGGGTGGAACTGCTTGTGCCGCCGCCGCTTGCCAATGCTTTTAAATTAGGCATATTTCCGCTTGCCAAAAGACCGGTTATAAGCTGCATGGCGGCGCTAAAATATTGCTCGTTGCCTTTATCCATCAAGGCATCCCAAAATGAATTCATTTTTGTTTGATAATCGGAACTGTAAGAAAGAGCGTTGGTTAAGGGACCTAAGAATGTTGAATTGTTGCAACAGCCTCCACCGTTGCCGGTACCTACATTTAGAGGGCCGTTTATGCTTGCCGGAGTTTTATTATTCGCCCAGGGGGCAAGTTTTCCGAGCAAGGTTTTTACATCGCTATGCCCATACCAGGCATTAGCCCAAGCCCAGCGCCAGGGAGCGCGCGAAGCGTCATAGCCAAAATCATTGTTATCAACAGGGCTGCCGTTATCGTTGCACCAGTCGGAAGGCAGTCCGGTGGTTGAGTTTTGATTGTTTTTCAACAGCGTGTAATTTCTGGTTAAGGCTGTGCTCCAAAAAGAAGCCTGATCCACGTCTTTGAAAAGCTCAAAAGCGGCAGGGCTAACATAGCTGGGATTTCTTTTGGAATTCCAATTGTCGCCGGGCTTATGGAGGCCATCGGTTTCCATCTCATGTTGCCTGATTTTTGCAACTAAACTTGCGGCATCGTCCAGGTACTTTTGGCCCCCAAACTGATAATGAGCCATTATAAGGGCGGCGGCTACGTCAAATTCGGCATCTGTGGCGGCATTGTACTGATTTACCGAGGTAAAACCCTGAATTTTCCAATTCATAAGGCCGTTCTGGTTAGGCCATTTTTTGTAATATTCCCATAGTTTGTCAAAATGGGTTTGATAGCTTGTGGTGTTATCGCTAAAATAAACCATCATTATCATGCCATAGCCAATCCCTTCGCTAACCGTATAATTTTTATCGTCAAACTTTATTCTGGCCAAATTACCGCTTTCTTCGTAAAAATCCGTAAGAAAACTTGTGAACTTGCCTTTCAATTTTGAGGAGGCATTTGCCGAACTTGTATTGATTGTGCCGTTGCCGTAAGATTTTTCCTGCGGATAGGGGAAATTAACCGCAGAAAAGCCTAATGAAAAGCCAAGGACAAGAACTATGGATGCTTTTTTAAACATATTACCTCACCGGCACGGCAATAGTTTGTTTCCAACTGCTGCTGCTTGCTTTCACAAGGTAAAGACCCTTTGGCAAATCCGCAATTTGCACAACATAGTTACCCCGCGCAAAATTCAATGTCCTAACCGCATTGCCTTTCAAATCAAAAATCTGGACTGCGGCATTGCCTGTTACCTGCAAATTCACCGCGTTTTGCATTGGGATTAAGGCGTTGCTGTAAACAAGTTGAGGCAAAAGAACCGGAGTATCGTCGCCGGAACTGCTGCTGCTTGCAGAATTTGAACTTGAACTTCTGCCCGAACTGCTGCTTCCCGCAGAACTAGAACTTCCTCTAGAACTGCTGCTTCTAACAGAACTTGAACTTGTGCCGCCACCTGCATCGCATTTTGATTCGGGTTTTTCAGCGGGGAAAGGCAAGGTACCGCCCATGCATACGAAATCTTTTATGGCTAAGGAACCAGTCTTTGCAGAAAGCTTGTCTTTAACTTCCCAAGTAAACGCATCTATTTGGCTCAGGTTAAAGGGAACTTTAACTCCCCAGCTTTCCTGTTCCAATTCCGACGTTGGAACGTCCACTG
>JGI24698J34947_10001598_pt1 | contig 12037 bp, 10 predicted proteins | sample TergutMp193P3_FD_34947 | JGI IMG/M metagenome (IMG submission 34947)
GGTTACAAAAAAGGTTTTCATTTTTTATCTCCTTTATTGAAGGTGAAAGTTTTTACCAATATAAATGTTAAAGGAAGCCCCAGCAAACCCGCTAACGCATACACGATAACCTTATTCCAGTGCAGTAAATTTAGAAATATCAGCACGAATGTGAACAATATCAAAAAATTCGGGATATAGGAAATGACGAATTTCACAAATCCCGTAAATAAAATCTTATGGCGAAATATCAATTTGGCATTTAAGGCGTAGGCAACAAACAGGCTTATCCCGTAGCCGAAAACGTATGAAACGGAAGGGTTCAATGCCAGTGATACGGCCAAAGAACAGATAAAGTTGGTAAGCGTTCCCATTCCGCCGCAAAAAACAAATAGAAGAAAATCCTTTGCAAAATAAGTTTTCTTTATTTTTTTGAGAAAAGTTATTTTGCAATCATCCCAAGGCATAATATTCTGTTTTTTGACAATAAAACTTTTCCGTGCTTTTTTTGCGAGAGGAGCATCGGATAATGAATCGGAATAAAAATTTTCAATCATAGCATTGGGGTATGCCGCATATAACCGGGCAACTTTCTCTTCGCCAAAACAGTTTTTTCCGATATATTTACCGGTATTTACATCAATTCGAGAAGCGAGAAGCCCAACGCCCAAATAATTGCAAACTAACGGTTCAAGCAGAAAATCAGGCGATGCCGAGACAATTAAGTCCGAATTCTGTTTTTGCTGCAAATACCATAATTTTATCTTTTTACGGTTGCATTCCCAAAAATCCGCAATCATTTTCTGAACCCGAATATACCGCAGAAAAATAAAAAAGCGTTCTTTCATATTTTCTTTTGAAACCATGCCGAAAAAATATTTTATCATTCCCCAGACCTGAAGCGGCAGCAAAACAATCAAATACGGTTTTTTGCATAAAACAAATCTGTAAAAATCAACAGAACTGTCTCCGTCATAAATGGTATGATCAAAATCATATACATTCATAAAGCAATCCTGTCAAAAATAGCGATAATGTCTTTTGAATAAATGATTAGCAGGAACGAAACAATCCAGCCGGCAATGCTGCATTGTATAAAACGGTCGTGCAATAAGATTTTTGCGGGGTTGCCGCTTTTCAAATTCACTATTGAAATTTGCAAGTATCTGAGAATGCCGATTAACACGAAAATGCTCGTGAAGTAGATATGTTCGCTGTTAAAATATTCAATCACATTGGGCGAGAGTGTGTACATAATGTAAGCGATTATGGTAATAGCCGCAATTAATGTTATTACCTGATTCATAAATTCCAAATTGTATTGATTGGTATTTTTGCGGTGCGAGACACCCGTGTCTTTATATAAAACCACATCATCGCGACGTTTGGCGAAGGCGAGGAACAACGCAAGCAGAAACGTCATTATAATAATCCATTCCGACGGCTGAATGTATGTAGCAATTCCGCCTGCCAAAATCCTGAATACGAATCCGGCGGCAATAATTATCACGTCAACAATAGCATAATTCTTCAATTTGATGCAATAAGCAACATTTACCATGTAATAAAACGAAATCAATATCGTTAATCCCATAAAGTTTTCGCTAAAAAGATAAAGAGTGCATATAGACAGCAAAAGACATACAGCCATTATCGAATATGCTGTTTTTGGGGAAATTGCGCCTGAAGCAACGGGTCTTTTGCATTTTTCGGGATGCTGTTTATCTGTCTCAATATCATGAATATCATTAAAGCAATAAATAGAGCTTGCTGCGAATGAAAACGCTATGAAAGCGATAATGCAAGACAATATAGCGGAAACATTTAGTAATTGGCCGCCAAAAAATACCGGTAAAAAGATAAAGAAATTTTTTGTCCATTGTTCGGGGCGAAGAAGTTTTATCATGGAATAAACCCCTGCCCAACAATAAACAAAAACGAAAGCGCGGAAAAAAGCATCATGCAGAGATATGCGCCTAAACGCAAACGGGAATTTTGCAGAATATTTGCTCCATTAATGGCAAACAACAGCATTGGAACAAGAATGGGTACAATGAAGCGAAAATCCTGCAAGCAACTAAAGGAATAATAGGCTCTTGTGAAAATTAAACTGGCTATCATTGCTAGAAAAAACAGCAAACTCGGCAAATCCTCATTTTTCACATTTATAATTCCCCAGAGAATCAGCAAAAAGAAAAGCAAATTCAAAACATTCAAAATACCTGCAAAGAATTTTCCGGCATCGGAATTCCAAACCCAGTATTCCCCGAACAAGGTAGATTTAATAAAAAAATTCCAAAAATACTGCCTGCCGCCCCTATCATTCCAGGTGCTGGTATAAGGCTCCATCAAATAGTCCTTAATATCAAAATAGACAAAACTTCCAAAAGAAGTTTTAACATTCAAACCGGGATTTAAATTTCTAACGTTAACCAAAGTCGGCGTTTCGCTGCGGAAAAAATCCGAGATTATTCTGTGCTGGGAAGCAAGAGTGGAAAGAGCAACAATGATAAAAATTCCCGCTATGATTTTTAACCGAGGCAGTTTCCAAAAACGAAAATGCCCGCATATTAAAACAAGAAACAGAACTCCCAAAATAACAAAGCCTGTGGACTTAAACATAACGGCAATGGCCGCTCCCAAAAAGGCCAGCAATAGATGTATATTCTTATGCCTGTTCCACCACATTTGAGTAAAAAGCATGCACATTAAAGCACCGGAATAAAAAGGCACATCGTTCCCGATGCGAGGCGCTGTTATAACAAAACCGGGCCAAAGAACAAAGAGCAAACCTGACAGCAAAGCAAATCTTCCGCCATGGAAAAGCCTGTACAGCAGGGAAATTCCAAACGCTAAAGAAGCAAAGGAAAACAGCATTGAGATTTGCTGCAAAAAGCGGAGTGAATAAAACGGATTTACATTATCAAAAAAACCTTTAATTCCGGCTCCCATTAAATAATACAACGGAGGATGATTGCAACTCCAGCATTCATCCGTTTTTGGAATTTGCTCATTTTTAATGAGCATATTTATATACACCAAATGCCCATAGTCCATATCATAAACTCTTTCCGTCGGTTCCGTATAGGAAAAATAAATCAACCGAATGCCAATTCCCAAAAGAACAAGCAATGTTGCAAACATTCCAAATTTGAATTTCTTCAAAATTAAAGCTGTGGTAAATAACAATAATACGGAAAATAAAATCTGTTTAAAATCGAGAGAAGAAAATCCATTATATATATAGTCTATTCTCATTCCGCCTGGCCCGCCGTTATTTTTCATTTGAAATTCTATTCTGTTTGTTCCGTCTTGCACAAATTCGGAAAGGTTCAAAATCGCTCCATTGCCGTAATCGCAAGCATTTTTAATCCGTTCTTTTGGAAAATCATTACCGTTTACCTTAATGCCCAATATGCAATCGTCCGGGTAAAATTTATATACAGCTTCCTTGCTGTTTTTAACATCCAGATTAAAAGATATGGAAAAATTTGAATTTTCTTTGATTTTATGTGTTGAAAGCGGAAGCGATTCCAAAGATGTATTTTTATCGGTTATCAATATTACATCGCTGATGCCGGGATTTCCCGGAATTAGCCAAAAACCGGCTAACGCAAGCAAAGGCAGCAAATAAAACAAAGGCTCACGCAGATTTTTTTTGATGGTAGAAAAGATTTTCATTAAATCATTTCCTTTCGAATTTTACCCATCAAAGCTTTGATGAGTTTTGCTTTCAAGCTCCTTAATGCCCAAAAGCATCGCGGCTTTGAGAACGTTCTGATAACCCATGCCCAAAGAAGCATCCAAAGATTCGGCCCGGCGGCGGATTTTCGGCGCAATGTTAATGGCGATAATATTTTCGTTTTTCTTTTTGGCAGACTTCATCGCCAGAAGTTTGCGGCCAGCCTTAAAAGCATCGGAACAACCCAATTCGGAGGCGGTATGAAGTTCGCCATTTTTTTCGGCTTCAAGCATCTCTTCTCCAAAATCATGAGAATCATAATAACCGTAATCAATTTTTTGAGTGTTCGCCATACGCTCTCCTTTCTTTTTTGCTCGCCGTACGCACAGTGACAACGCTTTCGGTTATCGGGTTAAACACGGCAGTTAATATTTTTGTCCCTGATTTTCCTGTGGCAACCAAAAGGGAATCATCTTTTTTGCTATCGGAAAATACCAATTTTGGATCCGCAAACAAGCCAAAAACCGTAGCTTCGCCGATTTTTCGTTCTGCCATTCGCTTTTTTGCATGCTCCGTCAATATCACAGTTCAAATATACAAAAATACTAAAAGAAATATAACGGAGCCTCTAAGCGAAGTTCTATTTTTGTAATTTGTTATTACGCACAAATTACGCATAAATCTATTAAAACTAAACAAATCTCAACCAATCCCATTTGCACGAACTGCGTGAATTAAACACTTTCAAGCTTTGATGTTACGGGTCAGGCTGGCAAAAGCGGCTAAATTCGGCGAAAATAGGCGGAGGTGGGTGGAATAATCCTTACCCTCACAAAATTGAATAAACTATTTCTCTCATTCTTTGTCAAAACCAAAAACAGCGCAGAGGGAATAGATATGGCCAAAAAGCATAAGCAACTCGCAAAAAAACCATAAACACCGCTTAAATAATTGCCAACAACAAAAGGCAGCGGAAGGGAAATTGCGCCAGTAGCAAGGCATCTAACTAGAGACTGGCTAACAAAAGCTCGAATGGAAAAACCGGTCAAACGGCGAAGTGAAAACATTGCGTAAATAACCCTGAAAAAGTTCACCGATATATGCGAACATATATATCCTATCGGTGAAAAATGCAAACCGAAATATGTAAGCGGAAATATCGATATAATCATTAAACTGTCTATAATACGAAATCTTTTATTTTTGCCGGTTGATATTATTCCGTACCAAACAGACATAAATGTGGAGGATAAAATTATATTGACTATGTTCAACTGGCAAAAAATCCCTGCGTAATCAGGAACAACTTTTAGCCAAACGCCCAATACAAAATCTATTTGCAAAACGAGCGGTGCCATAAATATAAAACTTAACAGAAAACAAAATTTGCTTGAACGGATTACTATTGAATAAAAATATTCCATTTCGTTTTTTGCCAGAGATTTTGTTATCTGCGGAGCAATTGCTGCAAAAAAATTGCTTGTGAACTGGCTTGCCGCTCCAACCACTTGCTTGGAAACACCATTTGCGGCATTCAGTAAAACACCGTAAAATCCGTTTATTAAAATCGCCCCGCCTTGTACCGCCAAAACACCGGAAATACACCCTAAAAATTCATAACTGCTAAATTTTAACCTTTCCAAAAGCATTTTCTTGTCCCAATACCATTTGAAATGAGTTTCGGGAAAGTTTCTGCGGCAGTAGATTAGGTAAAAAACAACCATAACGATATAAACGGAAAAAAGTAGAACGGAATAAAATTTCAGTTTATCGTAAGCAGCAAAATTCAGTGAAATTGCAACTGCTAATTTGAATACGGCATCTGCAATCGCTGTGTATGCATATACTTTCATTCGCTCGTGGGCATTTATGGCTACCATATAAGGTAATTGCAAAATACCAATGCAAGCGGTAAAAACAGTGAACTGATAAACAAAATTCGCAGCCTCCATTCTTTCTTCCGGCATAACGAGTTGCGAATTCAAAAACCACAAACCAACCGTTTCACCTAAAATAAAAATGAGCAATGCGATAAAAATATGAATAACCACGCTCAAACTGAAAGTCTTTTTCAAAGCTTCAAAATCGCCTTTGCCCAAATCAAAAGTGAAAAAACGGCTCGTTGCGCTGCCCATTGCATTTTGTATAAAGCTGAACAGAACTATAACCCCGCCAACAACATTGTAAATGCCAAAATCACTGATGCCGAGCTGCGCCAAAACTTCCCTGCCGGTGTAAAGCCCAATAAACAGAAGAAGAATGCTCCTGAAGTAAAGAAACAGCGTGTTTTTCGCTATGCGTTTGTTGTTTTGTGAATGGGAATTTTCCATTTGCAAATCGGAAAATAATATAGAAACATTGTGGTTTTTGCGATAACTTTATAACTGCGGGTAAAAAAATCGTCCTCATTTCTCTAAAATAATATATATTTATTAAGGCCGGCTCACCCAATAAAGGCCGTTCTAACATGGTTGTTTCGTCCGATGCTCACCTCACGGGTTTATGCTTAGGCTTGTTCCTTTGAAAAACCCTAATGGCGGCTAGGTTATCCTTTAAAAAAGTAGAAACGAGACCTTATTCCGGGTGAGTTCGGTTCCTTTTTTCTAAATTCCCCTCATGCCTAATTTTTACGCTACAACGCCTATTTATTACGTAAACGACCGCCCGCACATAGGGCATGCATACACCACGGTTCTAACCGATGTGCTAACCCGCTACCACAAGCTGTTTGGCTTTGATGCTTTTTTTATGACGGGTGTTGACGAACACGGGCAAAAGGTGCAAAAGGCGGCGGCGGCAAAAGGCGTTTCTCCGCAGGAACACGTAGATGAATATAATGTTCACTTTAAAAATCTTTGGGTAAAACTCAATATAGATTACGGGCACTTTATACGCACCACGGATGATTACCATATAAAATTCGTGCAGGATTCCCTGCAATACCTATTTGACAAAGGCGAAATTTATTCAAAGGAATATTCGGGATGGTATTCGGTTGGCGAAGAGAGATTCTTTGAGGAAAGCGAACTGGTTGACGGCAAAGACCCGATCAGCCACCGCCCCGTTGAATGGCTTAACGAAAAAAACTATTTCTTTAAAATGAGCAATTACCAGCAAAGGCTCGTTGACTACATAAACGAAAACCCCTCTTGGATTTTGCCGGATTTCCGCAGAAACGAGGTGCTGGGTTTTTTGAAAAAACCCCTGAACGACTTGTGCATAAGCCGCCCAAAATCCCGCCTCTCCTGGGGCATACCCCTGCCCTTTGACGAAGATTTTGTAACCTACGTCTGGGTAGATGCCCTTGAAAACTACATAAGCGGAGTCAAAGACCGCAAGCACCCGGACGGCTCACCGCTCTGGCCTGCCGACTTTCACATAATAGGCAAGGATATTCTAACTACTCACTGCATTTACTGGCCCACAATAATAATGGCAATGGGCTGGGAACAGCCCAAACACGTTCTGGCGCACGGCTGGTGGCTTATAGACGGCTCTAAAATGAGCAAAACCAGCGGCACAGGCGTTAATCCCATGGACTATGTGGATAGCTATGGAGTTGATGTTTTCAGATATTTTTTAATCCGTGAAATGGTAGTGGGATTGGATGCAACTTTTGGCCACGACAGTTTTGTCCGCAGAATAAATTCCGATTTGGCAAATGATTTGGGCAACGGATTAAACCGCATTCATAAATTGATTTTAACTCATTTTGAGGGTAAAATTCCCGTACCTGCGGAATACGGCGAGCAGGAAAAGGAGCTGGAAAGTTATTCCCAAAAAGCCATTGAGTTTGCAAAGAATAATATAAGCGAGGCAAAACTGAGTTTGGTAGTAGAAGAAATTCTGAACTCGGTTAAGGCACTCAATCGCTACCTGGAAATGACCGCCCCTTGGAAACTCGCAAAAAGCACGGAACAGAAGGACAAGGATAAGTTAGCCACCGTTCTCTATATAGGTGCGGAGGTTTTGAGAATTGCTCTCGCTTTGCTTTTTCCCGTTATGCCGCAAAAAGCGGAGCAGGGCCGTTTAATGCTTGGGGTGCCGGAATTTAACGAGGGTACGCTCAAAATGGGCATTTTGAAAGGCGGTGAAATTTTGGGCAAGGGCGAGGCGTTGTTCCCCAGGATACAGGAAGAAACGTAAAAATGTTTTTTTTCTTTCCGCTTATCCTGCTTCTTCTTTTTTACGCCTGGTGGCGGTTTCGTTTTGTGTTCCCGAGAAAATATCGCTATCCGGGAGCTTTGCTCTTTATACTTTGCTTTATCGCAGTTTTTCTTCAAAGGGTTGTGAGCAATGATTTTATATCCGCACTGCTGGCTGTAACAGGTTCCTTTGCCACGGTGTTTTTGGCGAACTGGATTATTTTTTGCGTATTTTGGGATTTGTACTTGGGTATTAGGCGGCTTTGCGGCAAAAGAAAGCTGGCGAACAAGAGATTAAGAATGCGAAAGGAACCTCTGTTTGCAAGCGCAATAGCCGCTTTAACCTTGGCGTTTTTTTTAATAGGCGGGCCCCTGCATTCCGACTATAAAATAACGACTGTAAAGGAGAACTTGTCAGCAACACCAAAAAAAACATTGCGAATAGCTCTGTTTTCCGACATTCATTTTGATGCTCTTTTTTCCAAAAGCAAATTGGAGCGAATAGTTGATTCTCTGCGCGTTATGCGACCGGATGCAATATTTTTCGTAGGTGATTTATCCGATATTCCGCTTGACAGATTGCGGGCAAAAGGCTATGATTCCCTGTTCAGTCAGATAAATGCTCCGCTCGGCTTTTACGCTGTTACGGGCAACCACGAATCTTTTATGAATCCTAGCGGGCAAACCCTTGACTGGTTGCGAAGTTTTGATAATGTAACTCTCCTTATGGATAGCACCGCTTGCAATGATTTTTTTTGTGTAACCGGCCGTTTGGATCACCAATACGCTAAGCGGCATTCTGTAGGCAGAACTCCGTTAAGGGAACTGATGCCCGCAAACAATGAAATTCCTTGGTTTTTGCTCGATCACCAACCCAAAGGTTTGGACTCAGGAGACATCGATTTAACAAGAAAACCCGATTTTGTCTTTAGCGGACACACCCACGCAGGGCAATTCTTTCCGATGACGGTTATAATTAAATTTATATGGCCTCTGAGTTATGGCTTGGGCAAAATTGACGATATTCCTTGGTTTGTGACGAGTGGCATAGGTCAGTGGGGGCCGCCTGTGCGCGTGGGTTCAAAATCGGAACTGGTTCTGTTTTTGTTTGAATCCGGTAACTGAAAAATTATTTTTCTACATTTTCGCTTGTGTCCAATGAGATTTTGAACTTCAAATTATTCAACGTAATAGACGTCCGCTTTTCGGACTTTGTAGATATATTGCTCATATCCTGCGTTGTATACTGTTTTTTTTGGCTTTTCAAAGGAACACGTGCCGTTCAAATGTTCTTTGGCGTGGTGCTTATTGTTGCGGCATGGTTTCTTTCGATGTTCTTTGATTTGCGAGGTCTTTCGCGATTAATAGGCGGTTTAGGTGCCTTGGGCGTGGTGGCGATAGTAATAGTGTTTCAACCCGAAATTCGCGGCATGTTGACAAGAATAGGGCAAATGACCAATGCTTTCAGCATAAAAACCATATTCTTCAGACCCAGCGGCCTTGAGGAGATAACCGAGAAAATTGTGGATTCCGTTCTGGAGCTGCAAAAAAAAACGTACGGAGCTTTAATTGTGCTTGAAAAAAGAGTCGGTTTAAGATCCTACATCGATTCGGGAGAAGTGATAAACGGCGAATTTTCGAAAAAACTTTTATGCAGCATTTTTTACCCGGGAACCGCTTTGCACGATGGCGCGGTAATCATTTTAAGGGATAAAATTTTAGCGGCGGGATGTGTGCTTCCCATGCCTACGGGAGCCGCTGCAGCCGAGCAATCCGGCGGAATGCGCCACCGGGCGGCCAAAGCTTTGGCAGCCGAAACAGATGCTCTTGTAATAGTTATATCTGAAGAAACCGGCCATATATCCATAGCTTACCGCGGCAGCTTCCGCACAAGGCAGAGCAAAAAAGAACTGGAAGAAGAGATAAAACGCCACTGGAGAGAACTTTATGAAAACTGACACCGATAAAAAGAATGAGGAAAAGAGAAAAGACCGTGTGAGCATTTGGGTTTTGGTAATCGTAATAATTTTGCTGATATTTTTATTTTTAATTTTTCAATGCCAGGTAGAAGAGAAAAACAGAAAATCCGAGGAATTAGCAAAAGAGCAAAAACAGCAGCAATTACTGCTCGCCATAGAAAAGGCGCAGAAAATTGCGGATTCGCTTATCAGGGAAGATTCTTTGAAAAAATCGGCTGGCGATACGGCGGGGGAAGATTCCCCCTCGCCTGCAAAGCGAGCTTTTCCGGCTACCCCCTCTGCGGGGGATACCCCCGCAACGCCCCCTGTAGATACCGTTGCAAAAGGACAGCCGAAAGGGTTTGCCCATACGGATACATTGCCGCCGCAACCGTCTATTCTGCCACCGCCCGGGCGTTATTACAAACCTGTGAATTTGCGCGTTGAATGCGGAGAACCTAGATGCGAAGCGGAAATTTCTGTTGGCGATTCGCTGAATGCGGAGAAAGGCGTGATTGAAAATCACAGTAAAACCGCAACGGTTTATTTCAGGGCTATAGATTCCGCCGGTAATGCCAGCCGCTGGGAATCCGTCACATATGATATGGTCAGCAATAATTTCTGCGCAGAAAATTCCTATCCGGTTCTAGTTAAGGGAAAAACTGTTTGCGTAGATGCTTACGAATTTCCGAACAAGCCGGGCGAAAAGCCTCGCAATATGGTTAGCCAAAACGCCGCCGCCATGCTTTGCGAAAACGCAGGGAAAAGATTGTGCTCCGTAGAGGAATGGCAAACCGCGTGCAGAGGCAATTCGAATTCGCGTTATCCTTATGGAAATGTCTACAACCAAACGAAATGCGCAACGGATTTAAAAACCGCAAAAGAACCGAGTCGTTCTGGTTTTGCGGAACATTGCCGCAGTTATTACGGAATGTACGATATGAGCGGCAACCTATGGGAATGGACGAATACGCCTGCCGAGAGAGAGGGTTTGTTTTTGGTTGCAGGCGGTGCATGGAACACGCAAAATGCGAGCAGTTGCGCAGAAACCAAGTTCAGTTTTTATCCCCAGAATGAATATCCGTTTGTGGGGTTCAGGTGTTGCCTGTAGCAGTAGCAACGCAGACCCTGTTTCTACCCGTATTCTTTGCCTTGTAGAGTGCTTCATCTGCGGCGAAAATAAAATCGTCAATAAAACTGTTTCGTTCAGGTATTTGCGTATTCGCGCCTATGCTTACGGTTACGGCAGTTGACTTTTCGATATTTACACGTATGGATTGGGCCACTTCCAAAGCGCCCTTAAAATCGGTATTGGGCAATAATACTGCAAATTCCTCGCCACCCCAGCGAGCTGCCAAATCGCCCGGACGCTTTATCGTTTGCACAAGTTCTTTTGCAACCGCTTTTAAAACCGCATCGCCTTCCTGGTGCCCGTAAGTATCGTTATACATTTTAAATCTGTCTACATCAAGTATCAAAAAACTCAGAGGCAATTTATCTCTTGTGGCTCTGCGCCATTCCATATTTAGCCGATTGTCAAAATTGCGCCTGTTAGGTATGTTCGTCAATTGGTCTGTCATGCTAATGCGTTCAAGCAGTTTGCGTTGCTCGTCTAGCTCTGCCGTACGCTCTTGTACCAAAATTTCCAGCCGTTTTTCTTCGCTAAGAATCCTATAGTGCAGAACAAGCAAAAGAACAACTACAAATAACAGCAAAACAGATACACCAAGAAGCAATGGTTGCCGTGACTGAGCCACCTTTACCCGGTAATCGTAAGTTTTGCGTGTCCATTTATCGGAGATTTTTTTTACATTCATCTGCTCAAATACCTTGTCTATAATGGAAAGCAGTATTTCTTCATTTTTATTAAGACCTAAAAAAGATTCAAAAGAACGGTCAAATAGAATATTTATCTTGTAGCCCGGAAGCCCCATATAATTTGTTAAAACGAGAAGCAGGTTCTGGCTTGCCATTACCATTTCCACTTCGCCGCGTTCCAAAGCCTCAAATGCATCATTAGAACTTTCATACTCTACGGTATTTGGATGGTTCGGAAACCAGTTTTTAAACAGTTCCTCATGCGCCGTTTCCTTAAACAACCCTATTTTCATGTATAAGACTTCATTTACGCTTACATCTCGTAGTTCTTCTTTTGATATAAGAGCATATTTATCCTGCAAAAGCGGGCTTTTGGGCCATAAAAAGCGATTTTTCCTGTCTTTTGAATAGATTAATTCGGATATCACCGATGCTTTTCCGTCTTCCAGCATTTT
>JGI24698J34947_10001599_pt1 | contig 12036 bp, 9 predicted proteins | sample TergutMp193P3_FD_34947 | JGI IMG/M metagenome (IMG submission 34947)
GAAAATCTATGCTCTCTGGCAGCGGAGCAAGCGTTTTTTCACTGTTTTCCTCTTTGGAAAAAGCGATAAAAGCCTGCGACCTAGTTAAAAATGAGTGCAGATTTTTGCGGATTTCACGCTTTTACCCTTGAAAAAAGGTTCAAAAATTTCTATATTTCTAAAACGCTTGGGGTATCGTCAAGCGGTAAGACAGCGGGTTTTGATTCCGCCATTCGTTGGTTCGAATCCAGCTACCCCAATAAAATTATAGGTTTCAACGAGTAAAATTGGAGAATTTATGCAGCTCACAACCCTCAAGGCACAGTCACGTACCGTCGGTTCTTCGCGCGATAGCAGCCGCCTTCGCAAAACAGGCAACGTACCCGCCGTTTATTACGGCCAAGGTTCCGAATCGGTTTCCATAAGCGTTTCGGAAAAAGATTTGGAGGCGGTTCTCGCTCCCGGCAAAAGGTACACCCTGCTGGATTTGGTTATAGACGGCAAGAGCGGAAATCCCGCTATAGTTTATCAATACCAAAAACACAGCATTTCGCAAAAAATCATCCACATAGATTTTTTAAAGATAGAGGAGAACACGCCGATAGCCATACGTATTCCAATTCGCCTGTCCGGCATACCCGTAGGCGTTAAGAATCAAGGGGGAAGCCTTTCTCAAGAAAATCGCTACTTGAAACTGTCCGCAAAACCTGCGGATATTCCCGCAAGCATAGAGTTGGACATTTCCGAAATGCCTAACGACACCACTTATTATGCGGAAAAACTGAACTTGGGCAAAGCATCTCTGCTCTCTCCCAAGCGCACGGTTATTTTCACCATATCCAAGGGACGCGAGGCTGCTGCTACCGAAGCCCCAGCAGCAGCAGCACCGGTTGCCACCACCGCTGCTCCTGCAGCCGCCAAAAAGGAAGAGCCTAAAAAAGATGCCAAAAAGAAATAGCCGTATGGTATGCACCAATGCCTAATGTAGCCATCCGCGAAGACGATGTTATGATAAAACTCCGCAACTTGCGCAAGAGCTTTGGAAAGCAGGATGTTCTTGTAGATGTCAGCCTAGACATCAGGCGCGGAGAAACGATAGTCATCATAGGGCAATCCGGCGGCGGAAAGTCCGTTATATTGAAGCACATGATAGGGCTTTTGCAGCCGGACGGCGGCGAAGTCAGCGTAGATAATGTTACCATTTCAAGCCCCAAATATTTTGATACCCGCACTATTCGCAGAAAAATGGGAATGCTCTTTCAAATGGGTGCCTTATTCGATTCCATGGACACGGGTGAAAACATAGCATTCGCCCTCAGGGAGCATCATCCGGAACTCACCGAAAAACAAGTTCAAGATACGGTAACCGAAAAATTAAAACTCATAAATCTGATACCGGAATTTCGCACAAAAATGCCCTCCGAACTCTCCGGTGGCATGAAAAAGCGTGTAGCCCTTGCTAGAGCCATAGCCCTTAGCCCTGAAATCCTTTTATATGACGAGCCAACCACGGGCTTGGATCCGATAACTTCCGATGTAATTAATGATTTGATTTTAGACATGCAATTAAAGCTGGGTGTAACTTCGGTTGTGGTTACGCACGACATGGCAAGCGCATTCAAGGTAGCAGACCGCATAGCCATGCTCTACAAAGGCCGTATAATTGAAGTCGGAACGGTGGATGAAATCAAGAACACCACCAACGTGTTTGTAAAGCAGTTCATAACAGGGCAGAGGAATTTGCCTACGGATATGGCTGGGGGACGTTAACTGATGTATAAAAAATCATTGTTTTTTGCGGTTTTTGTCGGCTTTGTCTGTCTTGTAGCTTGCGGAAAAAAAGATGAAGAATTAAAGAATTTTCAATCTTTGGCTCATAAATTTTATTCAAACGATGGTTCCTTAAGTAGAGAAGAGATTGACAGTTTAAAAAATTCTTTTAAAGCCGATTCGGTAGATGCCTTTATCGATACTTTGCATAAAATCCTCACCGATATGGGTCTTTCCATTGATAAAAAGATACTTGAAAATCCGCCTTCGGAGCAACTCAGGCACTTTACTTTGGTTGTTGAACGGTCCCAAAGCATGGAAGGCTATGTAAACGGCGCAACGGAATTTCAAACAACGCTCTATGGCTTGATTTCCGATCTCGAGAATGAGTTTTCCGGAGAACAGAGGGTTTGCTTGATTGGCAGAACAATGGAATGCAAAGGCAAAGATGCAAGTTTGGAAAGATATACAAGAATATTAACCGCCGATAGCCTTAAAATTAGCGAAAAAGGCAAAAAAAAATCGGTAGACGGTTCGGATTTAAACGCGGTTTTGGATACGGTTTTAACAATTGTCAATGATTCAACCATGATAGCTCTGGTTTCTGATTTTATATTTGCTCCGGAAAATTTCAGATGCTTAGACGAAAAAACGAAGCAGGGACAAGATTTAAAAAAGCGGCAAGAGCAGGATTTGGATAATCTTATGGCCCAGCAGGAGATAGGGATAAAAAGTGTTTTTGCAAAAAAACTTGAAAAATTTAACCATTTGTCGGTATTGGTTTTGCAATTTTACTCAAATTTTAATGGAGATTATTTTGACAAAAATGATTGCAAAAAAAAGATAAACCAAGCCCGTCCTTATTATATTTGGTTAATAGGGAGCGATTTGCAGATTGCGAAATTATTAAAAAATCAAAAACTGGAACAGTTGAAAAATTATAAAAACAAAGCGTTTTTTTCAGCGGCAAATTCCGTCAAGATTCCTATTGAAATAGGATACCCTGCAATAGAAGGCAATTTTAGCAGTTCTGAGTTACGCAATGCCATTATTTCCAATGCCAAGCCATCGAAAAACGGTGTTTTTTCTTTTTCTGTTTACGTTGATTTTTCGAAAATATTGGAAAATTATTCTAAATTCCTCAATTTTTTAGATTCAGATAATTATAAAATAAACAATGCGGACTATCAATTGGAAATTCTTCCTGTGGAACCAGCACATGAATTTATATTTATAGAAAAAGCAACTCATAAATTAAATATCAATACAAATCAGAAGCAAGAATTTTTAGCAGATGCAGAAATTAAGATTTCCTTGCATAATTACTTGCCTGAGTGGGTAGCTTTATCCAGTTCCAAAGATGACTCGGCTGTTATAGATTCGACAACTTTTGGCTTAAACTATTTACTAGGCGGAGTTTATTCCGCTTTCGTTTCCAAAGGAAATAATTTGGCAAATTTCGATTTCACAATTAAAAGGGTAAGAAAGTAGGAGGATATTATGTGGTCCAAATTAGCGGATTTTTTAGCCCTTATTAGAGGAGAGGGTCTCAGTAAAACGCAGACGGATTATACACCGTACTTTTGCACGGTATTAGTATTAGGTATTGTTCTTCTGTATTTATATCAATATATATGGCGCGATTCGCCACAAAGAAATTCAGGCATAGATTGGTGGTGCAATGCCAGTGCAGCAACAGGATTTATGTTCTTTTTCGGTATAGTGTTTGGATGGTTTATCCTGATTAGCGAGCATCAACCGCCCGGTATATCAATGGGGTATTTTATAGGATTATCGGTTATTGTTAGTGTTGCTTTTCTTATGTTTTATTTTGTTATAACACTTCTATTGTTTAAAGTATTGAAAAGAATTCCTTTCAGTACGCATAATAGGCGCACAACAGGTTTAGGGGTAAATTAAAATGGCAAAATTGTTTTTATTTTCTGTTGGCGGTTCCGGTGCTAGGGTTTTGAGGTCCTTAACCATGCTTCTTGCGGCTGGAGTCAAAGCGGAAAAAGATTGGGAAATAGTTCCGATAATTATCGACCCGCAGCAGGACAACGGCGATGTGCTAAGGGCACAGGAATTACTAGGCCGTTATTCTGCCGTAAGGCATGATTTAATTAGCGATGAGAATAAAAATGGAACAGGATTCTTTGCCCACAAAATAATATTGAAAGATAATTTTTATAAATTCAATTTGAATTTAAAAGGCAAAAATAATGGAACAACAGTTAGAGACTATTTTGGTTTAAAGAGTGACAGACTTCAGCAGGAACATAAAGATTTCGCAAAACTGCTTTTTTCTGGAAATAGATATATACGAAAAGACGAATCGATAGAATCCAATCATCTGTTGGATTTGGATATGAAAATAGGTTTTGAAGGAAATCCCAATATAGGCAGTATAGTTTTAAGCCAAATAACTGAAAATAAAACTTTTTGGAAATCTTTTGATGAACTCGTAGATCCTGTAGACGACCGGATTTTTATTGTAAGTTCGATTTTTGGCGGCACCGGAGCTTCTGCTTTTCCTGTTATCTTAAAAGTACTCCGCAATGAAAACAGCACGGAATATTTTAGCGAAGGAAAAGCGGCAGATATAGTAAAGATGAAAATTGCATCTTTGGTGGTTATGCCGTATTTCAATATATCCACAGATAAAGAAAATACAGTTATTAAAAGCAGCGAATTCTTGCACAAAACAAAAGTTGCCCTGCATTATTACGACAATAATATAAACCCGGAGCTGGAAACCATTTATCACATTAGAGATGACCTCAAAGTTGCAGGAACATACGAATACAATTCTGGAATTGAGATATATGGCGAAAAAAAGAAAGCTCAGCAAAACGATTCTCATTTTATTGAATTTGCGGGAGCGCTTTCTATTTTTGATTTTTTAGATGATACTCCGAATGAAAGAAATGTTCAAAAAGGTTTTGCCGTTGCTAAAAAAGATAAAGAAATGAGTTTGACCGACTTTTCCGCCAAATGCTGTGAAGAAATTGCCCCTAAATTGTTTAGCTTTTTTGCTATGAAAAAATTCTTTGAGAATTTCAGCAAAAGGGAAAAAAATGTAAAACAGCCTTGGAATTTGAGTTACAAAATTTCTAAAGAATTTTTACAAGAAGAAAGTGAATTGAAGAAAGTTTTGGATGATTTTGAGGGCTGGGCAAAAGAAATGCATCGCAACTCAAGGTCTTTGAAATTGTTTAATTTCAAGAAGGAAAATGACGATGACAAAGATATGGTTTTTAAGGGAACAAAATTAGGCGATTTATTTGCGGATATCAGAAATGACGATTCTTATTTTAAAATAGATGAAAATTTGAATAAAGATTCTATAGGTACAAAGAAAAATTTTCTTGACTTGTTCTTTGAAAGCTGTAAAAAATCAGTAGGCAAAATAAATGGGGCAGAATCGGCAATAGATTATGAAGCTGAAAATAATATGCCAAAGCATATTTTTAAAGATGGGGAAGAAGCGATTACGCTTAAAAATTTTAAATGGGGTTGGTTTAAAGTCCTTCATACTAATAAATATTCCGGAACTACAATAGATGACATAAAAGAACCAGAAATTGTAGATTTTACGGGAAAAACTTCTATTCCCACTCCATTTGCAAAAATGGATGTTTTGAAACTCGCATTACTGAAATCGAAAAATGAAAATAACAAAAAAACGCTTAGCAGATTTCTGGATGTTGCCGAGCTTTTATTCAATTACGATTTGCTTAAAGATTCCATTGGATTTTCCAAATGGGAAAAAGACGATGCCAAATGGGAAGAAAACCATGCTAAAGAATATGATGGGGATAATCCATTTTTGAAATCCTTAAAATTGCATCTGGGTTATGACCTTGAATGTCAGAATTTTAAGCTGGATAAGGTAAACGAGTTTTTTTTAATAAAATATAATTCCGAGATAATTGGAGCAACATCTCCATTAACCTTGTTTTTGGCAACAGACGATAGCGTAAATCCCATACGATTAACTCCGAATAAAATTTTGTTCGGAGAAACCTGTAAACATTTGAATGAAAGAGATGAAAAATTTGAAGAATGGTTTGTAAGTTTGTATAAACAAGTTTTATTGCAAAATAAAAATCGAAAACTTGAACTTCCTGAGTTAAAAGAATATTTAATAAGCCAGGGATATAAAGACGAAGAATTAACTAGTTTAAATGACAATTCTTGGAATAAATTTAAAGAAACTAAGGCAGATTATGAAGAAAAATATCAAAATAAAGATAAGGATAAAAATAATATATTAGAAAGTACATTAAAAGAATATATCTTCAATTTGAATAAAAAAAGAAATACGAATGAAAAAGAATATAAAGCATATAAAAAAATCACAGTAAATGGTAAAAAAGATAGTGAAAGCGTAAAGACATTGGATATTGATATTTACTATGAAGAATTTAAGAATATAAAAAGTGATTTTATAGTCGGTACTTATATAGACGATAATTATTTCATTATACCAAACGATTATGATGAGAAGCTGAGCAAAGCTATATGGATTGATGATGTAACTTTTGGAGAATTAAAAAATTTAAATGTAAAGTTAGAAGTTATAGACGAATATATTCCAGGAACAAAAATCAAGCACAAAAATATCTTAAAAAGTGATGATTTTCTGGAAGAAAAAATAATTCAAGTTCCTTACGAAATTAATGATAATTTTTTTAAAGGCAACAAATATAAACCAGCAGGAAAAGAAAAAAGCGTTCTGCTTCCGTTAAAAAAGAAGTTTTTTGAGGTGTTTAATGCCGCTGATTTATTGCCGAAAGAGGGCAGCGGCAGACCGGAGGATGGCTGCAAAAAACCGGAGATAGAAATTGATAATAACGGCACTTCTATTGATTTTAAATTATTCATCCCGATTGCAGACGGCAAAATGAAAATATGCTTTAAAAAAACATATCAATCCGATAATATAATCAAAAAAGATTTCAGCATAACTCTTTTCCCGTTTTTAAAATACCCGCCGGAAATAAAATTTAGAGAATATTTCATTCATGCTGTGTCAGATGATAAAGAAATGAAGATTTTGAATTTTGATAAAGAAAAAATACGAAAGCTACCGCAGGGTGGAAGTACAGGCTCAAAAGTATTTTGCAAAGATGGCAATTTCGGGCATATTGAAGTCCAAATAGATGGATATTCAAATATTTTGATTCCGAAATTCAAACCAATTGAAGGAGATAACGTTACTAAAAAACAATTTAATTTTGCCGTCGATTTTGGAACATCAAACACAAATGTCGAATTTTCGATGAGCAATTACGAAGATTCAAAAATTCTTTCATTTGAAGAATTATCCGTTTCCTTATATAAAGAAATTCCAGATGATAAAGTTTTTTTGAAAAAAAGAATGGAACAAGAATTTTTGCCATCTTCTTTTAGAGGTTTTCCTCACGCAACCAGTTTTATTATTGACCACAACGAGCAAGTACCGAAAATTTTAATGAATTGCAATGGCTTTTATGTTTGTGAATTGAATGATCTTGACATTTCAGATAAAAGCCTAAAAACAGACCTAAAATGGAGCAAAAATGAAAAAGACATAAGACAAGAATATATCAGAGAGAAAATGATGCTGATTAGAGCAAAGGTTTTGATTGATAATGGAGATTTAAATAACGTTAACCTAGTGTGTTTTTATCCATCCAGCATGGAAGAGGATTTTCAAGAATCCATTAAAAAAGCCTGGAATAACGAATTTGAAAATTTTTTCGATAGAGATGATATAAAATTTATTTCCGAATCTATTGCTCCATATTACTATTACAGCAATACGCCGGGCATTTTAGGGTACAACGAACATAGCACGGTACTAACCGTTGATATTGGTGGCGGTACAAGTGACATTTTGGTTTATAAAAATAATATTCCGAAAGTCTTATCCAGTTTTCCATTTGCAGGCAATGCTCTGTTCGCAGATTTTGGAAAAACATTAAACGCTTTTGCAGAATATTTTGTAAATGAATATGCCAAAATTAGGGATTTGACACCACCTATTAGAAATATGATAAATTGGGTAAAAGAAAGAAAAAATTCGGCTTATACGAATGCGTTTTTATTCTCCATAAAGGAACATCCATTTGTAAAGGAACTCTATAAGAATCGATTTGCCGATTTGAATAATTTGGATTACGCACAAAAACTAATATCAATAGATAAAGTTAAAGTTATATTTATATATTTCTATTATGCACTAATTTATCATATCAATAAAATTCTTGTATTTGAACCAAATTCAGATTGGGAAAAAGAAAAAGCGGTAACAATTCTTTTTAGCGGCAATGGTTCGAAAATTTTAAATATTATAGGTAAGGATTTATTAAAAAAAATTGCACAAGAAATTTTAAATAAAGAAGAGGTTATAATTATTACCGAAACTAAAACAGAAAAAGGGATTATTGATTCCAAGAGGTTGACTTGCATGGGAGGCATAAAATTTCTTGACCCTAAGAGTAACAAAATCGATGATTCAAAGATATCGGATATATCGTATAATCTCAGCGGTTTTGAAGAAGACTCCGAAAGAACTTATAAAGAGATGAAAAAATACACTCAAGAGAATTTTAAAGAAATGAAAAAAGATGCTAAAAAGACTTTTAAAGAAATAAAGGAAGATGAATATCAGCATATTTGTAAATTCGTAAATGACTTCAATAAATATTTTTTGGGTAATATAAAAAATGGCGATTTTCTATATGGAGGAAATTCGAACAGAACAACAAGTATTCATAAATATTTTGAAAGATATATAGAAGAAATTACTGACGATGATTTAAAAAAGTATTTGAAGCACGGTTTAAAATATTATAGTGATGGTTTAGATACTGAAAATGAATCTAAGCCATCCTGTTCATTGCTATTTTTCCCAATTGTTGGAATTATAAATAGATATATAGCAAAAATTGTGAAAGAAATATAATATGAGAAAAAAGGAATGAGTTAGAATTATGACTGCAAATACTTTAATGGATATTTCAATATTCGTTTTAATTATAACGGGAGAAATTGTTATTATTGTACTGCTGTATAGAATGGGAAAAATTGCAAAAAAAATAATAGATAAATTGACTGAAGTATATGAAAAAATTCCTGATACAAAAACTATCGATGAGCATATTAAAGATAAAACATCAAGAGATATATTAGATGACTTAAAAAATAAATTAGATGATAAGCTAAATGAAAATTTTAGGGAATTTGAACGATACTTCGGAAACCTTGTGAAGATTATACTTACCCAACCTGAATTTAAGAAGTCAATTGAAGACAACATATCAACAGAAGTTCAATCAAATAAAACGAGTAGAATATCTGAACCATTGTTTGCGAAATATACAGATGGTTATTTTGAAATTACAGAAGATGACGATGCTCTTTACGAATTAGTAATAACAGATGAAACCAAGGCAAAGTTTAAAGTTAGGGATGCTAAATTGAATTATGGGGTTTCGGATAATTTAGCAAACCTAAATTATACTTGTGAAATTTCAGGCCCATTATCGAAAAAAGATGAAATAAAAATGAAATTTAATGGCGAAGGTGAAGCAAGAAAAAATGAAGAGAATAAATGGGAAATAGTTAAAGCAGCTCAAATAGAGGTAAATTAATTGTGCAAGAATTTGATACTTTCACTATAGCTATATTTGCTATTGTTTTAATTTTACAGGTTGTATTTTTTTTAAGAACAATTATAGAAATAAGAAAATTGAGTAATTTTGATGAATATAAATTATCCGATAAACTTAGATATGACTTTAATTATGCAGAAAATTCAATGGAAAACAGAATTTCTTTTCTAGAAAATAATGTGCAAGTTTATATAAATATTCCATTGTATCTTGGATTGCTAGGAACTATTACTGGTATTGTATTAGGGCTTCTTAACATGGATATTGTAAATACCGGTGAAATTGATGTTGATTATCTTGTAAAAAAGGTTGCTATCGCAATGCTTGTTAGCGGAGTTGGTATACTTATTACATTTTTTAATTCCTGCTATTTTGCATACGCTCGGAATTCCGGCGAAGAATACAAGGAGAATTTTTTAATAAACCTGAAGCTAGAATTAAGAGATACAGAAAAATACAAAGAAAACGAAATTTTTCAGGAAACGATAAATAGACTTATCATTAATTTAAATGCTTTCAATTCAGATTTTAAAAACAATAATGAAAATTTCGGAAAATTTATAAGTGGATTTTCAAATACTCTTGAACAAGAAATGAAAGTAATTGAAGAAAGTAAAAAATCCGTGCTGGAACTGATGAAATCTCAAGATTTTGTAACTTTCCGGTTGAAGGAATCTGCTGAACAAATGCGTTCTTCTGCGGAAAAAATAGCAGAATTAAATTTACAAGACTTTGGAGATATTGTTGATAAACTTTTAGAAACAACAAAAAATTCATTAAATGCGGCAAGAGGCGTGATTTTACAACAAGGTAGCGAATTGAAAGATGCGTTAGAAATTTTAAATAGAAAAATCAACGAATATATAATAAAATCAAAAGACGATTTTACAGGAAGTTTATTAAAATCCAAGGATACAATGGAAGAATCATTAGAAAATATAGAAAAACATTTTTTAGATGATACTAAAGAATTATCAAAAAAATTAAATAATATCGCAATAAAAAACAGAGAAGATGCAGAAGAATTTTTAAAAAACATAAATACAAAATTCGATCTTAAAGAATTGGAATTATTTACAGAGGCCGGAAAAATTTTAAACGAATTTAAGGAAAATTCAAAATTGCTTGAAAACCAAATAGACGGTAAAATAAAAAGCGTAGATGAAAAAATAGAATTAGCAAATAAAGGTATCAAAAATATCGATGAAAAAATAGAATCCGTAAGATATAATACTCAAAAAATAATAGACAAACCAAGTTTCTTTCGAAGATTCTTTAAAAAATGAAAGGGAAACATTCAAGTTTTTTTTGGATAAGCTATTCAGATTTAATGATTAGTTTGTTTTTTGTCATGCTTGTGCTTTTTGTTTTGGCTAATATGAAAGCGGTAAAAAATTATAAAGAATTGGAACAAATTTCGGAATCAATAGATGAAATTGCCGGAGAGTATTTTGAATACGACCCTAAAAAAAGAAATTTCAGCTTGAAAGTAGATACCATAAAATTTAAAACGGCAAGTGCTGAATTTTCCAAAGGAGCTGAAAAGCATTTGGTATTAGCTGGAAAAGAATTGTCTGAAAAAATAAAATATTTAGAAAAAAAATATAAAGATAAAGGTTTTGATGTAAGATACACGATAATATTGGAAGGAATGTCAAGTTACGATGCAAAAATCGGCGACACATGGACGAATTATCAGTACAGTTACGAAAGAGCGTGGCAAGTTAAGCAACTGTGGAATAATAATAAAATAGACTTTGGAAAAAATACCGAAATTCAAATATCCGGTACTGGTATTGAAGGACTCAGCATGATTGAGCCAAAAAAATCTGTTGAGAATCAAAAAGTGTTAATACACGTTATTCCGAAAATAGGGAAATTCAAAGTGGAAAAATAACAGACTTATTAGAGCGAAACAGCGGACAAATATCTGAAAGCCAAGAGCGGTTGGAATAAAGATGGCAACGGCACAGACGATTACGGTTTTTCGGCCTTGCCGGGCGGCGGCAATTACTATTTTATATATTAACACCATGAGAACATTTACCGTTTCAGAATACCTGCTGGACACACATCATGCATAATATTGTAAAAAACATCCTTGCCTGGGCAGTCAAATTTTCAAAATTGAACTTGAGATTAATCATGGCATGGAAAATTATTAAAATAGTATGGGGAATCTTTTGCCTATTGCTTTTAACCGTAATGTGCGAAGACTTTTATCAAGCACTAAAATATCCTGGACATTATCATTTCGGGGGTGAGAGTCCCGTTTCCGGCTTATGGTATTATAAAACGCAAGGATTGTATCTTTTGAATTGTGTGATTTGGTTTTTTTGGTTTACTATTGGTTTTATCGTTTGTCTGTTGCAGAGTAAATTTAGAAATCTCAGATGGGGAATTGCAGTGCATTTATTTTTTACATTATTGTATGTTTTTGCTATAAATCTGCTATTACTTTAGGAGTTTATATGCCCACACGTCTCACCTTAATCTTCGCCCTCCTCCTCACCCACGCCGCCGCCCAACCCGCCGCCCCGCTCCAATACGCCAACAAAACCTACAAAACCGCAAAAATCGGCACACAGACATGGCTTGCGGAGAACCTGAATTACGAAGCCGAAGG
>JGI24698J34947_10001600_pt1 | contig 12031 bp, 9 predicted proteins | sample TergutMp193P3_FD_34947 | JGI IMG/M metagenome (IMG submission 34947)
TAAACTGCTCGGCAAGAGCGGCGCGAAAAAACTCGAAACGTTCAACGTTCGGGTGAGAAACGGCGAACTCGCGAATATTTTGGACGAAGATGAAAACAAGCCGCTGCCGTTAGTCGTTATAATAATAGACGAACTCGCCGACCTGATGATGACCGCGTCCAAAGACGTGGAGGCGCTTATCATGCGCATAACGCAGAANGCGCGCGCGGCGGGAATACATCTAATCGTGGCGACGCAGCGCCCGTCGGTAGACATCGTTACGGGNAAAATCAAATCGAACCTGCCATCGCGTATCGGCTTCCGCACGGTTCAGGCGGTGGACTCGCGCACGATTTTGGACCGCGTGGGCGCGGAGAAACTTTTGGGGCTCGGCGACATGCTTTTCCTGCGCAACGGTGCGCCCGACATCGAACGCTATCACGGCGCGTACATCTCCGAAGAGGAGGTCGAGGCGATTGTCAGCGATATACGGGCGCAGGGCGTGGAGACGCAGAAGATAGAGAGCTTCAATGACGTAGTAACGGGCGATGAGGACGGCGACGGGGGGGGAGGGGGCGGCGGCGATGCTGACGACGGCAAGCGGGACGCGCTCTTCGCGGACGCCGCGCAGCTCGTGGTATCGACCGGCTTGGGTTCGACGTCGCTGCTGCAACGCCGCATGGGAATGGGTTTTGCGAGAGCGGGGCGCGTGATGGACCAGTTGGAACGCGCCGGAGTGGTAGGCCCGTCGAAAGGGAGCAAGGCGAGAGAAGTCTTGATGATGGCGGAAGATTTGGCGGATATTATATGAATAAAATTTTTTGACTTTAATTTTTTGGAGAAATATTAATGACAAAATTAATCAAATTTTTTGCGTTTGTAACATTTCTCATGGTATTACCGTCAAATTCTATGGCGCAGGAGCCGGCTATTATGTCGCAGGTTCGCAAAAATTACAACGGTACGAATGCGCTCAGCGCCTCGTTCGACCTTTCTATATATTGGAGCGTCCGCGAGCGCGAGGAGAAGAAGAGCGGGGAGTTGGCCGTCGCTTCCGGCGACAGGTTCAGGGTTAGCCTCGGGAAAGAGGTTTTCGTGAGCGACGGGAAAACGTACTGGCAGTACAGCGAGAAAAATTCGCAGGTCGTTGTGCGCAATTTCTCTGACATCGACGCGGCGACGCTGCCGTCCAAGTTTCTCATGTCGTTCATGTCGAACCGCAAGTTTGAGGAGAAGAAGCGCGAAGGCGGGACGGTCGAACTCGCTTGGANGGGCGGCGGAAAAGANACTTACGCCGACGGCTATACGGCGATAACCGCAGTAGTTGACGANAAGAGCGGGATTATCAAAACGTTAAAATTGACGGACAAGAACGACAATGTCCACACATACGCTTTCAGGAANACGGTATTCGACAAGTCGCCGAAAGACGGCGTTTTCCAGTTCACCGCGCCCAANGGCGTCGAGGTTGTAGACATGAGGGAAGGCAATGCGNCCAAATGACCGTTACCCCTGCGGGTTCGACCCCGCGGCGTCTGCCGGCGTTGGAAGCGGCGTATCTGTTTATGGGCATTGCCCCGCCGGCGCAATCGACGGACGGCGTCCTGTCAGCGTTATTTCAGCAATCGTTATAATAATCGCGTTAACCGCCGGAGCTTGCTTCGCCCAATTCAACAAAACGCAGCGGTTGACAAGCAACAACATCATCGCGCTCGCGGGGGACGCCGATACTTTGTGGCTCGCTACCGAACGCGGGTTCAATTATCAGGCGCCTATCGGTCCTGACGGCGCTTGGCCCGGGTTTGAGGACAGCGAACTTGGCGGCAGGCTCGGCGGTTTGAAGTTCGGCGGCGGCGCGGCGGCGGCGGTTCTCTTTAAGGAGCGCGGGATGGGGTTTTGGCAGTTCGACCACAAAACCGGAAAACAACAAGAGAGGGATTTCAGCTTTAACAACGACGTGAGCGGCGAGAACAACGATTTGGCTTACCCCACAGGCAGCATGGCGTATACGCACGGAAGTTTTTGGGCCGCGTTCGGACACGGCGGGCTGGTTCGCTACGACCCGAAAGAAAATACCGTTCATGCAATCAGGCCGAAAGATAATGATGAAGTATATCCTGACAAACTTGACGCCCTGAATGGCAACGACGGCGCGAAAGTCGTCAAGGAAATCGGCGTCATTAAAGGCGAGGGCGGCGGCGACAGTTTGATTTGGGTGGAAACGCCTTCGACAAAAATCTGGACATATAACCCCGCGAACAAGGCATGGGACACGATTGACACGAAGCCGACAGATTCGGTTTACGCGGTTCTTGATTCAATGGAGGGGTCAAACGGTTTTGCCAGTTATCTTGCCAAAGCAGGCAATAACCCCTACCCTGAAATCAACTGTAGGCTCTTCCTGCCGAGCGCGAACAGCGTCGATTCGGGGACGCTTGCCATCGGTACGACTACGGGGCTTTATATATGCCGGTCGGCGAAACCGCTTTCCGGCAAATACGGAGATTTTTATCATGTCAAGTACGTCCGCCCCCTGAAATCCGGCGAAAATTACGCGCTTCCCGGGATTTTGCGCAACAGCGCGGACGGCAGGTACGACAAGTGCGTATTTGTCTACAGCCTGAAGAAAGACGGCGACGTTACGATAAAAGTTTACGATTATAACATGAGTTTAGTCAAAACTGTAGTCAAGGGGGCACGCCGCGCGTCAGGTTCGGACGGCGAACGCTCGACAAACCCAAACCGCGACGTATGGAACGGGACGAACGAGGCCGGCAAAAGCGTGTGGCCCGGCGTGTACTACTATAAAATAACCTCAACCGGCGGAGACCGTCTCTTTGGCAAAGTCATACTCGCGAAGTAAAATTATATCCGTTAGACAATATCTATATAGTATGATATTATCCGCCAAATCATACCATGATAATATGATAGCATTTGCTAAACAATGTCTATATAATATGATACCATCCACAGAATCATACCATGACAATATGATAGTATCTGCAAAGTCATATCGTACAAATATGGTATCTCCTGTTAAATCATATTTATACGGTAGGACGACTATCCCAATCATTACTGCAATATTTATTTTTACCTTATACAATACCCCATTTGCCTCGTGGAACGCCGGCCTCCCGGGCGCGGTGTTCAGGATGCCCGCCGGGGCGTTCGCTACGGGGGCGGGGGGGGCGGTCTCGGCCGACCCTGAATACATGCTCTCTTGGTACAATCCCTCAAAACTTCCGCTTCTGCGTGACCGCAGGGCGGCGCTGGGCGCGGGCGTCCGCTCGCTTGGGCGTACTGAGGGGTGGGCGTCTTACGATTTCAGGGTGCCGCCGCGCGTGGGCATGGGGCTGTCGCTCGTATATCGCGGCGACCCGTTTGTCAATAACCTGTACGACGGGTATTATCAGGGCGGCGAGGTGGTGGAAGAGCGCGAGTTGAAGGGCGCGGCGTGGACGGCGGCCTCAATGAAAATCGGCGCGGGGTACCTCGTATCGCGCAAACTCGCGCTCGGCGGCTCGGTCGCCGTGAACTACCAAAGCCTGCCCACGACGCCGGACGCCGACGGCCTCGTACACAACACGTCCGTGACGTCTATCGGCGCGTTAGACATAGCCGCGTCCTACAAAATGACGCCGAACCTGACCCTGTCCGCGTCGGTAAAAAACCTGCTCTCCCGCAACTCGTGGCAGATAGCGGCCGGCGACCTCGCGTTCGGCGCGGCGGTAGACGAGGTTGTCCCGCCGGTATTCGCGCTCGCCTCGTCCCACAAAACCGCGCTTTTGGAGCGCGAATTGATATGGGGGGCGGACGCCGCGATATATCTTATAGACGGGGAGGGCGGATACATCGGCCACCCCGAAATGGTATTGGCGTCGGGCGCACGCTGGAAGTTCGCCGACGCGCTGACGCTTATGGCGGGTTTGGCGGACGTGGAGCTGTCGGGCGGCATAATCCGCGAGAACAGCGGCTATTGGGACGGCTTCTCACCGCGCTTGGCGGTAGGGTTTTCGTATGGGCTTACAAAGTGGATGCGGGGGGCGGTTTTTAACTACGCTATAACTACAGACAGGGTTTGGGCCGGCGTTGACCAGCAGTTTGATTTAACCGTATCGTTTTGATTGTGAAGCGTTTTTAAAAATAATTTTTAAAAACAATATGGGAAAAAAGGGCATTGGTTTTCGGGGCGGCACCGCCGCCCCCTAAGGCTCTAGTGTAGAGTTTCAGATGGTGGGATTTTCACTGCGAGAAGCGGTATTTTTGTTATTAAGCAACTGGGTGTTGCTTAAGGCGTATTATACGGATATATATTTAGGAAATGGCATATGAAACGAATTATCATACTATTGTTAATAATATTGACGGCGGTTGTTGCCGCCGATGATACCCGCAACCGCGGGTACGGCTTTTTGATGCTCGAAGAGCCGGTCAGCCCTAAAAACGTCGCTATGGGGTCGGTGGGGACGGCGCTTGGCGGGGCGGGTTTCCGTTATTACAACCCTGTTTTGCCGTTTTTTGCCGAGTCGCCGCATGTTTCTGTTGAGTTCGGACAGATGCCCGGCGGTTTGAATATGGGCGGTTTCGAGTCTGCGCTGGTTTTTTCCGAATGGTTTTCGGCGGCCAGTTTCCATACGAGTTCAGTAGATTTCGAGACGCGCGACGAGCGGGGGTTCGGGGCGCCGGCGACAAGCGCTACGACTATAGGGGCGCTCGGAGCGGGGTATATCCGCGACAACGTGTCGGCGGGCGCCAGTTTAAATATGGTGGAAGACCGCATCTGGGTGGAAGCGCACTACGCCGCGTTTGCGCTGAGCGCGGGGTTTGGGTACAAACTGCTTGACAAAAAGCTCAACCTCGGCGCGGCGGGTTTCTACGGCATTGGCTGGAGCAGGGGCTACGGCGACAGCGCGTCCGCCTCCGTATGGCAGGAGGGGCGGATACCGCGCTTCGCGCGGGCGGGGGCGGCGTGGCTCGATACCCTGAAATCGTTCCCCTACGCCGCCGCGGCGGACGTGGTATACCGGGACGAGGACGGAACGTTTACCGTTCCGGTAGGGATAAGCGTCCGCGTACTGCCCGTCGTCGACCTGCGATTGGGGAAGCGTATCGGCTGGGAGAGCGAAATACTGTCGCTCGGCATAGGGCTGAACATAGACAAAATCTCGTTCGACGCGGCGTTCGTCCCGTCGGTACTGGTCAGCGACTACGAGATAAAATGGAGCATGGCGTTTACATATAACTTAGGCGGGGGCTGGAAAAAGGGGAAAAAACCGTTGGTAATGCCGCCCATAGAAGTTAAACCGCCGGTCGAAGAAAAAACTGGGGAGACAGAGACAGTGCAGGAGGATATTATTAATAATGTAGACGATACCGGTAGTATTGATACCAATGAAGTCAATCCCGATGAAACAGGTAGTAATGGCGATATTGATGAAAATAATGTCAAAACGGAAGAATTGGACGATAATAACGATTAATTATGGAGGGCACCCGGCCCTTTCCTTTAAAATAATAATATGAAGGGCACCCGGCCCCTAACGGGGCCAGCCCTAACCAAAGACTTATGCAGTCAGTATTTTAAAGTCAAAGTCAAAATCAACGCGGTTTTGACTTTAACATATTGACCGCATTAAAAGGTTGGGTAGGGCACGCCCCGCAGGGGCGGGGTGTCCTCCATATTATTATTTTATTAATTTTATTATTATTTTAAAGTTGAATGACTGTATATTAAAAAAAATATTGAAAAAAAATAAAAAAAATTACATATAGCGTTTGCGATATAATATATTAGATATGCTTAATGTTATGCCTTGCCTCACGGTACGGTGTCGCGAACAGTCAGAAATCTTATCGGAAAAGAGAGCTTACGGAGCCAATATATGGGGATGATGCCGGTTTTTTCTAATGATTTGGGGATAGACCTCGGTACCGCCAACACGCTTGTGTATGCGCGGGGGCGGGGGCTTTTGATTGACGAGCCGTCGGTGGTCGCGGTGGACAAGAACACCAAGAACGTCGTCGCCATCGGCCTTGAGGCCAAGAGGATGCTCGGCCGGACGCCCGGCGAGATAGAGGCCATCCGCCCCATGAAAGACGGCGTAATCGCCGACTTCGACTTGGTGGAGCAGATGCTCAAGTACTTCATCCGCAAGGTGCAGAAGTACCGGTTCTACTTCCGGCCGCGGGCGGTGATAGGCGTCCCCGCCGGTATCACCGAGGTTGAGAAGCGGGCGGTGGTCGATTCCGCCGAGAGCGCGGGCGTGCGCGAGGTGTACCTCGTGACCGAGACCATGGCTTCCGCCATCGGCATGGGCATACCCGTCGAGGAGCCGTCCGGCAACATGGTGATTGACATCGGCGGCGGCACGGCGGAAATCGCTGTTTTGGCGCTAAACGGCATGGTTTGCGACATGTCGGTGCGCATAGGCGGCGACGAGATGGACGAGACGATTGTCTCCTACCTGAAAAAGACGTACAACCTGCTCGTCGGCGAGAGTACGGCCGAACAGATAAAGATACAGATAGGTTCGGCGTTCCCGCTTGAGGACGAGCTGGAGATGGAGGTCAAGGGGCGCGACCTCGTGGCCGGCATCCCCAAGACGCTGCGCGTTACATCGACCGAAATCCGCGACGCGCTGAACGAGCCTATATCTATTATAGTAGAAGCCGTAAAGCAGGCCCTCGAACAGACGCCCCCCGAACTCTCAGCCGACATTTTGGACAAGGGCATAATAATGACGGGCGGCAGTTCGCTTCTGCGCGGCCTCGACGAGAGGATACGCCAGGAGACGAACCTTCCGGTAAACGTCATAGACGACCCGCTGACCTGCGTGGCGCGTGGCGCACTCAAGATTATAGAGGAGTTCGACAAGTACAGCCCGGTACTAATGGCGACAGGCAAGCACGGGAAGTAATGTATAATAACAGTTTACGCAACTGGGTGTTGCGTAAACTTAAAAGTGATGTTATACTATTATTGTATATACATCAAACGACATCGGTTTTGACGTTAGGGTTCATAAGGATATGGGTTTTAGGGTAGGGGCGTTGCGGGGAGACGTAGATATGTTATGCGAATGCAGGGCGTACAGTGTACGCCCCCGTCGCCGATACAATGAGACGTATTCCCACAGAGAGGGAAGCGGAGAACAGCCGCAAAGCGGCTGGTCGGAGCGAGGGGGAGACTTCCCCCCTTATTTGACTTTGATTTTTATTTTGACCTTGATTTTGACTTTTATATTTTGACTTTGATTTTCATTTAAGGAACAACAAAGAGTGGTTGAATGCGCTGGATTATAGACCTGATTGTCCGCCACCGCAATATCAGTTCGCTGCTGCTTACTACCGTACTCAGCGTGGTGATGCTCAACGCGCCNTCCGAGGCGCAGGCGAGGGTCATCCGCTACCTNACGATGAGCATATTTTACCCCGCCTACGCGACCGTTTCGCAGGTATCCAATTTCATGGGCGTGTACGCCGAGAACAAGCGGCTGCGTCAGGAGCTGGCCGAGGCGGCCACGCAGCTGCAGATGATACGCGAGCAGTCGTCTGAGAACGCGCGTCTGCGGGGCCTTCTTGGGTTCGCAGAGCAGTACCCTTACGACCTCGTCCCGGTGAAGGTGGTCGCCCGCGACCCGTCGCAGCAGTACAGGAGCATGGTGGTAAGCGGCGGCAAGGGGCACGGCATCATGATGTACATGCCGCTCGTGGGCGAGCACGGCGCGGTGGGGAAAATCATACAGGTTATGGGGAATATGTCGGTAGCGCAGCTTTTGCGCGACCCGTCGAGCCGCACGAGCGCGATGGTGAGCCGGTCGCGGTCGGTGGGGATTTTGCAGACGGACAACGGTCGGGATTTTTTCGTGAGCCTGCGCAGCCACGAAGACGTGCAGTCCGGCGACACAATCGTCACGTCGGGGCTCGGCGGCATATACCCCACGGGGCTTACCGTGGGGGTCGTTTCAAAAATAGACGACAAGAGCAACATGCTTTTCAAACGCGCGTACATTGATTTTTCGGTTAATTTCGATAAATTGGAAGAGCTGTTTATAATGCGCCTCTCCCCGCAGTGGGCGGCGCAGCGTTCGGAACTTGATTCTATTAAGTTAGAGAAGTGACTTAAGATGAANACTGTCTTAAAATGGGCCGGGTGGTTNCTGCTGTGCGTGGTTCTCCAGAGCACGCTCGTCCCGCACATCGCCATAATCTCGGTCAAGCCCGACTTCGTGNTGCTCGTCCTGTTCCTGATGGCCGTCAAGTTCGGCATGATGCCCGGCGTGTACGTCGGTTTCTTTCTGGGNCTGGGGCAGGACATATTTTCCGCCGACCTTTTGGGGCAGAACACCCTCGCCATGAGCGTCACGGGGTTCGTGTGCGGCCTTTTCAACGAACGGGTCATGCGCCTCGACATAGTGATGCGGGCGGTTATCCTGCTGTTGGCGTTTTTTGTGAACGACATTATCGTTACGATAGTCCATATAACGAAGGCGGACGGCAATACGGGCGCACTCCTCATGGAGCTGCTTATCGTGACGCTGCCGAGGGCGGCGTATACGCTGCTTTTCGCCATAATCCCGTTCGTATGGACAAACATCATCAAACCGCCGCGGCTGGTAGATTGAACGAAAAATGCCGATTGGAAAAAGGTTACAGGACGAACCGCACGAACGACGGGCCAAGGGCCTCATCATTATGGTCGTCTGCGCCGTCTTCTTCGCCTTCCTGCTCGTGAGCCTCTACCGCCTGCAGGTGCTGGACGCTTCCGTGAACATCCGCCTGTCGAAGGAGAACAGTATGCGCGAAAAAGTCGTGCTGCCGCCGCGCGGGCGCATCCTCGACAGGAACGGCATCGAACTGGCGCGTAACCGCCCATCCTACTCCATCTGCGTGCTGCCGTATAAACTGCGCAACCGCGAAGCGGTCATCGGGCTGCTGTGCAAGATACGCGACATCAACGGCGAGGCGGTTTTCGACAGTTTGGAACTTGCGCAGCGGATACGCAGGGCGAACTCCCGCAGGTTCGACCTCACGCCCATAAAGGAAGACGTGCCGATAGACATAGTAAGCATCGTGGAGGAGCATTACATGGAACTGCCGGGAATCGTCGTGGAGACGGAGTCGCGCAGGGAGTACCCCTACGGGGCGGCGGCGTTTCACGCGGTGGGGTACATGGGCGAGATACCCGAGAAGGAGTTCGACACGCTGAGGAATCAGGATTATTACTGGGGCGACATGATGGGGCGGGCGGGTTTGGAACGCGCCTACGAGAGCGTGATGAGGGGCCGCTGCGGCCGGGAGTATCTGGAAGTGGACGCCTACGGCAAAAGTTTGGGGGCGATATCCGGCATCTCGAGGGTAGAGCCGAAACTTGGGAACGACCTCTACCTGTCGCTCGACATAAACATGCAGCTCGCCGCCGTGAAGGCGTTCCCCGACAGCATGAAGGGCGCGGTCGTCGCCATTGACCCGCGCAACGGCGAGGTGCTCGTCATGTTCAGCAACCCCTCCGTAGACCCCAACATCTTTTCCGCGGCCACGGCCGTAAGGAACAAAACATGGCAGGCGGTGGCGTCCGACCGGAACCTGCCGCTGAACAACCGCGCGATAGCGGGGGTATACCCGCCCGGCTCGACGTTCAAGCCGCTGAGCGGGATAGCGGGGCTCGCCACGGGTAAAATAACTAAAGACGCGCGTATGCCCTCAGCCTGCGGCGGTAGCTACAGGTTCGGCAGCCGCATAGCCAAGTGCCACAAACCACCCCCGGGCCACGGCAGCACCAACTACATATCGGCCATACAGTGGTCGTGCAACGTCTACTTCTATCAACTTGGGCTGCGGGTGGGCGACGACAGGATAAACCACTACGCCACCATGTTCGGCCTCGGCGACGTGACGGGGATAGACGTCCCGGGCGAAAAGGCGGGCTACCTTTCGGGCGAGAAGGCGTATAACGAGCGGTTCGCGTCGCGCAACTGGCGCTGGACGCAGGGGCTTGTCATGGACTTGGCGATAGGGCAACAGCAGGTGCTGACGCCGCTGCAGCTGGCGCTGATGATAGGCGGGATGGGCAACGGCAAGCGGGTCTACCAGCCCCACATACTGAACGAGGAGCGCAACAGCGACGGCATACTGATGTCCCAGAAACAGCCTACGGTAAAGAGCGCTCTTAACATAGACCAGTATACGCTGGACGTGACGCGCGAGGCGCTCGCGGCGGTCGTCAAGCCCGGCGGGACTGGCTCACGGGCGGCGGTGCCGGGGATACAGGCCGGCGGCAAGACGGGCAGTGCGCAGAACCCCCACGGCGACCTTACCCACGCGGTATTCATAGGCTGCGCCCCCATCGACAACCCGGCAATCGCGGTGGCGGTGGTGGTGGAGAACGCCGGCGGCGGCGGCGCGAACGCCGCGCCCATAGCAGGCGCCCTCATGAAGTATTTTTTCTCCGAGACCGCCGAAGGGATGGACGTCTACAAAAAATACAGCGACACGCCGCTAAAAGCCAAGCTGGAGCAGGAGGCGAGGTACGCGCAGGCGGCCGCCGTAAGACAGAGGGCCGCGCAGGCTGCGGAGCATGGGAGCCAAATCAACCAAGGGGCGGATAATGAATAATATACTATTGATTATGGTTACGCAACTGTCAACAGGCGGCGGGCACTGATGGACGATCTGCGCAGAAAACGCCATTTCGATTTTTCGCTCTTCCTCGCGGCGCTCGCGCTGTGGGTGACAGGGATATTCGTTGTCTACAGCGCGACGTTCATCCACGAGAGCGGCCCGCTCGCGGGCATATACAANCAGCAGATTTTNTGGGTCGCGATGGCGCTCGTGATAGTAGTGTTCATCATATCTATCCCCGGCCGCGTGATATTTCAGGGCGCTTACTTCTTCTACGGNTTTTCCCTCGTGCTGTTAGTCATGGCGATAGCGATGGGCGTGGAGGCCAAGGGCGCGGANCGCTGGATAGCGGTGGGCGGGTTCAAGATACAGCCCTCCGAGTTCGCCAAGGTGGGGATGCTTTTGGCGCTCGCGAGGTACCTGAGCGAAAAGAGCGTGTCGCTCTACAAACCGTCGACGTTCATCGTGCCGGGCATACTGATACTCGTGCCGTTCGCCCTCATCCTGAAGCAGCCCGACCTCGGGACGGCGCTCGTGTTCTGCGTGATGGCCCTGCCGATGTTTTACTGGGGCGGCCTGACGCTTTTGGACGTGTTCTACATCGTCTCCCCGGGAATCTCGCTTGTCCTCTCGGCTATCCCGCTTCTCCTTACATACAACAGCAGCGGCAGCTGGGGGATTTTTGAAACAGTGCCGTGGGGCCTCTTCTTTATAATAATAGTAGCTGTGCTCTACTTCACCCGCCCGCCGATATTCATATGGGTAGGCGTGATTCTGGCGAACATCGTCACGTCCACGATGATTACCATCCTGTGGGGTTCCGTGCTCAAGGATTACCAGAAGATGCGCATAATCAGNTTCATCAACCCGCAGGCCGACCCGTTCGGGGCGGGCTATCAGGTGATACAGTCCAAAATAGCNGTGGGGTCGGGCCACATCTTCGGCAAGGGCTACCTGCAGGGCACCCAGACGAGGCTCTCGTTTNTGCCCGANCAGCACACCGACTTCATCTTCTCGGTTTTGGGCGAGCAGTTCGGGATAATGGGGTGCTCCGCCGTCATCCTGCTCTTCCTCTTCCTTATAATAAAGGGCCTGATGGTGACCCGCGACTGCCGGAACCGCTTCATAAACCTTATCGCGGTAGGCGCGTCCGCGATACTTGGCTTCCACATATTCGTAAACATTGCCATGACGCTGGGCATGATGCCGGTAACCGGCCTGCCGCTGCCGTTCCTGTCGTACGGCGGCTCGTTCACGATGACCGTGGCGATACTAGTAGGATTATTGCTGAACGCGAAAGTTACCGACCAAGATTTTTGAGGTGACGGCTACCTGTTCGGGTCGAGCGCGTCCCGCAGGCCGTCGCCCACGAAGTTGAACGCCATTATCGTCAGGAATATGAACACGCCGGGCAGCAGTATCCACG
>JGI24698J34947_10001601_pt1 | contig 12030 bp, 12 predicted proteins | sample TergutMp193P3_FD_34947 | JGI IMG/M metagenome (IMG submission 34947)
ACACGGCGGGCGATTGTGTCGCTGTGTTCTTCGCCGCTGAGGCCATGTTTTTCCATTTCTTCAATTTTTGGCGGCAGAACGGCGGTTCTTATCTCTATACGATCAAGTAACGCGCCGCCGAACTTGCGCCAGTAGCGGTTGATTTCTTCAGGTGAACAAAAACAGCCGCTGTCTGTTTCACGCATACCGAGCCGGCCGCAGGGACAGGAGTTTGCTGTCATAAGCAGTTGAAATTCAGCCGGAAGACGCACCGGCCCTTCCGCTCTGACAATACTTATCACCCTGTCTTCCAGCGGTTCGCGCAGAGCCTGCAGTACGTTAACCCTGAACTCCGGGGCTTCGTCCAGAAAGAGTACGCCAAAGTGGGCAAGGCTGATTTCTCCGGGGCGCGGTATTCTGCCGCCGCCGAGGATACCTTCGGCGCTGGCCGAATGGTGTGGAGCGCGAAAGGGCGGACTCGTGATGAGGCGGTCTATAAAGCCGTCGTTATCTAAATGAGGACCCGCGAGGCTGTAAAGGCGCGTCACTTCTACGGCCTCATCGGAAGTAAGGTTCGCCATTATTGACGGAAGCCGCCGCGCAAGCATTGTCTTTCCCGCGCCGGGAGGTCCAAAGACAAGTACATTGTGTCCGCCCGCGGCGGCAATTTCCAGCGCGCGTTTATAAACCGCCTGTCCGCGTACATCCGCGAAATCACCGCAATTTGCCGGGCCTGAAATGTCCGTATCTTGCCGTCTCGTATCAATTGATACTGGAAGCGCGCCTGTCTCTTCTCTGATAAAAAGCGCGTGAACCGCTCCCTGCAAATTTTCCGCAGCTGTAAAACACGCGCCCCTTCCGGCAAGGATAGCCGCCTCTTTCGCGTTTTCCGCAGGCACGATAAACTCGCTTATCCCTTCGGCGAGCCCCGCCGCAATAGCCGCGAGTACGCCGCGTACCGGCCTTATTCTGCCGGAAAGCTCAAGCTCTCCCATGACGAGCAGATTTCCCGCAGCAGGCGCGATACCTGCCGCCGCCATCACCGAGAGGGCGATTGGCAGATCAAGCGCGGCTCCTTCCTTTTTCATTCCCGCCGGCGCGAGGTTAATTAAGATTCTGTCCTGCGGAAAATTGAACCCCGAATTTCTGAAAGCCGCGCGTACCCTGTCACGCGCCTCCCTGACCGCTCCCTCCGCAAGCCCCGTTATATCAACGCCGGGAATACCCCTGCGAATATCCGTCTCAACCCGGATAATAATTCCGCCCGCCCCGTAGGGCATATATGCCATTACACTCATAAAAAACTCCTGAATATATATGGCGTACAAATGTTCTGGCGCTTGACCGAAAAGAGAAAAAAAATTAATAAATGAAACTAATAAAGCCGCTGAAAATATTAATATTTCTCAAGGCGATTTAATTTTATGGGCGGCTGTTGCGCCAGATGCTTTTCGCTTCCCGCGCTCTTTTGGTAATTTCTTTCCAGTCTTGAGCGTTAATCAGTTCTTTGCTTGCTATCCAGCTTCCGCCGATTGCAAGCACGGGGACGAATTTCGCGTAACTGGTGAGGTTGTCCGGTGAGATGCCGCCTAATGGTATGTACTTTATATCCAGATGATTGTACGGGGCGTTGATGCTTTTCAGATAACTTAAACCGCCCATGCCCTCAGCGGGAAAGAATTTTACAACACGGCAGCCGAGTGAAATTGCCTGTTCCAGTTCGCTTGGAGTAGCGATTCCCGGCGCGAAGGGCAGATCCGCCGCTATCGCTTCTTTTACAATTTCCGGGTTAATTCCGGGAGAAACGCCGAAATGTACGCCGCTTTCTTTCTTCACCATTGCCGCCTGTCCCGTTTCAATAATAGTGCCGATGCCTATGTACATTTGCGGAACTTCTTTTTCAATAAGCGAAATTGAAGGAATAGCCGCAGGAGTACGCAGCATAAGTTCAATTATCTTAATCCCTCCTTCAAGAAGCGCCCTTGCCAGAGGAACCGCGTTCTTTTCGGACTCTATTTCAATGACGGCGATAATTCCCTCTTTCGCGATTTCATCCTGTATTTCTTTTGGCATAACTTGTTTCATAATATCTCCCTTAACATTCCTCATTTTATATGATATGTTTATTTAAATCCATGTGGCGAGTTCAGTTTTATAAAATAAATTATGACGAAAGAGAGTATCAGGCTGTCAAAGAGACGCTCGATTCCGGCTGGCTTACCATCAGCGAAAAAACATACAATTTTGAAAATGCCTTTTGCGGGTTTCTGGGACAGGGTGTTAGATGTCTTGCGGTTTCCAATTGTACCGCCGCGCTTCACATGGCGCTTCTTGCGCTTGGCATAAAAAATGGCGACGAAGTAATTACTCCTGCGCTTACCTTTATCGCGGATCAGAACGTAACTTTAATGGCTGGCGCGAAAAACGTCCTTGCGGATATTTCCTCAATGGAAGACTGGTCGGTTGATCCTGATGACATTGAAGCGCGTATTACTGCGAAAACAAAAGCCGTGATGATTGTCCACTACGCCGGTTTTGCCTGCGACATGGAACGTATCGCCGTTATATGCAAAAAACACGGTCTTTTCCTGATCGAAGACTGCGCTCATACTCCTGGAGCCGTTTATTTTACTGCCGCTGACAGCGGCGCTTTTTCAAAGCAGGGACAGCCTCTCGGCACTTTTGGCGACATTTCCGCCTTCAGTTTTTTTGCCAATAAAAATATAGCCGTTGGCGAAGGCGGCATGGTTGTTACGCGCAACGCAGAGCTGTTTGAAAAACTGAAACTCCTGCGCTCCCACGGGATGTCGGCCGCTTCATTTGACCGCTACAGGGGAAGGACAGTATCCTACGATGTACAGTCGGCGGGGTTAAATTACCGTATCCACGAAATAAGTTCCGCGCTTGGACTCGTTCAGCTTCAAAAACTTGATGAGGCGAATAACAAACGCAAAAAACTTGTGGAGCATTATTACGGGCGATTGGATGAAGTTCCGTCAATCTCGATTCCCTACAGGCATTTTTCAAGGGGAAAGCCTAATTATCACATAATGCCCATTTTACTTTCACAGGCCGTTGATAGAGCCGCAGTAATTGAATCGATGAAACAGGACGGCATTCAAACGAGCGTACATTATCCCGCTATTCAGAATTTCAGCGCGTATAAAGGTAAAGTAAACCCCACCCCAAAAGCCGAATACGTCTGCGCCCACGAATTAACGCTGCCTCTTTATCCCACTATGACAAATGAAGAAGTAGACATCGTGTGCGATGCGCTGATCGGCGCTATTGAAAAATACGGCAAATAAAAAACCCCCGAAGAAAATCCCCGGAGGTTTTGCTGTTCTTTATTCAGCGTTTACAGTCCCAACAGATACCCGTTCAGAACATTCTCCAGATACTCCTGCTTGCCGCTGGTAAGGCCTGTTTTGCCGTAGCCTGCGTCTGTTCCGATTTTGGCGAGCTGTTCGAGGGTTAGTTCGCCCTTTGAGAACTTCGCGCCGTCTCCGGCCGTGAATGACGCATAATGATCCTTTACAAAGTTTGGAATAACGCCGTCGTCAATGATTCTTTGGGCAATCTGTAAGCCGGCCGCGAAAGCGTCCATGCCTCCGATGTGGGCGATAAATAGGTCAGCCGGGTCTATGGAATTGCGGCGGATTTTCGAGTCGAAGTTAAGGCCGCCGGTTGTAAAGCCGCCGATCTTGAGGATGGTGTACATAGCCAGCGCGGTTTCGTAATAGCTGATTGGGAATTGGTCTGTGTCCCAGCCGTTCATCGTGTCGCCGCGGTTGGCGTCTACCGAGCCGAAGAAACCGGCGACTGCGGCTGTCTCAAGCTCGTGGGCAAAGTCGTGACCGGCGAGCTCGGCGTGGTTGGCTTCAATGTTCATGCGGAAGTCTTTATCCAGTCCGTGCTGACGTAAAAAGCCGATAACGGTTTCGGTATCGAAATCGTACTGATGTTTTGTCGGCTCCATTGGTTTTGGCTCAATGTAGAACACGCCCTTGAAACCCTGTTTGCGGGCATAGTCACGCGCCATTGTAAGGAAGCGCGCAAGGTTGTCTTTTTCTCTCTTGAGGTCGGTGTTTAAAAGGCTCATATAGCCTTCGCGTCCGCCCCAGAAAGTGTAGCCCTGTCCACCAAGTTCGATAGTCGCGTCAATGGCGGCCTTTACCTGAGTGGCGGCGAGAGCGACAACGCCGAATTCGGGATTGGTCGCCGCCCCGTTCATGAAGCGCGGGTTAGCGAAAACATTTGCCGTTCCCCAGAGGAGTTTTACTCCTGTTTCGCCCTGTAATTTCTTTGCCTTTGCAACTAACGTCTTTAGATTTTTTTCGCTTTCCGCAGGACTCGCGCCTTCGGGAGCCATGTCCCTGTCATGGAAGGCGTAAAATTCCGCGCCTATCTTTGTAAAGAATTCAAAAGCGGCATCCATTTTTCTGTCAGCTGCGTCCATCGCGTCTTTCGCGTCTGTATTCCACGGGAAGATATGGGTAGCCGAGCCAAACGGGTCCGCGCCGTCGCCGCAGAAACTGTGCCAGTATGCAATCGCGAAACGAAGGTGATCTTTCATCTTTTTATTGCCAATTAATTTTTCAGGATCATAAAACTTAAACGCCAGAGGATTTTTACTCTTTGGCCCCTCGTATTTAATTTTTTTGATTTCGGGGAAATATTCTTTTGCCCCAACATAGAAATCTGACATGATAACCTCCTAATTTATGCCGCGTGAGCGGCAATGTAAATCGAAGTCACCGCAACGCGATGACAAAACTCCGTTAGTTATTTATATAGAGGGCTTAAAGCCCCAAGATACCTGGAATAAACCGCATAGGCTTTCTTATACTTTTCCGCGTCCTTTTTATCAGGTTTGACCGTGTCTCCCAACGCTACATGTTCGTCCGTCAGCTCTTCAATAGTAACCTTCTTTCCCTCCGCGCCGGAATTTTTGCGCATACACCAAAGCGCCTGAATCGCCCCTCCCATCGCGGCGGCTTCCGCGCCTTCGGGGATTCGCACCGGAAGATTCATCACGTTAGCTGCAATGCTCTGCCATATCCGGCTTTTTGCCCCTCCGCCTGTCAGGCGTATCTCTTTTGGCTTGAAGCCGAGCTCTATAAAGCCGTCAAGGCCGATTCTCATTCCGAAGATTGCCGATTCAAGGGCGGCGCGGGCAAGGTTTTCCTTCTTGAAATTGGCGGCGGTGATTCCGTTGACGCTCGCCCTTCCGTTTGGCAGGTTGGGCGTTCTCTCACCGTTGAAGAAGGGCAGAATCACTATTCCGTCCGCTCCGATGGGGGCCTTGCCTGCTTCCGAGTCAAAAGTTTTAACGTCATATCCCAAAAGGCCGCGGAATTCTTCGCTTGCCACAGTGCAGTTCATCGTACACAATAGGGGCAGCCAGCCGCCTGATGATGAACAGAACGCGGCAAGATTTCCCGTAGGATCAATAACCGGCTTTTTTGAAAACCCGAAAAGAGTTCCCGAAGTGCCGAGGCTCATTGACAGAAAACCGTCACGGACAGCGCCTGTGCCGATTGCGCTCATCATGTTATCGCCGCCGCCTGAGGAGACAATAACCCCTTCGTTGATACCGTAAAGTTCCGCCGCGGCCTTGTTTACTTTTCCGGCTGTTTTTTCGGAAGAGGTCAACGGCGGAAGATATTTTTCCAGATCGGGAGAAATGTGCTTGCAAACCGCGCTTGACCATTTGCGCTCCCGGACATCGAAGAGGGCGGTTCCCGACGCGTCGCCGTATTCTGCCCAATACTCGCCTGTTAAAAGAAAGTTGATATAGTTATGCGGCAGTAATATATGCCGCAGTTTCGCGAATGACTTGGGCTTGTGGTTTTTCAGCCACAGAACCTTGGGCGCGGTGTAGCCGGGACGCATTGGAAGGCCGGCTTTGTTAATAAGTTTTTTTTCGCTGCCTACAGCTTCGGTTAGTTCTTCACACTCGGCTGCTGTGGAAGTGTCGCACCAAAGTTTGACATTGTAAACAGGTTTTCCTTTTGCATCCAAGGGCACAAACCCGTGCTGCTGGCCTGAAACGCCGATTGCGGCTATTGTTTTTTTAATTTCATTGTCAATTTTATCGAAACAGGTTTTTACAACTTCATCGTACCATTCGGTCTTTTGCTCCCTTGTGCCGTCATTTTCGGCAATAATTTCCAGTGGAGCCTGGGATTGGGCAATAATTTCCTTTTTTTCAAAATCATAAACTACCAGTTTACAACTCTGGGTTCCAAGGTCTATTCCGCATACAGTCTGCATATCAGCTCTGTCCCTCCTGTTTTTCTATTGTATTGCATTCCTGGGGAATTGTCTATTGTGAGTTTTAAGACAGCTGTTCCAAAGGTTAAATTTAATAAAATACCTTAAATGCCTTCCTTTCTTTTCCTGTATGCATTTCCCTGTCCGCGTCAAATTTATTTTCAGGAAGTTTCATAAGCATCGGCGCAAATTGGTCAATATTGATAAGTCCGTGAATAAGCGAAAAAATAACAATTTGTACGCGGTTATTCAATTTTGTCTTTCGTCTTATATCGGTAAGGCAGTTGCGGATTGTACCGATTCTGTAATTCAGATGATTTGATATTTCTTCGTCTGAAAGCCCGCGTGCAATATCCGTAATGATACCGCGTTCTGCGGGGGTAAAAAACAGGCCGGAATTTTTATAAAACTGTTCGGTGAATTGCTTTTGATGTAATAAGGCGTTGAAGACTCTGATAATAATTGACGCGCTTATATAGTATCCTCCCAAAGATACTATGTTTACGACATGAACCAGTTTATCCGTATCAGCTTCTTTGAGTAAAAATCCCGAAACACCCGCCTTGAGCGCAGCGCACGCGTAATTGTCTTCATCTTTGTCGCATAGCATAACAATGGCCGTAGAAGGAGACCTTCTGTGTATGATGGGCGCGAGTTCCTCTCCGGTTATTCCCGGCGGCTGTAAATCCATAATCAGAACATCGGGTTTCAGCTGCGCCGATTTTATTATTGTACCGGCCTCGTCTTTTTCAACGCCGGCAATGCGGAAGTTATTTTGATCAGACAGAATATTCAGGATACGCCTGCTGTCTTCATCATGTCTGGAGGCAATAAATATACGGATAATATTTCTCATTATTCGCCTCCTTAAAAGATCAATGCTGTAAAATATATAAGCTAAGAATATATTTGCGAAAAGTCAAGAAAAATCCGTTTTATAGAAATAAAAGCCAAAATACATCAACGCTAAAGCTCTTGGCTTAAAATTACCTTTTCTATATAATAACGATACATAACAGATGAGGAAATTTCATGGCAAAAAAAGGGAAAATAACAATTGATCGCGAGTTGTGCAAGGGATGTATGCTCTGTATCCGCGCGTGTCCGGTAAAAGTATTGGAGGCTGATACGGAAATCAATTCTTCCGGTTCATATCCATCAAAAGCAGTAAATATCGAAAAATGTATTGCCTGCGGCAATTGTTACGAAGTGTGCCCCGATGTCTGTATCGAGGTTTATGAGCTGGAAGGATTGTAATTATATGAGCGAAAAAGTTTTAATGAAGGGAAACGACGCAATAGCCGAAGCCGCGATCAGGGCAGGCTGCGGTGCTTATTTCGGGTATCCCATTACCCCGCAAAACGAGTTAATCGCCTACATGGCAAGGAATATGCTTGAACGTGGACGGATTTTTATTCAGGCGGAGAGCGAGATCGCCGCTATCAATATGGTTTACGGCGCGTCTTGCGCAGGAGTCCGGGCGATGACCAGTTCTTCCAGCCCCGGTATCAGTCTTAAGCAGGAAGGAATGTCCTACGCCGCAGGAGCAGATGTTCCTCTTGTTTTGATTAACGTCGTCCGGGGAGGGCCGGGTCTGGGCAACATTGCCCCGGCGCAGAGCGATTATTTTCAGGCAACGCGCGGCGGCGGCCACGGCGATTACCGCTGCATAACGCTGGCTCCCAAAAGCGTGCAGGAATGCGCGGATCATACCTATCTGGCCTTCGATTTGGCGGATAAGTACCGTATGCCAGCAATTGTGCTTGCCGACGGAATGATCGGCCAGATGATGGAAGGCGTAACATTGCCGCCGGAAAAAGAAGCGCCCAAACGCGGCTGGGCGGTCGGCAATATGTCCGGCAGGGAAGCGCGGCATATCACTTCTATTGAATTGACGCCTGAAAAACTTGAAAGTATGACAATTGAACGCTTTAAGCGTTATGAAACCGTCAAGGCGAATGAAGTCCGTTATGAAAAAAGCGGCTGCGCCGACGCGGATTTGATCCTTGTCGCGTACGGAACGTCGGCCAGAGTGTGCCTTGGCGCGCAGATGATTGCCAAAAAAGAGGGAATAAAACTCGGTATTTTCAGGCCGATAACGCTGTGGCCATTCCCCCATGACGCGCTCGGCGAAATTGCCGCAAGAGGCAAACCCCTGTTAACGGTGGAAATGTCTCTGGGACAGTTAGTTGAAGATGTGAAACTTTCGGCCTATAACGCGGGCGCGAAAGCCTCAATTCACCTTTTGGGCCGCAGCGGAGGCATGATTCCGAGCGAAGAGGAAGTATTCGCAAGGGCAAAGGAAATTTTGAAAAAATGAAGAAATTGTACGGATATCCTGAAAGTTTGAAAAAAATGCAGACAAAATACTGCGGCGGCTGCGGGCACGGAATTATACACAGAATTATAACCAGTGTAATTGATGAAATGGGCCTGCGGGAAAGGGCTGTAATCACCAATCCTGTAGGATGCGCGATTTGGGCGGATCTTTATTTTGATTTTGATTCAGTACAGCCGCCGCATGGACGCACCCCCGCCGCGGCGACCGGCGTAAAGCGCGTTCTTACCGATCACCTTGTTATCTGCTATCAGGGAGACGGCGATATGGCGGCAATCGGGACTGCGGAGATGATTCACGCGGCAAACCGCGCCGAAAAGTTTACGACAATCTTTGTAAATAACGCAATTTACGGCATGACGGGCGGCCAAATGGCTCCAACGACCCTTTTGGGGCAAAAAGCGGCCACCGCGCCCAACGGCCGCGACGCGGATGAGGCCGGAATGGGCTATCCAATCAAGGTTGCGGAGCTTCTTGCCGTTTTGGACGGGACCCGCTACATCGCCAGAGGCGCGGTAAACAACGCCGCCAATATCCGCAAGACCAGACAGTACATAAAAAAGGCCTTTGAAGCGCAAATGGCAGGCATAGGCTCCACTATGATAGAAATCCTCTCGCCTTGTCCGACAAATTGGACAATGGAACCTGTGCAGGCTGTCGAGTGGCTTGAAAAGAACATGATCCCTGTTTACAAGCTGGGCGAGATAAAGGACACCCTGGGAGGCCCCAAATGACGGAAAAATCATTTTTTGCCGGATTCGGCGGGCAGGGCATTGTCTCTCTGGGACAGCTTTGGGTCTATTTTGCCATGCAGGAAGGCAAAAATGTCACCTTTTTTCCCTTTTACGGCGCTGAAAAACGCGGCGGTATCGCCCGCGCCAGCGTGATTATTTCAGATGATGAAATCGCCAGCCCTCTTGTTACAACGCCGGACTCGACTCTGGTTATGAATGTGGATTCTCTTCCTCTTTGTGAAAAAATTGTCAAAGACGGCGGTTTAATAGTGGTAAATTCGACTCTTGTAAAGGAAGAACCCGGACGAAGCGGATTAAAAATCGTAAAGATCGAGGCTTCCGGCATCGCCGAACAGATAGGCAATATCCGTTTTGCAAATATGGTGGCTCTTGGAGCTCTTGCAAAACTAACAAAAGCGCTGAAATTAACCGATATTGAAAGTGTATTGAGGAAATTTTTCCCGCAGGATAAACATCAATTTATTCCGATGAATATAGAGGCAATCCAGGCGGGATACAAGGCTGTATAGTAAAATTTCTTAAAATTATTTTAAATTTAAGAAAAATTTTTGTTGACAGCTGATTTAATCCTTGTTATTATTAACTAAATATTAAGGAGATTAAATGGCCTCTGTCCATGAGTACAAGCGTCTGGAAGATAAAGTTGTCCTGAAAGTGAAAGACGCGGCAATAATCGCGGCGAATTTCATTGCCGGCGTTTTTAAAGCGCTGGGGAAATTTCTCACAAGGCGTTATACGGTAGTTTTTGTTCCTCATTCCGAAAAAAAGGTATATAATCTCCAAATAACTGTTCTTTCGATTTTCTGTTTTGTTCTTGTAGCATTTGGCGTTATCGGAGCGTTTTTCTGGTACGGCACTTCATACAGCAGCGCGGTGTATTCTGTGGCAGGCAAGGACGGCCGTTTAAAGGACACTCAGGCTTCACTTGACCAGTTCCGTGACGAGTCGGCTCTGCTCATGAGGGAAGCCCGTAACTTTGAAAGTACTCTTTCCAGTGTTCTTTCGGCGTTTGGACTGGGAAACAACAATACCATGTCCCGGAATACTTCCGGCGATTTAAGCTCAATTCTTGGCATAAAAGAGACTCAGGAAGGCCTTCTCAGGGAAATTGACGATATAAGGCAGCTTTCGTCGTATCTTTCACAGGCCGTAGAGCCAATTAAGGAAATCGGCACTCTACTTGATTCCCAGAGCGCTCTTTTAACCGAAATTCCCAGCGTTTGGCCTGTAAGAAACGGAATTGGAAACATTACGATGTTCTTCGGACAGAATATTAATCCGATAAACGGTCAGTATTATATTCACAAGGGGATTGACATCGCCACTTACCGCGCGGGGGACCCTGTAGTCGCTACTGCGGACGGGCAGGTTGTAACCGCCGAATACGCCTTCGATTTCGGCAATTTCATCATTATAAGGCATAAACACGGCTATTATACCCGCTATGCTCACTTGCAGAGTTTCAGAGCAAAGGTAGGGCAGAGGGTACAACAGAATGAGGTTATCGGCTATATCGGAAATACCGGTATTTCCACAGGGCCCCACCTGCATTACGAAGTTCACATCGGTTCAGACGTTGTAGATCCTTACAGATACATTACCATTCGTTCCAGCATGGCCAGAGGGCATTAACGGCCAATGGCTCAGGAAAGAAGCGGCGATTATTCCATCAACACAATTATAGGTCCAAACACCAGCCTTTCGGGCGATATTGAAGCGGGGGGATTTACCCGCGTTGACGGCAGTATCCGGGGCGACATGAAGGCAAGGGGCAGGGTAGTGATCGGCGAACGCGCCAGAATAAAGGGCAATGTATCCGGTACGAATATTACCATAGGCGGGGTTGTCTGCGGTAATGTAATCGCGGACGGTCATCTTGTCATTCTTTCCACCGCGATTATTATCGGCGAAATTATAACCCGCCGTATTCAGGCGGATGACGGCTGTTTTATAAACGGCAGAGTAACCGTATGTCCAAGCGATGAAAGCTGGACAAAGACCACGTCGGAACACCATGACGCGCAGGGTATAAAGTCGGCTCTCCCCGTTTTTCATAAAAATCATGGCTAAAGTAGACAGCGCCGATACTTCCTTTTATATGAATCCGTCCGCCTATACCCAGGTAAAGGATGAGAAAAAATCCAGGGGTATCCGGCGCGGCGAAAGAACCGATTTTTCCCGTATTTTTGACGATCTGCGAAGCAAGACAGCGGACGAACTTGGCCCGTTGGCGGATCTTCCAGTGTCGGATGAAACGGTTAATATGCTGATGGACGATGTTAGAAGCGCGGGCGACATTTTAAAGACCCGCCCGCTTTCCGAAGAGATAATGCGTTATAAACAGGCCGTACGCAGTTTTATCAATTATGTGGTAAAAAACAGCTATTCCCTTGACCGCGAGGAAGGCCTCCCGAATTTTATGAAACCCGGTTTCAAGGGACGACGTGGGACTCCCAAAGCGATGGAGGGGACTGGATACACCAAGATACAGGTTATAGACAGGAAATTGGAAGATTTAGCCGCCATGCTTTTATCGAGTCAGATACGCCAAATGGAACTGGTTTCACGCCTTGAGGAAATACGGGGTCTTTTGGTAGACTTGCTGCAATAGGATCTATATGAGCGATTATAACGAATATGAAAATATAGAAGATGACGATATATCGGCTTTTGACGATGAGC
>JGI24698J34947_10001602_pt1 | contig 12030 bp, 12 predicted proteins | sample TergutMp193P3_FD_34947 | JGI IMG/M metagenome (IMG submission 34947)
TTGTCAAGAAGCTCGATTGTTTCTTTTAAAACTTCGCGGATCTTTCTGGCGGAAAAAACCTGCCTGTCGTCCGTAAGCTCAAAAATACTTTGCTGTACTTCCTCAAGCGCTTCCCTTGAATCCTTTGATTCATCGTAGGCGTTCACTCCGATTTTGGAAGCTACTTTTAAAAGAGATCTTTTCAGCGAATAATTTTTTACCATTTGCGCGTAATAATCAATATTCGCGCCTGAGGGAATTACAGTCGTCAGGCTTGACACGTAGGAAGCGCCTCCGGCTTCGTCAAGCTTTCCCAACTGTTTCAGTTCCTGAACTACGGTTTGTATATCGGGACGCAGTCCCTTCGCGTCAAGGCTTAAAACGGCTTCATATATCCGCATATTAGCGCGGGAATAAAAATCATCCGCCCTCAGATGCATTTGAATTGCCGCGCTTACAGCCTCAATATCCGCAAGCAGGCTGCCCAATGTAGCCTGTTCCAGTTCGTCGTCGTGAGGAGGTGTTTTATCCCTGATTGTCTGGGCCATCCTTGTTAAAGTTTCTTATACGCGTCAGGAATTGCCCGCGCCAGATTCATTGTCTACGGCTTTTTCCGGCTGAGTTTCTACCGGCGTTTCCTGGTTGTTTTCCTTCGCTTCCCTGCGGGCTTCCTCTCTTCTGCCCCGGCGGAGAGAAGGTTTCGGCGGAGGGCTTTCGGTCTTTATTTCCTGCGCGATAATTGTAACTGTTATTTCCGCCGACTGGTTTTCGTAAAGTTTTACCGCCGCTTTATACTTACCGACATTTTTAAACCCGCTTCCCGCAAGCTCTATGCGCCGGCGTTCAATCTGGAATCCGTTTTTCGCAAGCTCGTCCGCGATTGTTTGATTCGTAACTGCGCCGTAAAGTTTTCCGTTCGCTCCGGCGGGCATTGAAATTGAAATTTCAAGGGAGTCAAGTTTTTCCTTGACGCTCCTTGCGTCCTGTCTTTTCTGTTCCTTGCGCGATTCTATTTCCGCCCTGCGTCCCTCTATAAGCTTTATCGTCTTTGTCGTATAGGGAAGGGCAATTCCCCTCGGGAAAAGATAGTTACGCGCATAGCCTTTCGCTACATCCTTTACATCTCCCTCTTCGCCAAGAGTCGCGAGATCCTTGTTCAAAATGACTTTCATACCAAGCTCCATTAAAAATAATGTTCAGCCGCAAAAAAGCGGCTGCTTATAAGGTCATGTCCCCGGAGTAGAGGACTGTCCTTCTTTAGACTCCCTGAAAGGCAGCCAATTTTCCGCAATGCCCAAAAGCAATACCGCCAGCGCGGCAAGTATGTTTATACCGGGGCTGAATGCCACTACAACAGCCAATACAACAGAAATTAATCTGAAAATGTATGTACGCCGCGCAAGAAAATGTAATACTATTCCGGCTCCTTGAGCAAAGAAAATTATAGCACAAATAACAAACACATTCCACGCCATTATTTCAAGGATCTGTACCCTGAACATCCTTGTCAGTAAAATCACAGCCAGAGCGCCTGTCAATATCCAAATCGTGAATGACGGCGCGAAAAACGCGGCCAGCCCGCGATCCTTCTTTTGCCTTTTGATTATTGATACGATGTTAATGGATACCTTGCGGTTTAAAAAGAACACGAATGAAATGCCGGCAAGAGCGCCGCCCCGGAAAAGAAAATAATTAACCGCTTCCAGAGCTCTTTCGGGAGTTATCATTTGCTGCAGTAAAGAACGTCTTGCCGGATCAACATCGGCTGAATTGATCAATATCGACGTGAGCATTTCCGACAGTTCGTTAACCGACGCGTAAAAGGCTGAACCGGAACTGTTAATGTAAATCAGAAAAATAACTGTTCCGGCCGCCGAAGCCAGTACAAAACGATAAACAGTTCTGAGATTACCTTCGCCCATGAACCAGGAAAAACCGGCGAATAGAGATGTAAAATAAAGAAGCTCAAGCGGTATAATGACGGAGCCGCCCTGAGAAAAAAAGCGGATAATTATCAAACAGCCGGCATTTGCAGCAACAGCCGAAAGAAGCGGAAGCCAGAGGGAATTACAGACCAGGACGGCATATCCGACAGGCGCGAGAAAAAATAATGAAAGAAAACTTACCTTTGAAAAAATCACGCTTAAAAAAGCGCAGACGATTATGATAACAAGCGATGATTTCTTCTGTATGCCGGCTTCCTGCGCCGCCCCGGTATCAATCATAAAACGCTGATTCTATTCCGCTACATAGGGAAGAAGCGCGATGCTCCTTGCCTGTTTAATCGCAAGAGCCAGAGCTCTCTGGTGTTTTGCGCAAGTGCCTGTAATTCTGCGGGGAAGTATTTTTCCTCTTTCCGTGATAAAACGGCGAAGGGTATCGGCCTCTTTGTAGTCGATTTTCATTTTCTGGGCACAGAATTTGCATATCTTTTTTTTGAAGAAAACCTTGCTGCCCTTCGCTCCCCTGCCCGAACGGTCGTCGCCGTCGCGGTCATCCATCTGCATATCCCCGCGATCCTGGCGGGAATGATGCTCATTTTCATAATATCTTTCATCAGACATAATCTGCTCCTTGTTTTTTTAGTTTCGTAAATTCAAAAAGGTATATCATCGGTAAAGCCGTCGTCTTTTGACGAATTGTAGGACTGCCCTTCGGATGATGATTCCCCGCCCGGCGCGTTATGGAAATTTTGCTTCTCGCCTGTAGAGGGCCCTCCTCCCAAAAGCTGAAGATAATTCGCGATTATTTCAACTTTGGATCTGTTTTGCCCGTCCTGCTGCCAGCGATCCTGGCGGAGTTCTCCGTCAACGCCCACCATCTTACCCTTAACAAGATACTGGTGAAGCGACTCCCCCTGCCTTCCCCATACAACAATATCAAAGAAATTCGCCTCGTCTTCCCACTGATCGCCGTTTTTCTTTCTCCTGTTTACGGCAATGGAAAATTTGCAAACCGCCTGACCTGAGGAAGTGTATTTTAATTCCGCGTCCCTTGTTAAACGCCCGATTAATACCGCGTGATTAAGGTCTGCCATAATCTTCTCCTATTCCTCAGCTCTGACAAAGAGGTATTTAAGAAGGTTGGCGTTCAGCTTGAAAATCCGGTCAAGGACGGTAATTTTCGCCGGATCGGCCTTGATTACAAAGAGAACGTATCTTCCTTTTTTTCTCTTCTTGATTTCGAAAGCGAGATCGCGTTCCCCGATTTCATCGGTTTTTTCAGTCTCGACTCCATTTGACGCAAGATCGGCAAGCAGCTGCTCCCGTCCTGCTCTGTGCTGGTCTTCTTCCATTGGGAATATAACCGTAAGTTCATATCGGCGCATAGTTCCTCCTTATGGCCATATGTCTGACCACAAAAACATGGTTTCACGGTCAGAAAAGAGGTATGGTAAAAATAAGAGATTTTTACCCGGCTTGATATAGAGATTCAAGCCTTATTCAGGGTAGCAGAAAAATAAAAGAGTGGCAAGTGTCCTTATAATAATGGACGTGTCGGTAACCCGTCCGGCCTGGATCCTTCCCCTTCCAATCCTTCATTTTCGTTATTTTATTCATTATCTATCCCTTTAAAAAAAATATTCCAAATATTATTACAAATATACTTAGTACGGAATTAACAATAATAACCGTACGCCACTTCTGTCCAAAGTCAATTTTTAATCTCAATCCTCCAAGGTTCAAAAAAAATAAAAGCAGAAAAATTACTAAAAAATTAACATCTTTCATAATGGATCATCTCCAATATAAGATCCTAAAATTATGTTGTTCTACTTTGGGCGCCTTTTTTGTCATTCTTATGGATTTTCTATCGAAAATATGTTCAAAATTACTGTGGGATTTGTGATAATGCGTTGTTTTTTCCATAAAGGTATCATTTTACCTCTGCAACTTAAGCTGATTCTAGCCTTCCTTTAAACTCATTGTCAACATTTCGCCCATTGACCTTTAGCCTAAAAACCCTTTAGTATTAAAGAAATAATTTAAATAGGAGTGAAAAAGATGACCAGTTACAAAGAATTGGGTCTTGTAAATACAAAGGACCTTTTTAAGAAAGCAGTTTCGGGCGGATACGCGCTTCCGGCGTATAATTTTAACAATATGGAGCAGATGCAGGCGATTATACAGGCCTGTGTGGAAACCAAATCTCCCGTTATCTTGCAGGTTTCTGCGGGCGCGCGTGAATACGCAAACCAGAACCTTCTGAAAAATATGGCGCGGGGAGCGGTTGAATACGCCCATGAGCTAGGCTATGACATCCCCATCGTTCTGCACCTGGATCACGGAGGCAGTTTTGAAATTTGCAGGGATTGTATTGAGACCGGCTTTTCGTCGGTAATGATAGACGGCTCGCACCTGCCCTACGATGAAAATGTCGCCCTCACAAAAAAGGTCTGCGAGTTCGCACATTCCCAGAAAGATTACGTTACGGTCGAAGGAGAGCTCGGAGTCCTCGCGGGAGTGGAAGACGACGTTTCAGCGGAACACAGCCACTACACCCAGCCGTCCGAAGTTATCGATTTTGTCGGCAAGACAAAGGTTGATTCGCTGGCGATTTCCATCGGCACCAGCCACGGACGGGCAAAGTTCAAACCGGAACAGTGTACAAGGAACGCAGACGGCATCCTTATCCCCCCTCCGCTGCGCTTTGACATTCTTGAGGAAGTTGAAAAAAAGATTCCCGGCTTCCCCATCGTCCTGCACGGCTCTTCTTCCGTCCCCATTGAATATGTGCACATGATAGAAAAATACGGCGGCAAACTGACGGACTCTGTCGGCATCCCCGAAGAACAGCTTCGTAAAGCCGCGAAAAGCGCGGTCTGCAAGATAAACATCGACTCAGACGGACGGCTCGCGATGACGGCATTGATCCGCAAGGTTTTCACCGAAAAACCGGACGAGTTCGATCCGCGCAAGTATCTCGGTCCGGCGCGGGACGAGCTTAAAAAACTCTACGCCCACAAAAACCAGAATGTGCTTGGCTCGGCGGGACAAGCTTAGTAATGAAGCATAACATATCCGTAGTCCCGCTTTTGTTTACAAAAAACGTAAAACTGTCCGCAAAGATGTTTTATGGTTTTTTCAAACTCGGCAAGGCGCGGATTTTTCCTAAACGCAATTACGGCTGCAATCATTTTAATAATCTGGGACTGGTTTATTTCAAGCTGACGCCGGCCTGCAATCTGCGCTGCGTAATGTGCGGACAGTACGGCGACAAGGGCGTAATGAAAGACTGCGCCGCCGAAGAAACAAAAAAAATACTCCCGCTTGAAACATGGAAAAAATTCATAGACGAAATTGCGCCGAGGCGTCCTGTCACCTATATCTGGGGGGGAGAACCGTTTCTCTACAAAGATCTGTTCCCCCTTGCCAGGTACATGGTCGAAAAAGGTCTGTTTGTAAGCGTAAATACCAACGGCACTTTGCTGGAAAGACACGCCGAGGAAATTGTCCGCGACAAATGGAGCACTTTATTTGTCTCGCTTGACGCTTTCCGCGATGTAAACGACGAGCTTCGCGGCAAGGGCGCATACGACAAGGTAATCGCCGGGTTTAAGGCGATCAACAGGGAAAAGGAAAAACAAGGGGCGAAGTATCCCCTGCTTGCGATTGTAACTGTTGTTACCAACAAAAATTATATGGATCTGGAAAATCTTACCGAGGCAAGCAGGGAGTATAACATCGATCTTCATATGATGAATCTGGGAACTTACACAAACGACAATATTGTCGCTACACAGAAACGTTTCATGAAGGAAAAACTCGATACCGATATTGACTGCCTTGATGCGTACAACACGGGGTACAACCTGGGGATAGACGGGAAAAAACTTCACGACATTCTGCAGAATATCCATAAGAAAAATTTCGAGCACCCCATTATCACAGTCCCTGTTTTAAACCCGGAAAAAACCCACACCTATTACGCCGAACTTGAAACTCCGGTGCGCAACCACTGCATCGTTCCCTGGTGTCAGGCGAACGTCAATTACAACGGAGACGTGCATTTCTGCGCCGATTACCCCGATTATATTCTGGGAAACATCAAGGAGCAGTCCTTCAAGGATATTATCAACGGAGAGCGCGCGAATCTTTTCAGAAAAACCATCCATGAATGCGAGGGCGGAATGTTTCCCGGCTGCCTGCGCTGTTATCAAAATATGCTTTTTGGGAAGAAAATAAAGGGATATTGAAAAAATCAAAAAAACTCTATTGTTATTTTCTTGTTAAATTAACATAATGCAGATAAATGGAACAAATTGTTTGGGTCTGGAATTACATGAAGGGGAGGAGGGCTTTCTTTATAGGAGGTCTTGTCCTTACCATTGTTACATCGGCTATGCGCGTTATAAACCCCATGCTGGGTCAAAGAATAATTGATGAAGTAGTAACCCCGCATAATACCGCTCCGTTAATCCCGCTTCTCATTACCATGATGATTGTTCAGGTTTCCCGTCTGGGACTGCACTACCTCATGATCATTTTTATGGAAATTTCCAGCACCGGCGTAATGACAGACATTCGCCGCGATATGTACGAAATGGTTCAATGGCAGGACTACCGTTTCCTCGGGCGCTTCCCCACCGGAAACCTTATGACCCGCATGACTCAGGATCTGGACCGCCTGCGTCATACTGTGGCGTGGGTATCCTACCAGTTCATAGGAGCTGTCGCGCTTTTTATTTCCACATTTACTTTTTATATGTTTATAAACTGGCAGCTTGCCCTGTGTCTTGTCGCTATAACTCCCTTTATCCTTTACATCAGCAGGCGGTTTATAAAAAGACTGCGTCCCCGTTTCCAGTTATTGAGGCAGAAACTTACAGACCTTGGAACTGCGGTAACCGAGAACATCGACGGCAACCGCGTTGTCAGGGCCTTCGCGCGCGAAGAACATGAAAATGAAAAAATCGAAAAACACAACGCCGATTTCCGGGACACAAGCTGCGAAAACGCAATGATTGTGGCAAAATACCAGCCGCTTTTGGAAATTGCCAGCCAGCTTCTCATGGTGATAATGCTTGTCGCGGGCGGTTTCTTCCTCATCAAGGGTTGGCTGACACTTGGCGAATATATGGCTTTCTCCTCGCTTACATGGGCGCTTGCCGCTCCTATGCAGATGCTCGGCCCCCTTTTAGCCGACCTTGAACGCTACACCTCCGCAGGAGAAATGATTCGCGAAGTTGTTGAAGCTCCAAAGGGAATAAGCGACACGCTAGGCGCGATAGAGCTTTCGCACAAACCCGCCGGTAAAATCGAATTCAGGGATATCAAGCTTTCCATAAACGGAGTTTCCGTTCTTGATGATATAAATTTTACCGCCGAAGCGGGATCGACTATCGGCATACTTGGCAGTACGGGCTCGGGCAAAACTTCGCTTGTAAATATTCTGACGCGGTTTTACGAGCCGGATTATGGAGCCGTACTTTTAGACGGCGTTGACATCAGACGCTATACCTTGTCCTCGTTAAGGCGGAATATCGGACTTGCAATGCAGGATGTATTTTTATTTTCCGATTCTGTTAAGGGAAATATTTCCTACGGCAGGCCGGAAATGGACGAAGAAAATATCCGCAAACGCGCGCTTCAGGCGGACGTAGAAAGCTTTATTCATGAAATGAGCGACGGTTATAATACATTGGTCGGCGAGCGCGGCGTCGGACTCTCAGGCGGACAGAGGCAGAGAATTGCCCTTGCCCGTGCGCTGGCAATGGAGCCTGCCATCCTTATCCTGGACGACACGACATCCGCCGTAGACAGCGAAACGGAACAGTACATACAGGGCCAGCTGAATTCGCTTGATTTTCCATGCACAAAAATTATTATCGCCCAGAGAATTTCTTCTTTCAGGGGAACGGATCTGATACTTGTCATGGATAAGGGACGCATCATAGAAAGAGGGACGCACAGCGAACTGCTCGCGAAGCGCGGGTTTTACTACCACATTTGGTCGCTGCAGTACAACGCCGGGCTTGAAGCAACAGGGGAGGGCATATAAATGTTCTGGCGGAAAAAACAGGAGCAAAAAACAACAAAGGAACGCAACCGCTACGATGTTGACGAATACCTTGACGAGAAAGTAAGCCTATTTAACGTCAAGCGCGTTCTTGGCTATCTTGTAAAAGCCCAGGGACATTTAAAACTTTCCCTTGTATTCAGCATTCTGGCAAGTTTATCAGGTCTTGTCGGCCCGCTCTTTGTCAAAGAGGCGCTTGATAAAGCTGTTCCCGACAAGGACTTAAAACTTCTTCTTTTAATGGGAGCGTATCTTACAGCGTCAATAATTGTCAGTATTGCCTTAAGCGCCGTCCGCAACATACTGGTAGCAAGGGCCGGAGCGGGAATAATTCATGATATCCGTTATGATTTGTTTTCGCATTTACAGAAACTGTCTTTTAATTTTTTTGACGGCCGCCCGCACGGAAAAATTTTTGTGCGCGTCGTGCCGTATGTGAACAGCGTCTCGGACGCGCTTTCCAACGGAATTATCAACTTTGTAATTGAAGTTCTGAACATTTTTTTCATCATCTTCTTTATGTACCAGGTAGACCCGCATCTTGCCACAGTTACGATTCTTGGCCTTCCCCTGCTCGCCATTTTTATCTGGACAATCAAGCCGGAACAGCGCAGGGCGTGGCAGTCGGTTTCCAATAAAGGCTCCAATCTAAACGCCTACATTCAGGAATCTATCGACGGGGTAAGGGTAACGCAGGCTTTTGACAGGCAGAACAAGAATCTTGAAATAATGAACAACCTCACCGAAGAGCGCAATCATGAATGGATGAGGGCGATTTACATTTCGAATACCGTGTGGTTCTCTACGGAAACAATCAGCCAGCTTGTTTTCTCTTTTGTATACATCATGGGCGTTTACTGGATGAATCCGATGGCAAGTTTCGGGATGCTTCTCGTTATGGGAAACTATGCGTGGCGTTTCTGGCAGCCGATTATAAACCTCGCCAATATTTACAACACCTTCATTACGGCAATGGCGTACCTTGACAGAATTTTCGATACAATCGCGGAACCTGTAACAATCAGGGATGATCCGAACGCCGTTGAGTTTCCCTTTGTGCGCGGACACGTCGAGTTTAACAACGTAAGTTTCAGCTACGACGGAGAGCGCAAGGTACTGAGCAATGTCAATTTTGACGCTCATCCTGGACAGAGTATCGCCATTGTAGGCCCGACGGGAGCCGGAAAAACAACCATCGCGAATCTTCTTTCGCGTTTTTACAATATTGAAGAAGGCCGGGTTTTTATCGACGGGCAGGATATAATGAAGGTTACGTTAAGTTCCCTGCGCAGTCAGCTGGGAATAATGCTGCAGGACAGTTTTTTGTTCACGGGAACAATTGCCGACAACATCCGTTACGGGAAACTGGATGCGACAGACGAAGAGATCCGCGCCGCTGCACAGCTTATCGGCGCTCATAACTTTATTGAAAAAATGCCTCAGGGCTACGACACTCCAATCACCGAGCGCGGCGGCGGCATTTCCGCAGGAGAACGGCAGCTTTTGGCATTTACCCGCACCCTTATTTCCAACCCGAGGATTTTGATTCTTGACGAGGCGACAAGCAGTATCGACACCGGCACGGAACAGCTTGTGCAGGAAGGCATTCAGACACTGATGAAGGGCCGCACTTCTTTCATCATAGCCCACCGTCTTTCCACAATACGCCACTGCACGCGCATAATGTTCATCAACGACGGCCAAATAGTAGAAAGCGGCACGCACGAAGAATTAATGGCGCTTAAAGGCCGGTATTACGAGCTGTGTCTGGCTCAGTATGAGAATTAATAAAGAACTTCTAGCAGAGGCGCGAAGACGCGGAGAATAATCTCATATGCGCAATACGTCAAAAAAAAGCGAAAGAGCAACCGGGATGTTTACGGCCAATAACAGGATGAAGCCAAAAAGCGTTTGCTGAGAGAAAAATGCCCAATAAGCGCCGGCCGCTATAAGGGGTATTAAAAAAATGCAGGGAATAGAAAATACGGTTTTCCACCAGCGAAAACTGTTCGCCATCAGATTAATAAAAAAAGAAATGCCGGCGGCGACTGCTGTCCACAGAAGCGGCACTGTTACCAGCAAAAGGGGATCGCTTGAGGAACTCCAGCTGATTGCCCGTAAAGCGGCGACAGGAATCATCCACAATAGGGCAAAGTTGGCAAAATCAATTTCACCCGAAAAGCCGCGGAAAATCAACATCAGAAAATATAGCACAAGCGGGACAAGAACAGGCAGACTTACGATGTCGATAAAGCCAAAAATAAAACGCGATAACCCAAAACCTCCCGGGCTTACAAAATAACCCAGGAAAAATTGAATTATCGCCGTAATGCTGCCTAAAAGGAGCGCCCACACGCTGCCGGAACTGCCTGTGCCTGCAATTGACCGGCGAAGAAGATAAAATAGAGGAACCCACAATAGGCAGAACAAACTCATATTTAATTCAAGAACTTTCCTACGAGAATTATTCTCTATCAGAGAACTTGGCTATGGGTACGAAGGTATCAGTTTTCAGGGATGCGCCGCCTACAAGCGCGCCGTCGATATTATTCATTGCCATAAGCTGCGCGGCGTTATCTGCCTTGACGGAGCCGCCGTACTGGATAATGATCTTTTCCGACGCTTCCTCTCCGTAAAGCCTTGCAATGACTTTGCGCACAAAGGCGTGAACTGCTTCCGCGTCCTGCGGGGTAGCTGTTTTTCCCGTACCGATGGCCCAGACAGGTTCGTAGGCGATCACTATATTCGACAATTCAGACGCGCTCACGCCCTCAAGTCCCTTTACGATCTGCCTTTCGCAGATCTCTTCCACCCTGCCTGCCTCGCGCTCTTCCAACAGTTCGCCGATGCAGAGGATCACTTCAAAACCGTGCTTGAGAGCGAGTTTAACCTTTTTGTTGATAAGCACGTCGTCTTCCTTGTAAGAGTGCCGCCTTTCGCTGTGTCCCAGAATGATTGTCTGCACGCCCAGATCTTTAAGCTGCAATACTGAAACTTCCCCCGTATGCGCGCCCTGCTCCTCGGGGGCGCAGTTCTGCGCGCCAAGGCGGATGTTGGTTCCCTCAACAATAGCGGATACCGTTTCAATGCAGGTAAAAGAGGGCGCGACAAGATACTCATGCTTGCCGTCCTTTAACTGTGTAACAAGAGCCTGCGCCAGCTCGGCAGCCTCCGCGCGCGTCTTGTGCATCTTCCAATTTCCGGCGATATAGTAATGTCTGTTACTCATGACTAGCCTCTGCAAACTTCGATGCCGGGGAGTTTTTTGCCTTCGAGCAGTTCAAGCGAAGCGCCGCCGCCTGTGGAGACATGGCTCATCTTTGAAGCAAGACCGAACTTGTTAACAGCCGCAACAGAGTCGCCGCCGCCTACTACGGTGATGACTCCCTTACCGGTTTCTTCCGCTACAAGTTTCGCTACTTCTTCGGTTCCCTTGGCAAACGCGTCAAACTCAAACACGCCGACAGGTCCGTTCCACACGATTGTCTTCGCGCCGGCGATAACTTCCTTGTACTTGGCAAGCGTTTTCGGCCCTACGTCAAGACCCAGCATATTGTCGGGAAGGTCGAGCCCGTCAACAGGAACAGGAACGGCAGTCGCGTCAAAAGATGTCGCGGCAACATGATCAACTGGAAGGACGATCTGCACATTCGCGGCTTTCGCGGCGTCAAGAATTTTCTTCGCAGTGTCGATCTGATCGTCTTCTACCAGCGATTTGCCAATCTTGTGACCTTGCGCTTTCAGGAAGGTATACGCCATGCCGCCGCCGATAACGAGGGCGCTTGAATTTTTAAGCAGGCTTTCCAGTACCGCGATCTTTGACGAAACTTTCGCGCCGCCGATAATCGCGACTAAGGGTTTCTTCGGGCTTGTTACAATCGGCTCAAGGTAGTTAACTTCCTTTTCCATGAGGAAGCCCGCTACCGCAGGCTGTATAAATTTCGCGATTGACGCCGTTGAAGCGTGATCGCGGTGGGCGGTTCCAAACGCGTCGTTTACAAACACGTCGCCGTAAGTGGCGAGTTCTTTCGC
>JGI24698J34947_10001603_pt1 | contig 12029 bp, 5 predicted proteins | sample TergutMp193P3_FD_34947 | JGI IMG/M metagenome (IMG submission 34947)
AAGAATTTCCTCATCGCCGAAGTTCTGCTCGCGAACGCCAAACCCGCGATCTTTGAGATAGATACGGATTATATCCTTGTCGTGGTTGGTGATGGATTTGGATAAGATTACTATCATTGCGGTTTTATTATAGAGGAAATTTTGGGGGATGGGAAGGGGCGGGGGTGGGTACTATACGGGTGTAGAGTGGTTTTTGGGGGATGACATTGTGTAAAGGGGGAGCTATAATTTTTTAGATTTGATGATTTTATTCATGTTTTAATACACAACACCTGTGAAGGTACAACAATTGGACGCATAGAATATGAGTTAAGCATAATTGTTTCAATCCACACACCCGCGAAGGGTGTGACCGGCAAGACTCTTGCTTGCATAACTACAAGTACAAGTTTCAATCCACACACCCGCGAAGGGTGTGACTTTCCCACATCACGGATTGTTTTGCTTGTGGAATGTTTCAATCCACACACCCGCGAAGGGTGTGACAGTACCGTGTATTCCATCTCCTCAAGTATATATAGTTTCAATCCACACACCCGCGAAGGGTGTGACCTGATGATGATATTGCATTCTTAAAACAATGCGATGTTTCAATCCACACACCCGCGAAGGGTGTGACTGCCTGATAAAACTTTTTTGTTGTTTTTCCGTCGGGTTTCAATCCACACACCCGCGAAGGGTGTGACCAGTTCGTGGTTCGACGGCGACTGGCAAGACCCTGTTTCAATCCACACACCCGCGAAGGGTGTGACTTGTACATTTGTGAGTTTTGCCCATAACGGTACATCGTTTCAATCCACACACCCGCGAAGGGTGTGACGTACATTTGTGAGTTTTGCCATTAGTGGCACGTCGTTTCAATCCACACACCCGCGAAGGGTGTGACTTGCGACCGGGGTTGATCTCGGCCAGCAGACTATGTTTCAATCCACACACCCGCGAAGGGTGTGACGTCAACCATCGCCGGTGGATTTCCGCTATCGTCAGTTTCAATCCACACACCCGTGAAGGGTGTGACAAGATTAGAGACCGCATAGAAAATCAAGGCGTTGTTTCAATCCACACACCAGTGAAGATGCGACTCCCGCTGCCGATATATGGGGAATAGGACACTCGTTTCAATCCGCGCACCCTCGAAGGTGCGACTTGGCGGCTAATTATGGCAAGCCTAAAGGCGGCAGGTTTCAATCCGCGCACCCGTTAAGGTGCGACGTATATAAATATGCAAAAAAGTTCCCCTCGGTTGCGTTTCAATCCACGCACCTGTACGAGGGTGCGACTCTTCGTCCGTTAACTCCATTTTGCCTCCCAACTCAAAATGAGCATTTTTCCGGTGAAAAACGCTTGACAAATCCTCCAAAATCATATATATTTTATAGTGCCGGGGGTTAGTATTCAGTTACGCCCTGGGTGGCCGCCCTGCCGCAAGGCAGGGATTTTTCTTGCCTTTTTCCTAAAACTGCTGGATTCCCAGAAATAAATCTTCCCCTCTTTTGTTGACACAATAATTTTGCCTGTGTATTCAGGATGCCTCTCCAAAACTAAATCTATCCTGCGCCGCGCCTCATTGATATTTACACCGTTTTCAAGGTTCAGATACACATTAACGGCATTCCCTTTTTCTTTAGCTTCTCCAAACCTTTTTTCAATCTTCTTGGCTGAACCAGTAACATTTCGGAACTCATAGGGAATCCCATTAACCACGGCATCGGTAACACGTACCTTATATGCGTTGAATTCAGGTGTAAGAAAAACAGAATTCCCTCTGCGTGAGAGAGTTCCAGCTTGCCGTAATTCCTTTCTTAATGTCCTCTGTTGTTCATTACTTTTTATAGTAATTCTTGATTCTGCTATTCTAACATTTTCAGGAAGTGTGATTTTCTTTGTATACCGATTTATCGCTTGTACTTGTGCAGTATCCGATAGGAATATTTCATTTGGATAATGTTGTTGGATAAATGCTTCATTGGCTGCTACATTCCTTGCCAATCTTTGCGCAGCGGCCGCCGCCTGCGTTTCCTGCACGCTTGAATTATTTGATCTTGCTGCTGGTTGATTCAATATTCTTAATCCCTCTCTACTGTTTGGTATATTATCCTCATTTTCTGATAACAGATCAATTTGTTCGTCCACCTCGTAAACGATTTCATTCCAGTAAGCCATAACTGTGCAACGGCAATTATAGTCCTCGCAGGGGTGTAACTTAACCGCGCCGTGGGGTCGGTCAATCCATGTCTTGCCACCGTCCTCCGAATATACTGTAGGGTCATCCCACCGACAAAGTTTGTTATCCTTGACATAATGTATTAGATCGACATCAGGATAAGACTTTCCGTGATTGCCGTGAACACACTCATCACCGCTGGTTGACAAGACATACATTGTTTCAATCCACACACCCGCGAAGGGTGTGACGCAGACGCGCGTCAAGAGGACGCGCTTACACCGGTTTCAATCCACACACCCGCGAAGGGTGTGACCTGTGGATAACTTGACTTAATGACAAACGCCAATAAGTTTCAATCCACACACCCGCGAAGGGTGTGACTATACTACAATTAGCTATTCTCTGCCTTAATACGAGTTTCAATCCACACACCCGCGAAGGGTGTGACAAACATGATAATATGCGGATGCTACGTGACATTAGTTTCAATCCACACACCCGCGAAGGGTGTGACATAACGTTTAACCAATTTTTAACACTATGTATAGTGTTTCAATCCACACACCCGCGAAGGGTGTGACGTTATGTGCTAAAAACACTTTACGGCGATTATGCAGAGGTTTCAATCCACACACCCGCGAAGGGTGTGACAAGAGCATTTCCGACTCATAAAACTAGGAGAATTTGTTTCAATCCACACACCCGCGAAGGGTGTGACGCATGGCCGGAATTTACGCACCTCGGAGAACGAGTTTCAATCCACACACCCGCGAAGGGTGTGACCCGATAGTAAAGCCAACTCCTATATAACCAGATAGTTTCAATCCACACACCCGCGAAGGGTGTGACGCACAGGGACACTGGTATAGAATTATTTATGTATGTTTCAATCCACACACCCGCGAAGGGTGTGACTTGAAGGAGTGATTATTATGGCTCACCAGATTATGGTTTCAATCCACACACCCGCGAAGGGTGTGACAGCATCGGACGGCGACTATACAGGTGTTGCCATTGTTTCAATCCACACACCCGCGAAGGGTGTGACATTACGCAGGATCTCCATTATATGGCAGGCTCACAGTTTCAATCCACACACCCGCGAAGGGTGTGACCTTTTAAAGAGGAAAGAGATTATGAGCAACAAAATGTTTCAATCCACACACCCGCGAAGGGTGTGACTTGAGTTATACGCCAGATTGTTTCCGCGATACACAGTTTCAATCCACACACCCGCGAAGGGTGTGACTACCATCGGAGGGTACTATGTATAAAGTTTTAAAGTTTCAATCCACACACCCGCGAAGGGTGTGACCAGGTTATCCACAAGCGGCTTGTGGATAACTTGTGGGTTTCAATCCACACACCCGCGAAGGGTGTGACAATTGGTAAGCTATATGTTTATGCGCTAAGGCAGAGTTTCAATCCACACACCCGCGAAGGGTGTGACAAATGATGATGACAAACGACCAAATACGGGAGTTGTTTCAATCCACACACCCGCGAAGGGTGTGACCAGTAAGGGACATTGTTATGGAAAGTCCCTTCTCAGTTTCAATCCACACACCCGCGAAGGGTGTGACCAAATAGTTGGTACTTGATTTCGGCGATTTTTTAGTTTCAATCCACACACCCGCGAAGGGTGTGACACAAGTCTGGCGGCAAAATACATGGTTTACACTTGTTTCAATCCACACACCCGCGAAGGGTGTGACGTAACCGTATGAATAATGCAGAGGTAAGGGAATTGTTTCAATCCACACACCCGCGAAGGGTGTGACCTAGGTGTGTTCCATCGCCCGGCTTACTTATGTCTGGGTTTCAATCCACACACCCGCGAAGGGTGTGACTTGACTTAATGACAAACGCCGACAACAAAAAAACGGTTTCAATCCACACACCCGCGAAGGGTGTGACATGGCGCATAACACTTTTGCTCACATAGAGAGCGGGTTTCAATCCACACACCCGCGAAGGGTGTGACTCATTATACATGGCTTAAGCCGTCGTTAGGGAATAGTTTCAATCCACACACCCGCGAAGGGTGTGACGCCTGTATCCCTTGTTTTTTATCCAAAAATTTTTCGGTTTCAATCCACACACCCGCGAAGGGTGTGACAAGGGTAATGACAACATTACCGATGATGTACTTGTAGTTTCAATCCACACACCCGCGAAGGGTGTGACCCGTTACGTGTGTGTGCTCTTATCATATCAAGACGATGTTTCAATCCACACACCCGCGAAGGGTGTGACTTTAACATATAGGTTAGCAAAGCCGAAACCGGAAAGTTTCAATCCACACACCCGCGAAGGGTGTGACGTAGCCAGACAAAGAAACAGCACGGCTAGGCAAGGTTTCAATCCACACACCCGCGAAGGGTGTGACACACCTAATTAACAATCTGTAAAATCATGTATAGTGTTTCAATCCACACACCCGCGAAGGGTGTGACTTAAGAAATCGCCGAAATCAAGTACCAGCTATTTGACGTTTCAATCCACACACCCGCGAAGGGTGTGACACAAGTCTGGCGGCAAAATACATGGTTTACAAATGTTTCAATCCACACACCCGCGAAGGGTGTGACGTTCTAGAAGTAATAGTTTCAATACTATTATCTACAGGTTTCAATCCACACACCCGCGAAGGGTGTGACAATAATGTGTAAGTTTATAATACCACATCCCCTCCGTTTCAATCCACACACCCGCGAAGGGTGTGACTGCAATTTGATATGTGCATACCGGGGGACATCTGGTTTCAATCCACACACCCGCGAAGGGTGTGACATACGAGACGAATGGGTTATGGATAGGCTTACGGGTTTCAATCCACACACCCGCGAAGGGTGTGACGTATTTTTGTAGTTGTCCAGTTGACTGCCATTTTGGTTTCAATCCACACACCCGCGAAGGGTGTGACACAAGTCTGGCGGCAAAATACATGGTTTGCATATGTTTCAATCCACACACCCGCGAAGGGTGTGACTGCAGTAAGAGTAAAATTAGGTCTTGATGATAAGGTTTCAATCCACACACCCGCGAAGGGTGTGACGTCATTTAACATATAGGTTAGAAACGAAAAAACCGGTTTCAATCCACACACCCGCGAAGGGTGTGACATAAAAATAGAAATTTTTCTCTGCCTTTTATTTCCGTTTCAATCCACACACCCGCGAAGGGTGTGACTTTTTCATTTTCACACTCCCTACCACCGCTTAATTGTTTCAATCCACACACCCGCGAAGGGTGTGACGATTGTTTATTGAGGCAGTCAAAGAAAGATATGAAGTTTCAATCCACACACCCGCGAAGGGTGTGACCGTCATCGCACCATTTCCGTAATCCGCTTTCATGTGTTTCAATCCACACACCCGCGAAGGGTGTGACAAGGTATGGTCCGCGGCAAGTTTTGGCAGTTACTCTGTTTCAATCCACACACCCGCGAAGGGTGTGACGCCGCCAAGCAGGACGTTGCGGCAGTTCTCACCAGTTTCAATCCACACACCCGCGAAGGGTGTGACATAAACCGTAACTGGAGTAAGTCATGCTCATAGTAGTTTCAATCCACACACCCGCGAAGGGTGTGACCAACGTTTCAGAAGGTCGATTGTATATGATTAACAGGTTTCAATCCACACACCCGCGAAGGGTGTGACGCGATGTTGGTCTTGTGCTTCTCAATCTCGGCCTGTTTCAATCCACACACCCGCGAAGGGTGTGACTAAGCGGTTATAACGGGCATTGTCATGGACAATGCGTTTCAATCCACACACCCGCGAAGGGTGTGACAAGGGAAGACCCAGCGCGCGCAAAATCGTTGATGGTTTCAATCCACACACCCGCGAAGGGTGTGACGAAACAGGCGGAGACAAAGCCGCCTGTTGATTCGGTTTCAATCCACACACCCGCGAAGGGTGTGACTTTTACTCTACTGAAAACGACAAGATAGTTACCAGCGTTTCAATCCACACACCCGCGAAGGGTGTGACATCGTATCTTTAATTTTTATTTTTATTTCTACCATGTTTCAATCCACACACCCGCGAAGGGTGTGACCGTTATCCAGCGGACTGCGGAATTATCCAGAATAAGTTTCAATCCACACACCCGCGAAGGGTGTGACCGGCTGTTTTGCCGATTGTTAAGCCTGTGTAGTGTTTCAATCCACACACCCGCGAAGGGTGTGACTTAGCTTAGGAGTAAACCATGAAAGAAAAAAACCAGTTTCAATCCACACACCCGCGAAGGGTGTGACATGGTTTACACTTATAACAAGATTAATTATGCGTTGTTTCAATCCACACACCCGCGAAGGGTGTGACTATATCCGGTTTTTGCGTCTCCAGCCTATATGTTGTTTCAATCCACACACCCGCGAAGGGTGTGACTTATTTTAGGTATGAGAAGGAGGATAAGAATATGTTTCAATCCACACACCCGCGAAGGGTGTGACCAGATCCTACACAGACTGCAGATTCCTATGATCCTAGTTTCAATCCACACACCCGCGAAGGGTGTGACGGCTTAATTGCGCCGCTTGTGGATAACATTTAACCAGTTTCAATCCACACACCCGCGAAGGGTGTGACGTGGAAAACTCGGTTTTACTTGTGGAAAAGCTGTGGTTTCAATCCACACACCCGCGAAGGGTGTGACAACGATATGTTGAGTAATGATGAGATAAGAGAGCTGTTTCAATCCACACACCCGCGAAGGGTGTGACACCATATGTTAGGTAATGATCAAGTGCGGGAATTGGTTTCAATCCACACACCCGCGAAGGGTGTGACAACCATATGTTAAGTAATGATCAAGTGCGGGTGTTGTTTCAATCCACACACCCGCGAAGGGTGTGACCGCTGTTTAGTCGGGTATAGCAGCCAGACAAAGGTTTCAATCCACACACCCGCGAAGGGTGTGACATAATGTCCAGAGATGCGCTGATTAATTTTATTGTTTCAATCCACACACCCGCGAAGGGTGTGACCCCTAGCGAGCCATTTATGATCGGCAGGCATACCAGTTTCAATCCACACACCCGCGAAGGGTGTGACCCGTAGATCAGAAAGCGCCGACAGCGCTTATCGCCGTTTCAATCCACACACCCGCGAAGGGTGTGACTTATTTCCGGTTTTATTATCGCCAGCCTATATGTTGTTTCAATCCACACACCCGCGAAGGGTGTGACGTAACCATATGTTAAGTAATGATCAAGTGCGGGTGTTGTTTCAATCCACACACCCGCGAAGGGTGTGACATATAAGCAATATAACACTTATTTGACAATATGTGTTTCAATCCACACACCCGCGAAGGGTGTGACGGGTAACGATAATATAACCGATGACGTACTTGTGTTTCAATCCACACACCCGCGAAGGGTGTGACATTTAAAATCAAGACTTGGCGAGATCAGACAATGTGTTTCAATCCACACACCCGCGAAGGGTGTGACAGGGCGCATACGCGCAATGCCAAAAGAGCACGCGTTTCAATCCACACACCCGCGAAGGGTGTGACCAGAGTCTCAAGAGGAGGGGTAAGGCTTTGAAAAGTTTCAATCCACACACCCGCGAAGGGTGTGACGAAATCTGGGATAAACAAGGATTAACAAGACCGTTTGGTTTCAATCCACACACCCGCGAAGGGTGTGACTTACGCACCTAGGAGAGCGAGAAGTCAGGGGAGCAGTTTCAATCCACACACCCGCGAAGGGTGTGACCCGCAGGCTTCAAAGCTGCCATGAGCAGCTTGAGCTGTTTCAATCCACACACCCGCGAAGGGTGTGACACGCAGCATCAAGACTTATTGGGATAAGGGTAATGAGTTTCAATCCACACACCCGCGAAGGGTGTGACACACGTTAGTGGTAAATTCCACACTGCCGTTTTTCAGTTTCAATCCACACACCCGCGAAGGGTGTGACGGGCAGATGCAAGCGTTACGCAAATCACTAGAGATGTTTCAATCCACACACCCGCGAAGGGTGTGACTAAAGCCTTTAACGCTTCCCGCGCCTCATAAGAGCGTTTCAATCCACACACCCGCGAAGGGTGTGACAACCCGTTTATTAATCGGGTATAGCCGCGAGGCAGAGTTTCAATCCACACACCCGCGAAGGGTGTGACTCCGCTATATATAGTCAAGAGTGGATATAGCGGATTGTTTCAATCCACACACCCGCGAAGGGTGTGACGCTGCCCTGAAAAGAGGGTATAGTTCAACCGAAGTTTCAATCCACACACCCGCGAAGGGTGTGACTGTTTCAGATGACAGCACTTTGACTCTCGAACAGTTGTTTCAATCCACACACCCGCGAAGGGTGTGACATCATAATAGTCAAGCGCGTCAATTACATTATCAGTTTCAATCCACACACCCGCGAAGGGTGTGACGCATTGCGTGTACACGCCCTTATCATATCAAGCCGGTTTCAATCCACACACCCGCGAAGGGTGTGACGGATTTTGCCTTGCCAGCCTATATGTTAAATGACGTTTCAATCCACACACCCGCGAAGGGTGTGACCGGTGCAATTTGATATGTGCATACCGGGAGACATTTGGTTTCAATCCACACACCCGCGAAGGGTGTGACAATTCTTTTTCCAGTTTCTCTTTATCCCACGGGGGTTTCAATCCACACACCCGCGAAGGGTGTGACGTTTCTTTTATGAAACTCCGCCTTGCATTTATCAGTTTCAATCCACACACCCGCGAAGGGTGTGACGTATTCCGGTAAAATTTATTTTAGGAGTTAGATATGTTTCAATCCACACACCCGCGAAGGGTGTGACTGTTATGTGCAATTTTTAAAAAATCCTGTGAACCCGTTTCAATCCACACACCCGCGAAGGGTGTGACTCGGCGCAGAGCGCCTATATGTTAAATGATAAGTAGTTTCAATCCACACACCCGCGAAGGGTGTGACAATAAGCGCGTCACGAGGAAGAGTAAGACCTTACGTTTCAATCCACACACCCGCGAAGGGTGTGACGTTTGCAATCCTCCAAAAGACATATTCGTATACACGTTTCAATCCACACACCCGCGAAGGGTGTGACAATTTACCACTAACGTGTTAGTGGCGGGTATTTGCGTTTCAATCCACACACCCGCGAAGGGTGTGACGTGGTATAAAATTACGCACTATTTTGACAGCTTAATTGTTTCAATCCACACACCCGCGAAGGGTGTGACTACGCGACATTAAAAAGACACGGAGGGACAGTAAGGTTTCAATCCACACACCCGCGAAGGGTGTGACTATACGCATATAGCCGATCTATAATATCGGCGCTGTTTCAATCCACACACCCGCGAAGGGTGTGACAGCAAATGCCGATAAGAAAAAAACGGGAAAAAACAGTTTCAATCCACACACCCGCGAAGGGTGTGACACATATAGGCGCAGAGCGCCGAAACCGGAAATAAAGTTTCAATCCACACACCCGCGAAGGGTGTGACAAACCCGCTAATCGGGTATAGTCGCCAAACACAGGTTTCAATCCACACACCCGCGAAGGGTGTGACCGGATTTTCAAAAGAACAATATGAGTACCAAAAAGTTTCAATCCACACACCCGCGAAGGGTGTGACTAAGGGTAATGACAACATTACCGATGATATGTTGGTAGTTTCAATCCACACACCCGCGAAGGGTGTGACCGGCGCTCTGCGCCTATATGTTAAATGATGAATAGTTTCAATCCACACACCCGCGAAGGGTGTGACGCGGTTTTGACTTTAGTGACCACTATATGTGGTTGTTTCAATCCACACACCCGCGAAGGGTGTGACTTGACCAAACAGCAAACACCGATAACCTTAAAACGGTTTCAATCCACACACCCGCGAAGGGTGTGACCTCCTGGGACTATTATTGGTACGTCTACACCATTGTTTCAATCCACACACCCGCGAAGGGTGTGACGACCAAACAACAAATGCCGATAACCTTAAAACGGGTTTCAATCCACACACCCGCGAAGGGTGTGACTCGGCGCAAATTTATTTTATTAGGAGTAGATGTATGTTTCAATCCACACACCCGCGAAGGGTGTGACTTACACCGGCAATGGTAACGCGCATCTGAAAATAAATGTTTCAATCCACACACCCGCGAAGGGTGTGACTATCCCATTGTGGTTTTTTCTCTAGGTATACTTTAGTTTCAATCCACACACCCGCGAAGGGTGTGACCACCCCAAAGAAATGCCTGCCATTGCAATCTCTGTGTTTCAATCCACACACCCGCGAAGGGTGTGACACGATGAACACAATGACAGCAGAAGGCTGGAAAGTTTCAATCCACACACCCGCGAAGGGTGTGACCCGGCTTTTCCTGACAATCCCTCTCCCTCAAAACCGGTTTCAATCCACACACCCGCGAAGGGTGTGACTCTACCGCGATAACGTTGCGGCTACGGAAGCGCAGGTTTCAATCCACACACCCGCGAAGGGTGTGACAATACCTGTCAAAGTTTCTGTTAGACGCATACCGGGTTTCAATCCACACACCCGCGAAGGGTGTGACGAAGCGTTACATGGAACTCTACAGCGCATTGCCGGTTTCAATCCACACACCCGCGAAGGGTGTGACACTAGCTGGCATTGATAAATTCAAACCGTGTAAAAGTGTTTCAATCCACACACCCGCGAAGGGTGTGACTTCCACGCTGGGTGCCTAACACAAACCCGCAGCCTGTTTCAATCCACACACCCGCGAAGGGTGTGACCCGATGCCTCGTTATTTCTACCGCCTATTAAAGGAAGTTTCAATCCACACACCCGCGAAGGGTGTGACACAATCACGAATTCATCACAACCGAGAACAATATCAGTTTCAATCCACACACCCGCGAAGGGTGTGACCATCTGCCCCGGCTCCATGTCTTTGACGGATCCCAGTTTCAATCCACACACCCGCGAAGGGTGTGACCCGACACATAATGAGTTTTGTAAGATTCACTACAAGGTTTCAATCCACACACCCGCGAAGGGTGTGACACTTTCGTTTAGGTGTTTTTTTCATGATGTGTAGTTTCAATCCACACACCCGCGAAGGGTGTGACATCTCCGTCTATGAGTATAAAAACCTGAGTATCCGGTTTCAATCCACACACCCGCGAAGGGTGTGACTTGGCGTTACCCCTGTTAGCGGCACGGTGGCTATTGTTTCAATCCACACACCCGCGAAGGGTGTGACCCAGTAATGCAGACAACACAAGCATTTATCAACTGGCTGTTTCAATCCACACACCCGCGAAGGGTGTGACTTGTTCGCGGGTGACGATCCGATGATTGCTATCGCGTTTCAATCCACACACCCGCGAAGGGTGTGACTTCAGGTTATAGATATGTTGGAACACTGGACAGCCGTTTCAATCCACACACCCGCGAAGGGTGTGACATACACCACATTATATCCTTATTCTACAACAACTTAAAGCCTCAAATATGCGAACCGCATAATAATAGGTGTAAAAATAGTAAAATATCCCTTCCCTATTTTTTCAAAGATCTGTCCTGTAAGGAATTAGAACATACGCGAACATACCGGAATTTTGTGTGTCTTTAGGGTTCGCAAAATGGAAATTTGCTTGTAAAAAGTGATTTGCACGGGGTACCTAAACAATTAAAGGCCCATCCACATCATAAAAAGGTTTAGCGCCAATATGCTCAACTCGCCGTTTGTAATTGGCACCCAGATAATAGTACCGCAGGCTGTCCGTTTTGTCATCAATGATCTTTTCCAAAATGTTCTTGAGCTTTACCCACTGTGCCGGATCAATTACACATTCAAAGACCGAATACTGAACCCGTTGTCCGTAGTCAGTGCAAGCTTTGGCAACCTT
>JGI24698J34947_10001604_pt1 | contig 12026 bp, 6 predicted proteins | sample TergutMp193P3_FD_34947 | JGI IMG/M metagenome (IMG submission 34947)
GTTCCTTTTGCGTTCTGTATTTAAAGGAAAAATCCTTAAACAGAAGAACAGGATCGTCCTGTATCACTCCGCCTTCAAACTTCCGGCTTTGGTTCTGGTTTTTGTATAGCCAATGACAAGCAGGGTTCCCAGGATCAAAACAACGGCAGCGTTTAAAGAAGCGGCGACAAGTCCCTGCAAGTACACTTTGTCGGAAGGCTCCTGGTAAATGAGAATATCCAGCGTCGGAGCGATTAATGCCCATGCCGCAACGTTAGATAAAATTTGCACGCCGTTGAAAATAATAGCCTGCTTTATCCCAAAGCCGCCTTCTTCAATTCGGTAGAATTTCCAGAATAAGCCGATTGCCAGGCCGTAAAGAGCGTCCGCGATTACCCAAGACCACCACACGCCGAAACCAAAGGTTAAATCCACAAGGGTGTGTCCGATAAAGCCGATTAAAAGTCCGGCTATCGGTCCAAAAATCGCCGCAAAGACGGTAAGGATCGCAATGCCCAGATTGAGGTTAGTATTGGGAACGCCGGAAGGAATCGCCGCAAAACGCATAAGTACAAACATAAGGGCCGCACCAATACCTATCGCTACCACTGTTTTTACTGAAATAAATTTTTTATCCATATTTTTTCTCCTTAAAAAATAGATAATCTATCATCGTATATTTTTACATGAATTGCAACTGTTCATAATGGCCGTTAATCAAACAGCGATAGAGAGGCGGCGTCGTTTTTACTCTGGCGGGTTTTTTGCTGTTTTTCGCTGATTGAAGGGGCGAGACCTGACTGCGCGAGCTTTTTCCATTGGCATAAAAGGTTGAGGGCTTCCAGAGGAGTCATCTGTTCAGTCTCGATTTCTTTAATCAGCTTTTCAAATTTACCCTCATTTTTAACGGCAGGCGGCGCCGGAAACGCGCCTGTTTCCGGTTTTTTTTGATTTTCATCCGCGTTTTCATTTATGTTAACCTTAGTTTTTTCATGGTTAACCAAAGGCGAGTCATATTGAAACAGTTCGTTTAAACCCGCGTCCTTCTCTTTTAACATTTCCATGATCTGCGCGGCTCTTTGTACAACAGACTGCGGAAGACCCGCGAGTTTGGCTACGTGAATTCCGTAAGATTCGGCGGCGGGGCCTTCCTTCAGTTTTCTTAAAAAAACGATCCTTCCGTCGTTGTCCAGCACTTCCATTGAGCGGTTGGCAAGGCGCGGATTTGACAACAGGGAGAGTTCGTGAAAGTGAGTCGCGAAAAGCGTTCTGCACCCTGCCCTGTTCAGCAATTCCTCGCTTACCGCCCACGCTATCGAAAGGCCGTCGTTGGTTCCCGTTCCCCTGCCCACTTCGTCCATAATGACAAGGCTCTTATCCGTCACCGTGTTAAGAATGAAGGCTGTCTCGTTCATTTCCACAAGGAAGGTGGACTCCCCGCGCGCAAGGTTGTCGGACGCGCCTACCCTGCAATAGATACGGTCGCAAAGCCCGATGCGGGCCTGCGACGCCGGAACGAAACTTCCCATCTGCGCCATAATTATAATAAGAGCCGCAGAACGAAGGTATGTTGATTTTCCCGCCATGTTCGGACCTGTTATCATGGCGAAGGAAATTCCCTCATCGGCGTTTAATTCAATATCGTTGGGTATGTATTCGCCGCGGCTTAAATGCGCCTCAACTACAGGGTGGCGGCCTTCGCGGATTTCAAGAATTCCGGTTTCGTCCAATACAGGGCGCGTCCAGCCCCTGACGGACGCGGCTTTTGCCAGCGACTGTGACACGTCAAGTTCGGCAAGGCGGCGTGCCGCGGCGGAAAGGGGCGTAAGGACTTTTTTTGCCTCCTCGCGGATTTCAAGAAAGAGTTTTTTTTCAAGTTCCGCCGCTTTTTCGGACGCGCCGTTAATGTCCGATTCAAGGGCGGCAAGGCGGTCTGTCGTGTAACGTTCGCCGCCGGCGATACCCTGCCTGCGTATGAAGTGTTTCGGCACTTTCGAAAGGTGGACTTTTGTTACTTCAAAAAAATACCCGATAAGCCTGTTGTACCTTATTTTAAGGCTTGAGATGCCTGTGTTTAATTTTTCTTCTTCAAGATACTCCTCAAGAAATTTTCTCCCTGAATCTTTTAGGGAACGAAGGGAATCAAGCTCTTCGCTGTAACCGTCCCTTATCAAATTGCCTTCGTTAAGAAGCACGGCAGGCTCATCGCATATTCCCTTTTCAAGCAGCTGCTGTATTTCTTTTAGCGGTAAGCATTGATCGCCAAAGCTGTCGGGCGTGTTTTCCTCTTCTTCAAAACGGAAATTCACGGACGCTAAAAGTTCCGTTATTTCGTGAAAGCAAACAAGGGCGTTTTTTACCGCCAGCATATCCCTGCCGTGGGCCTTGTCCATCGCGATCCTTGAGCAGAGCCTTTCAAGATCGGGAGTTTTTGCCAGCTTGTCGCGAAGGAGGCTAAGACGGCCCTGATCGCGGTACAGGCTTTCGAGCATATCAAGGCGGGAATTTATTTTTTGTAAATCGCGCAGGGGGTGAAGAATGCGCCTCTTTAAGAGTCTTCTTCCCATCGAAGTCCGCGTTTCGTCCATCACTTCCAGAAGCGAAAAACGCGCGTCGAAATCCCGCTGGTTGCACATAAGTTCAAGGTTGCGCTGGCTTGCCTCATCAAGACCCAAATATTCGCTGTCGCTGTATACCTTAAGCGTCCTAATATGCGGGAGGAGGCTTCTGGACGCGGTGTCAAGATAATCGAGTAACGCGCCCGCGGAGATTATCTGCGCGTCTTCTTCGTCAAGGCCGAAACTTTTTAAATTGGAAAGGCCGAATTGTTTTTCAAGCCGCTCCTTTGACTGAACGGGATCAAAAAGCCAGTCCGCCCAGCGGTTAAGGACAAGTCCGTTTCTGTCGTAAATTGCCGAGGCTATTTTTTCCTCTTCTTCAAGGAGAGACTCCTGAATCAGCATTTCGCGAATCTGAAGGCGTTCGAGTTCCTGCCTGAGCGTTTCAGGCTCGTTTACGGGAAAGCAGGTGGAACAGAACACTCCCGTGGAAAGGTCGATATATGAAAACGAAAGCTCGTTTTTTACTCTCGCAAGGCAGCACAGGTAATTGGAGCTTCCCTTGTCAAGAAAATCTTCGTCAACAGTAGTGCCGGGGGTTATTATTTCTACAACGTCGCGTTCTATTACTTTCTGTCCTTTTACCGGCGTTGTAAGCTGTTCGCAGATTGCGACTTTTTTTCCAAGTTTTAAAAGACGCGCTATATACGAGCGGGAAGCGTGGTACGGAACGCCGCACATGGGAAGCCCGCTGCGGCTTGTCAGGGTAAGATTTAGCAGGGAGGATACCTCTATCGCGTCCTCGGCGAACATCTCGTAAAAGTCACCGAGCCTGAAAAAAAGAATATTGTCCTTTTGCTCTTTTTTGACGCGCCTGTACTGATCTAGCATCGGGCTTGTACGAGACGCGTCCATTTTCTTTTAGTTTCTGGACGATCTTGTAAGAAGGCTCTGTATCAGTTTATCTGTTATATTTACAGACGGGCTGTACCAGATAATGGACGGGTTGTTATTTAAATTCAGCACCATTGTGTAGCCTTCACTTTCGGCTATAAAGCGCATTTCATCATATACCTGGTTGAGAAATGAGCCTGATGTCATCAAACTGTTTCTTCGATTATTAAGTTCCGCCGTCTTTGTCTGATAGTATTCCCTTAAAAACTCGGACTGCCTGTTAATCTGGGTTTCCAGCCTGAGAGCCTCGCTTTGATCGTCGCGCAGTACCGCGTCCGCGTGTCTTGATCTTAGCTCCTGTATTTGCCTTGTCATCCGGTCAATCTCGCTTTGGACTCTGGCGCTTTGTTCTTCAAATTCCCTTACAGCGCGGGATTCCCTGTAAAACGCCATATAGACCTGCGATAAATCCACCACGGCGAACCTTGTCAGCTGCTGGCCGTACAACAGGCCGCAGGCACTAAGCAGCAAAAAAATAAAAGCTTTCTTCAACATAACTACCTCTAATATGATAAAACGAATGATAATACAATATCCATCCCCGTTGCCGGATTCGATGAATCTCCGAAGATTGCGCCTGTCTGCCATTCAACATTGCCGTTCACAATTTTGAAACGCTTTGCCAGGCTTAAGCGTATCGGGAATTGCGGCATGGTAAAACGGATGCCGCCGCCGTAACTGAAACGCATATTTTCAACTGCGAAATTATCGTCCCCGTTTTCTCTTTTTCCAAAATAAAAACCCTGCGTGGTTTCAACGCCCGCCATGTCAAAAAACAAATCGAATGAAAATATTCCGCGTATAACCGGAATCCGCAGTTCTATCCAACTGTCCAAAAGCACAAGGCCCTTATTGCGGTATTCGCCGCTCCATCCCCTTCCAATAAACATACCGTCTACTGAAAGTTTGTTTCCGTCTTCGACAGTAGGACGCAGGGAATTCTGATCGCGGCCCGGCTGTTTAAAAACAAACGACAGTCCGAAGTGAAGGGCAAGAACGCCCTTGAAAGACCAGTCTTCATTTACGGGAATATCAAACAGCGTAAAAAAAACTTCCGCTTTTGTATCACTGCGTATGTAGTGTTCCCGTTCATTTTCAAAAATACCGAAAAAACCCATGCGTTCGTACAGGTAATATCCGCTTGACGGATCGTAAAAAAGATCGCGCCGATCAAGCGAGGAGGAGATCCAGTATGAATTTCTGGGCGTCAGCCTGTTGTTTTCCGCTCTTAGCGCCGGATCAAAAGGCCGGAATTCATCGTCATCGTAGGTATTTTTTAAAACGCCCAGACGAAACCCTCCGCTTACGCCTAAAATCCCCAGGAATGTAGACCAGCGGTAACCTGTAGAAAGGCCGATCGAAATATACCATTGCTCGTATTCCATGAGATATTCCCTGGGCGGGGTAAAACTATGGCTTTTGTATTCCTCATAATTATGAAATCCGTCGGGAAAGGCGAAAGTTTCATCTCCGTTAAAACGTCCCATGCTGTCCGTAAGCGTAAGGCGTTTTGAAAAATTTGCCGAAAAATCAACTCCCAGGGAAAGGGGCAGGCCGAAAACCCGCCTGTGCAGGTAATTTACCGCAAACAAACTTGAATCGACAATCGACGAGTTAAACTCGGCTCCAAGTTCATTTCCGCTCCCGCCGAGATTGCGGTCGTTCCATTTAATAAGCCCGGATATAGGCCACTTTTCAGGGTCCGAGGTTCCCGAAAAGGTGAGGCCGAACTGAATGTCGGAAGTAAGCTGTTCTTCCACGGTAAAAATAAGGTCCATCAGGTTTTCCGAGCTTCCGGGAAGAGTGTCGGGTATGACCATGGAAAAAAACTGAAGGTTCATCAGGTTGCGCCACGCTTCCATAACTTTTGTTTTGGAAAAAACGTCTCCGGGCTCAAGGGGAATTTCCCTCAGGATTACCTCGGTTTTTGTTTTGTCATTTCCTATGATGATTATATTTTCTATGTAGGCTCTTCCCTGTTCCACAATTGTGATTTTGTAGGAAAGCTCGTTTGTCTGGTAATTTTTATCGGGCGTTCTTGAAATTGAATTGAAGATATAGCCGTTTTCAAAGTAAAGATCGGCGACGCGCTGCAGATCCATTTCAAGCCTTGTATAATTGACAATTTCGCCTACTCTGGACGTAACAAGCCTTTCAAGCTGTTCGGTAGAAAAAATAACATTGCCCTCGAAGGTTATTCCGCCGAATCTGAATTCGTTTCCTTCCTCAATCATGAAAGTAAGGACGAGGTTTGTGCCTTTTTCATCGGTAGTAAATGTGCGGGTAACGTCCCTTACAAAGGCGTCTATGAAGCCGCGATCATTGTAGTACCTTGTAATGGTTTCCCTGTCGGCAAGAAGTTTCGCTTCCTGAAACGCGCCGTCATTGATAAGGGATTTGGCTTTCAGCGAAAGCCTGCCCCGCAGAGTGTTACTCGAAAATCTTGTGTTGCCCTGAAACTCGATTCTTGAGATGGAAATTTTATCGCGTTCAACGATGCTGAAAATGACCGTTACTGCCGATTCCCCCGACGGGTTTTCTGAAGCGGTAACAGTTATGTTTGGATAGCCTTTTTCAATATATTTCCTGATAATGGCGTCAATATCGGCTTTTATTTTCGCCTGATTGTAAATATCGCTTACTTTGGTGCTGATTACTTCCAAAAGTTCCCGATCGCGAAGGCCCGAATTTCCGTAAAAAATGATTCTGCCGACAACCGGCCTTTCAACTACGTTAAACGTGATAATAACCTCGCTTGCGGAGGCGTCTGCCGGACGTGTGCTCGGCTCTATACGATCAAAATATTCCAGAGCGTAAAGTTTGCCCTGAATTTCCCAGAAAACAGTATCGCTAAAAATACGGCCCTTGTAGGGATTCATCAGGGCTTCCAGTTCCGAAGGAGAAATGTTTCTTAATCCTGAAAAAACGATTTCGCGTATGGGTTTTCCCTGATACCAGTCGCGGTCTAGCTGGAGATTATCCTGCTGTGAAAAGCCTGAAACTGCCTGAATGAGCAATAAAAATGCAAAAACTCTAAATTTCATCAAAACTCCTAAAACGATTTACTCCAGCTTAGAGTAATTGAATTATCATTAACCCACCAGTTTTCCGGGTGATACGGGTAAAAATCCCAGCGTATATTAAAATACGGACTCTGCAATTCGATTCCAATATCCGGTTCAAATACTATACCGCCAAAAACAGTGCTGTTTTCGTCATACCTCATTGTAAGCATACCCTGTACAAACATATCCTGGCCTATGTACTTACCTATAAAAACAGTTGTATTATCAAAATAGTTACCTACACGGCTGTTTCTGTCAACAGGGGCCTGCCCCATTCCCGCCACGCCCGAAACAATGGCGTTTTGCAGAAGCCTGGTTCTTACGTTGAACATATCCAAATGCAGGAAATTCCTCACCTGTCGTTCAAACTGCCGCATGGAAACAAACTGGGAAAAAACATCTGAACTGGCAATAAATTGAGTTAAAAGATCGGTTGTGGATGCAAGCAAAAAACGCCGGGCGGCGTCGGCGTTTTCATTACCCTGTATACTGTTAAAATTCTGCCCAAGAATTGAATAAATTTCAAGCTGTGTAAGGCTCGGCGATGTCTCAAAACGGGGGACAAAACTGAACAAGGGCTCGTTTTCAATAACCATCGTTATTGTTACAGGGCCCGTGTCCGTACGATCCCTGACTTCCGCCCTTGCGCTTATATGGGGCGAAAACTGCCTTTCGTTTTCCCTGAAAACCATGCTTCCCTCGCGAATGTAAAAACTGCGGTCAAAGTAATAAAGTTCGCCGGAACGGATCTTTATATCGCTGTTCATGGAATACTGGCCGGCCTGCGTGTCGGCGGAAACCCTGAATACTGTTCCCATTTCAGGATTTGCCCTTAATATGGGGCTGTTTGTATTCGGCCAGACAAACTCCACCATCGGGCCCGCCGTTACGGATATGTTTACGACGGAATGAAATTTTACTTCCGCGTCGCTGTCGGAACGCGCCATTATTTCGTCCATATTAAGGCCCATTTCCGTATCGTTGGTAAAAAGATTTCCCGCCAATTCCATTACGGAATTATTAACATCTATTACGATGTCAAGTTTTCCCGACGCGTTTCCATTCGCGAGAAAACCCGTTATGTTGAGATTATACGGAATAGGATTCTGTGCCGGAACATCAATATTAAGACCGATGTTTTTCGGACCCCAGTTTTCAAAACGCATCCATCCTGTTATGTTTCCTCCGCCGTTACCCGTTATTGCCGGGGCGGGACCGAAAGTAAACTCGTCCCCTTCCGCGATAATGTTAAAAGGAGCGGGCCTTATATCCGCGGGTATAAAGGAGGGTACCTGCAATCGAAAAGACGAGCCCCTGCCCTCGCCGAAAAATTCAGGATTTAACAGGGGGCCGCGGATATCCATCTTTCCGGTTATATAGCCTCCGTCAATGTTGAAATTTTTGTCATTTGCCGCCAGTTTATACAATGTTTTCAGATCAATAAAAAAATTATTGCAGCGGGTGTCAATAATGCCGTTTTTATACACTCCCGAAAAAGCCCCCGCAATAGGGACCGGCGCGGAAAGTCCGGCGAAAAAATTACCGTCGCTGTCCATATCGAATCTGATCATATTTTTTTCTCCGCCGGAAAAGGAAACATTTCCCATGTTATTTGAAAAAACAAAATAAAATTCATCCTGCTTCATATCGCCGTATTCGATATCCGCAATTCGAAGCGTACCGTCAATTGAATTCAGCGCCTGCCTGATGTCAAGCCACGAATCGATACGCGCAAAGTCCGCGTTGAAATCAACCGTCCCTTCCAGCCGCTTTTCAATATTTTCAATATAGCCCTGAACATTCGCGTTTATTTTCGCAATACCGTCCTCGCGGTTAAGCCGCAATACCGGTATGGCCGTTTTAATTCCGCCGTAATCAAAACTTAAATTACGCATTAAAATTTCATCGTTTGTAAGGGACGCGCTGCCCGAAGCCGCAATCACGCTTTTCTGCGTCCTTGCGTGCAGGGACGAAAGGTTAATCCGCGCGTCGAACGAATGAATTGAATCCCATGAAACAAGGGCGTCCGCGCTTACCAATACCGTTCCGCTTCCGCTCAAAAACCTTTCAAGGCGCATTTCGGTTACGGACGCGCTGACATCAATATGCCCGTTATTCAAAATGCCTTCGAGAAGGTATAATTCGCCGTTCTCCCGTCCGTCCGTCATATTCAATAAAAGCTGAAGATACGAAAAATCGCTGTCCCAGGCGCAGTCCGCGCTGCCCGCAAGGAGTCCTATGGCGTCGCTGTACATTATTTCCCTGAAACTGGCTCCGTCCTGATCGGCAACGCCTGATATTCTGAAATAATTCGCCGCGCGGAACGGACGCATATCCTGTATTTCAAGATGGGCGACGTCAAGATACCAGAAATCCGGCGAATCGTAGCGCAGGGTTGTGTAAAGGTTAAGATATGACGGACTTCCGTTAACCATGAAGGGAAAATCCATACATTCAATGAAGCCTGACATTGAGCCTGTATCTGAAACGAAACCATACACATTAAGGCCGTTCGGATCGCGGATAATCAGCGTTGTTCTGTCCAGAATCTGCCCTTCGACATGCCATGACTGGTCAAGATAGCTTGCGTCCAGCAAAAAGAACAATTCCGAGGGATTTAAAAAGTTAAACTGCGCGGAGACAATAAATTCATTGCCGTATATGTTAAACACTCCCTCGCTCAGCGTTACCTGACGATCCGTACCGTACAGGGACAGGAATCCCTCGTCATTATTTGACATTCTGACAAAAGTGTACGGAGCGTTATACAAAATATTTTTAAAATCAGTTGTGAAGAATATTTCGGTGTCAAGCAAAACATCTGGAATATAATCAAGGCTTGAAGAGGGAACGCTGAAAAAATCGGTAAAGGGCTGTATTGCTTCCGTAAAATCCAGCATGGAAAAAGAAGCAAGGGAAAGCGTGGCTTCAAGCTCAAGAGGAGCTTTGTTGAGAATCGCGTCAAGGTACACCGTTCCGTTATCTTCGCAGTCTACGGCGGCAGATATGTTTACATATTTGTCCTGCGGGTACAGATACACTTCAGGATTAAAAAATGAAACCTGTCCTATTTTTATGCTGTCCCCTGTTATATTTATCCCGCCCGCGCCTGAAGTCATGTCAAATGAAGCGCTGGTATCTTCCTTTCCGTTAAGGCTGAATCTTGATACGAAAATATTCCCGGACGGCAGAAAAGGATCAAGCCCGATACTGCCCTGGCAGCCTATAATTCCCTGAAAAAGACCCGCTTTTGCCGTACCGGATGACGCGCCGAGGCGGAAGTCGTTTACAACAATGCTTTCATCGCTGCCTTGAACGCTGATAACAAAGGAATCCGTGATAACGGCTGTTTCCGGCCTTGACGTGTTGAAAAACTCTCCGCCCTGAAGATCCACCGCGTACTCCAGATTTCCGTTTTTTTCAAATTTCAGGGAAGAACCGCCTGTTATCTGCACATTGGAAAGATGGCTGTATTTTTTCCAGTAATCGGAAAAATCCGCGTAATCGTTCAAGGCAAAATTTTTAAAATCCGCGCTCGCGTTAATTCCGCCTGATTTTAAATCATAGTTAAAATCGCCGGAAAAAGAGGCGTTCTGCGGCGGGACTATACTCAAATTATTTTCATTGGAAAAAACCGTTATGCTTGAAGGACGAAGTGTGAAAATTGTTCTTGCGCCGCCGCCGTTTGAAACCGGCCAAACAGAACCTTCTCTCTTTTGTTCTTCCTTCTCCAGAAATGAAAGAGTTGAAAAAGATAACTTCGCCGTCCCCTCGCGCAAATCCGGCGAATACTCGCCGTTTATGTCAACAGTTGTCTTTGCGGTAAAAGTTCTGTTCAAAAAACGCGAATATCCGGCTTCGCCGTTGAATTTTCCGCCAATTAGGACTTTTTCTCCGTTCCAGCGGATATCGGCGTCCATGAACTGAACATTAAGCTCGGCCCCTTTTCCGGTAAAAAACATGGAAAAATTCCGTATTCTGTAATCCGCTTCTTTAGGCAGAAATTCCGCTATTTGCTGATAAAAATCACTGTCTTTCTTTTCGCGGTTTTTTAACGTGGAGGACAGGAGTTCAAAAGTATCCCTGTCTCTTTCATAATCCGCGCGTAGTACGGTATGGTCGATTTGAATTGTATGAACCGCGATTTTTTTTTTGAATATCAGTTCGGGTATGGAAAAGTACAGTCTCGCGCGGTTAACGGAAAGAAGGACATTTTCATTTTTTATCAATCTGAGGTTTCTTATGTCAAAGGAGCCAAAAAGAGTCGGACGAATCGAGGAATACCGAATTACCATGCCGATTTGGCTTTCAATTTTTTCAATGAAATTTGCGCGGATATCAAACATAACCCGGCTGACGGCGGATTGTACAGGCTGCATCAACACGGCGGACGCGCAGATAAGACCCGCAAAAACGAGGATTTTTATATAAATTGAACGGGGAAGGATTTTTTTCCCGTCTTTTTCAATAAAAATTGACAATACTGTATCCTGAATTTTAGCTGTTTCCAATCCGCCTAGGTTTGGAACTGCTTCTTTTATTTTTTCCTGCTACTATTATAACACTTTTCCCGCAAAAATGACACATAAAGTTCCCAATATAACGAAATTATCCGTAAATTTAGCTTTGCTGACAGCTTTCTTGCGCTTTTTTACGGTTTATGTTAGCTTGAGTTGAATGGAAATTTTAAACAATTTCGCAGTCCTCGAGGGCGGAGACGGAAGCGGAACGACTACTCAGTTATCAATGCTTGGCGAACGGTTCAAAACCCTGAAAAAGCCCGTCTTTTTCCCGACTTTCGAGCCTACGGAGGGCGAAACCGGCCTTTTGATCCGGCGCGTTTTAAGAAAGGAAATAGCGCTTGAGCCGGAAACCCTGTGCCTGCTTTTTGCCGCCGACCGTAACGAGCACTTGCACGGAGCGGACGGCATTCTGGCGCATATTAAAAAAGGCTGTCTCGCCGTCAGCGACAGGTACGCGCTGTCCTCGCTTGTCTACCAGGGCATTGAGTGCGGAGACGAGCTGCCGCAAACCCTTAACTCGCGCTTCCCCGCTCCCGAACTGACCATTTTTCTCGACATAGACCCCGAAACGGCTTTAGACAGAATGAAGGGCCGCGAATCCCTTGAAATCTACGAACACCTTGACTTTCAGAAAAAGGTGCGCGAAAAGTACAGGTCCCTTTTAGAGGCATACCGCGCCGCCGGAGCGAAAGTGCGGATAATAGACGCCTCAAAAAACGCGCGGGAAGTTGCCGAAGAGGTATGGAGCGTAATCTCACAAATGCCGATATTCAGTACATAGTGAAAAAGGTTTTTAAAATAGTTTCCATCCTCGTTTTACTGTCGGCTGCCATTCCCGCGAACGGGTATTTTGTTACCTACAAGGAACAGTTTTACAGGCTCTTCCACATACACTACAACCAGTATCCTGACGACACAATGGAAAACATCTACTGGCTCGAACAGGC
>JGI24698J34947_10001605_pt1 | contig 12020 bp, 6 predicted proteins | sample TergutMp193P3_FD_34947 | JGI IMG/M metagenome (IMG submission 34947)
TTTGGAGAACCCGGCGTCGGAGCCCACTGACCACTAAAACATCAAGCTTTGATTAACCCACAGAGTTCAGCGTTTTAGTGGTCAGTCCATCACTCACTTTAGGGTTCTGCATTTTTACAGGTCTCCTTTGCCGGAGAGCCCAAAAAGAGGTTTTCTCGCGTCACTTGCCCACCCATCTACCAACATTATTCGAAATATAGTATGTCAACTGCCCGACAAATTAGCATTTTAACATGGGGAAGAAGGCATTTGTCCTATATTGCAGGATGAAGTACGACTAAAAGCAGATAAATTGACCCGCTTGCGGGGTGATATGCAGAATTCCACCACCGGAAAAACCCTGATTGTCTGCCAGATCGCTTTGTGGTCTGACATATCTTTGTCGCGGCGAGAGCGGGGAGCCCTGATGGCAGCATATGGGCGTTGTGCAAAAAGTGGTTTCACTTTTAGAAAAGTTCAACGCCCATCGAGCTACCATCAGGGCTAGCCCGCTTCGCCGCGCCGGATCGATTTGTATGTCAACATTTGCGATCATCCCGACAAATCAGAGTTTACCCAAACAATCCCGTCAAAAACGTGGACAGTGCCGGAATGTACGTCACCAGTAACACCACCACCAGCCGCACCGCAAGGAAGGGCAGCACATAATGGCAGATTTCCGCGAAGGGTTTTTTGAAGCGGTAACTCGCGAGGAAGAGGTTCATGCCCACGGGCGGGGTGAGAAAACCGGCTTCCAGGTTGACGATGAAAATGATGCCCAGGTGAACGGGATCGATGCCGTAGAGCTGCCCGAGAGGGATAATCAAGGGGAGTACCACCATGATGGCGGAGAAGATGTCCATGAGGCAGCCCACCACGAGGAGGATCAGGTTGAGTATCAATAAAAAGACGAACTTTGACTCAATGGTTTGCTGCATCCAGAAGACGAGGTTCTCCGGCACGTTTGAATCAACGATGGCGTAGGAAAGGGCTTTGGCCATTGCGAAAATGGAAAGTATTCCGCCGATGATTGGGACGGCCTTGAGAAACACTTTGGGTATGTCCCTGAAAGCTATGTCGCGGTGAATTACCACTTCGACAATAAAAACGTAAACAGCCGATACGGCGCTCACTTCAACCAGCGAAAGAATGCCGGAAAAATACCCTGCCACGAGGAGGATCGGAAGGAGAATTTCAAAGGCCGAGCCTTTAAGGGCAGAACCGGTTTCTTTCAGATTAAAGGGCTCCACAGGGATCTTTACCTTCACGGACGCGACGATACCGTAGACGATCGTTGCTGCTACCAGAATGAGCCCGGGAACAATCGCGCCGAGGAAAAAGTCAATGATGCTGTAATTGACGTTTTCGCCCATGAAAAAAAGTATGCTGTTGGTGGTTGACCCCACGAGGATTATCGGAAGGCTTGGGGGAAACAGGATACCGATGCCCCCCGCGGAGGTGAGAAGCCCTATCGAAAACTTTTCCGGGTAGCCTGAATTTCCCAAATTGTTTCCTTTGGAACCGCCGCCCTTCTGCAGAATTATCAGCAGTATGCCGCCTAACGCAAGAATCGTAACGCCTGACGCGCCGGTGAAGGACGTGAAGAACGCGCAGATCACCACCGTCGCGATGATCAAGCCGCCGGGAAGCCAGCTAAAGAGTCTTCGGAAGGCCGTAACCAGCCTTTCCCCGGCCTTGCTTTCGGAGAGAAAGAAGCCGGTCAACGTGAAAAGCGGGATGGCTACCAGATCCGCGTCCGTAAGCGCGGAGTAGATCTGTATGGGCGCCGCGTCCGGTTCGCCGCCAAGGGCCTGGAGCATCACCATGGCGATACCCCCGATGGCCGCGAAAATCGGCGTTCCCGCGAGCGCCGACGCGACGAGGAAGAGGATCAGCGGCAGCTTAAGGTGATAGGCCACATCGTAAAGCTGGTTTACCCAGGTATAGAACGGTTCCGGCGGATCAAAACCCCAGAAGACCTTGGCGATTGCGGGAAGGGCGGCGGCGCTGCCCAAGAGCAGCGCCAGAACCGGAAGCCCCACGGAGAACAACAGGCTTCGCTTTTCGCCGGCGGCTTTTCCGGACTGAAAAGCAAACCGGACGGCTATCACACAGTAGGCAATGGGCATAGCCAAAGCGAAAACAACGTCCGAAATAAAGCCGGAAGTTCTGCCTGAAAAACTGTACTTGAGAAAGGAAATGGAATCCCAGAACAAAATCGTCGCGATGACGGCTGAAATAAGGCAGGTTATACAGGAGAGAATATCTTTCAGTTTCTCGCTTTTTGCGTACTGGATTATGGCGATGGAAATATGATCCCCCGCCTTTGTGGTGAGCATCGCGGCGAAAAGCCCCGACACAAGGAAGAGGCGTATCATTAGAGGCCGCGAATACGTGATAAAGATATTGAAAGGCCTTAACAGGGTGTCCACTACCGGCAGAAGGGCCATCAAAATAAGAGCGGCAAAGCAAATAAACTTTTCGATATTTTCGATTGTTCTGGAGAGTCCCCCGGCAGTTTTATCCATATATCACCCGCTATCGTCCGGTGCTGCGGACCCTTGTCACTATTGTGCTTATCCTGTTGTAGAGGTCCCTATCGTAAGTATTCCCCAAAAGACTTGGCATAACCCTCTCAAATTCGTTGTACCAGAGCTGCTCCTGGGCGGGGGTTGGGGTGTTAACCTTGAGACCGGCCCTGGTCATGGTCTGAACGGCGTCGCTGACGGTTTTCTGTATAGACGCGTCAAATTCCGTGGCGATGCTCCGGGTGATCCTGAGCAGCTCCTGTTGATACCTGGGATTCAAGTCGCCGATCTTTCTCCATGTAAGCTGGTTTATAACAATCCCGCCCAAAACCGGCGCGATATTTGTGGACATCATGTTTTTCAGCATTGTATGGAGCTGAAAAGCCGCCACAGCCGCGGGATTCTGATAGGCTGACGAAACCGTACCGGCGTTCAGTTTATTACCTACGTCGGTCCAATCCGATTCGATTATCTGAAAGCCCATGGTCTTGAAGGCAGTGTTAATCTCCGCCGCTTCAGCGTTTGAGGCAATCCTCAGCCTCCGAAGATCATCAGGTATAATAACCGGTTCTCTGGAAAATATATTGACAAAGCCCGATTTGGACCACGCGAGCATGAAATAATTGCCTCTGTTAAACCTCGCGTCCAGATCGCTCTGTAATTCCCGCATAACGGCGTCCAATTCCCTCTCGTTGCGAATGAGGAAGGGGGCGCTCAACGTCATTATTGATTTATCGATGGAACTGAGTCCGAAGGGAGTGAAGATCCCCGCCTGAATCGTATCGCTTGCCAGGGAGAGGAGCATTTTGGCTTCGTTGCCTTCGATTCCTCCGTGGCGTATGCTGAGGCGCACCTGACCGTTTGTTATGCGGCTCCACTCGGACGCCAGCCTGTCCAGAGTCCTTCCCCACGGTGATTCCCTGGGAAGCATGGACGCGAGTTTTACCTCTAGCGATCCTGTTTGGGTAGTAGTCCCCCGCTGCGCAAAAAGGTTTCCGGCTCCCAATACCAGCAAGATTGACACAAAAATCACAAAAACAATTTTTCTTCGCATTCTTAACTCCTCAACGTTGTTAACGCCATGTTATTCAAAGGTAAAATACTCGTATGCCGTATCCAGAAGAGACCTGGCCTTTCTCTGGGAAATTACGTTTAACAGTCTTGCCGAAGGATCAGCGTCGATATCTATCGCCAGGGCCTTCTGGAGATTTTCCTCAAACGCGTCATAATCCTGGGCGGGTATGCAGATCGACTTTGCGTAAGAGACATAGGCCCCGGCGCTGAGGTAATTTGACTTTTCGAGCGCCCGCTTAAAGTGCAACTCCGCCTTGTCTTTGTCGCCGCCAAGGTTCTCCGGCAGCGCGGCGTAGAACTGAATATACAGCTCATCAATAGCCCCGTTGTTAAAGTCCGGGTCAAGTTCATAGGCGCGGGCGATCATCGCGTCCCATTCCGGGATCTGGTACCCAAGTTCAAAATCGAAAACATCAAGCGAGTAAGCCGCGATTCCCCCGGCCGCGGTCCAGTACAGCAGGGGCACATCCTCTTTCTTGAACTTTTTAAGCAAACTATCCAGGGAACCGTCCTCAGCCGTCGCGCTGCTGAAACCGGGGAACTTCTTATCCAGTGCCGTGTTAAGAATGGCGTTTCCCCGCAGGTACAATTTCTTCGCCCGCTCATTGGCCTCGGTACGCTCATAGTAGTAATCAACCGGATCCAGCATATCGGCAGGCCCCTGAACAAAGGCGTTCGCGTACATCACAAAGAGGGAGCCCGTGGTGAGCATCAGCCCCTCGTGATCGGGGTTCTGCGAGAGCAGGGTCTCATACATTTTGATGGCGAAGGGCAGCGCGCCCCCTACCAACTCCGGGTCATTGTCCGTCATAAATACGTTGGCGCTTCCGGTTCCGGTAAGCGCGTTGGAGATCGCGTTTATTGCCATTTTGTTGATTGAGCAGGATGTCAGAAACGGCAGTATACAGAGGAAACACAAAAGGCCAATTCTTCTTGTCTTCATAAAATCACCTTTAAATTATACTAACACCATTAAAACGTATTTGTAACAAAAAAATCAAGGGTAGGGAATAAGGGAATAGGGAAAGCAGGAGGGAGGAATGAGGAACGAACATCCTACTTCCTTCTTCCTTCTTCCTACTTCCTACTCCCCTATTACACTCCTTATGTCCTTTTTAATTGCGTTAAGCTTCCGGCCTGCCTCGGCTCTGGCGGCCTCAAGGCCGCCAGAGCCCAGATCGGCGCGGCAGCTCGCGTAGAACTTTATCTTGGGCTCGGTACCGCTGGGCCTGGCGCTGACCACGGTCCCGTCTTTCAGGAAGAACTGAAGCACGTCGCTGGGCGCGAGCCCTTCGGCGCCGTTCTTGAGGTCCCTGACGCGCTCAACCTCAATGCCGCCCAGACTACTCGGCGGTTTCTTCCGGTATTCTTCCATGATACCCTGCATGATGGCCGGGCCTTCGGGGCCCTGGAAGTACTTGGAAATGCCTATTTCCTCCCAATAGCCGCATATTCCGTAAAGCTCGTTCAACCTGTCCAAAAGGCTCTTGCCTTTGCTGCGCCAGTAAAGGGTCATTTCCGCGGTCAGCGCTGCGGCTGAAACCCCGTCCTTGTCCCTCACCTCGTTTTCCACAAGGTAGCCGTAGCTCTCCTCAGTGCCGTATACGATTGAAGCCGAGCCGTCTTTCTCGCACTTTGCCATCACGTCGGCGATCCACTTGAAGCCGGTCAGACACTCGAAGCACTTGGCCCCGTAGTGTTCGGCGACCCGTTTCTGCATGCCGGTGGTCACAATCGAATTGATCATCGCGGGGTTGGGGGGCATCTTCCCGGTTTCCTTGAGTGAGAGGAAGATATAGTCCGCGAGGAGCGCGCCCATCTGATTGCCCGTGACGAGGGTAAAACCCGCCCCGGACGGAACGGCGATGCCGAAGCGGTCGGCGTCGGGGTCGGTCGCCATGACCACGTCGGCTTTCTCCTTGACGCCAAGCTTAATCGCCATCTCAAGAGCCGCCGCTTCCTCGGGGTTGGGGAAGGACACGGTGGGGAAGTCGCCGTTGCCCTCACGCTGTTCAGGCACGGTAATGACTTTGATGCCGAGACTCCCAAGCACGCTCTCCACATGAAAGGCCCCTGTGCCGTGCAGCGGGGTGTAGACGATCTTCACTTCCCCGCCTTTTTCTTTGATGAGGCCGGGCCTGAAAAGGCGGCTGCGCACCATGGCCTGGTAGGGTTCGTCAATCTCCTTGTCGATGACGGCCAGGAGTCCCTTTTCAAGGGCCTCTTTCCGGTCCATTTCTTTTATCCCGGTGACCGCTTCTACCTCGTCGATGATCCCGCTGTCGTGAGGCGGGATCACCTGTGCGCCCCCGACCCAATAGGCTTTGTAGCCGTTGTACTGGGGCGGGTTGTGGCTGGCGGTGACCACGATGCCGGTGTCGCAGTTCAGGCGCCTTATCGCGAAGGAGAGTTCCGGCGTGGGACGCATCCCGGAGAAAAGCCAGCACTTGATCCCGTTGGCCGCGAAGATGAGCGCCGCGGCCTCGGCGAACTCCGCCGAGTAATGGCGGCTGTCAAAGGCGATAACCGCCGAGAGGGCGCCCGGCGTACGCGCCTTTTCGGGAAACGCTTTTCGCAAATAAGTCGCGAGCCCCTGGGTGGCGCTTTTCACCACGAGGGTGTTCATGCGGTTGTAACCGCCGCCGATTACCCCCCGCAGTCCCCCTGTGCCGAACTCGAGGTTCCGGTAAAATCTGTCTTCCAGTTCTTTGGCGTTCCCCGCCGCAAGGAGCTCTTCCACTTCCTTTCTGAAGTTCGCGTCCTTCTCCCTGGCTATGTAATCCTTTGCTCTTTCGGTAATGGCTTTGGTATCCATGGGTACTCCTTTGTCCATAATAAAAGAATAAAAGAATTCACGTAAAGACACAAGGTGATAAGATGGAATGGACAAATTAAACATCCATTTCAAGATATCCTTGCTATACCCTTGATTCGGGGTTATTATTAAGTATGGGCGTGGAAAAGAACAAGATAGGCTTCATTATCTGCAATATCGACACAGGGTGGGCGCAGGATGTCTGGCCGTCTTTTGTCAGGACAGCGCTTGTTGAGAATAAGAGCCTCTTTATTTTTCCGGGCGGCCGGCTGAATGACCCTTTGAATACAAACTATCTTCGTAATCCTGTTTACTCCCTTGCCAACAGTGATAACCTCGACGGCCTGATTAGCTGGAGCGCGAGTATATTATACAAAGAATCCATGGATGCTTTTGATAAACTCCATCGGGATTTTGATCCCCTCCCCTACGTTACCATAGAAACAAAAATAAGCGGCCGTTACTCCGTAAATTTTGATTCCTACACCGGAATGAAGGAACTGATAACCCACTGCATAAAGATTCACGGCGCAAAAAAGATCGCCTTTATCAGGGGGCCGACTTTCAACCCTTCCGTCCATGAACGGCTGCACGGTTACAAAGACGCCCTCCTTGAAGCGGGTCTTCCCTATGACCCGGACAGCCTCGTAACCGAGCCCTTTATCTGGGAAGACGGGCGCCGGGCGGCGGCCCAGCTTTTTGAGGAGAGGAAACTCATACCGGGAAAGGATTTCGATACCATTGTCGGTTCCAGCGACAGGATGGTATTGCTGGCCATTAATTACTTCAATGAAAAAGGCTATTATGTACCGCAAGACTACCACGCGGTTGGATTCGACAATTCCCTGGAAAGCCGGCTTTGCGAAAGCCCGCTTTCCACCGTGAAAGCCCCCTATTCGGGATTATGCAGCGAGTCATTGCGCATTATCGATATGCTGATCCGCAAAGCAGAGGAAAGTCCGTCCACCGCGATAAGCGCCGATTCGACTGAGGAAGTGATTGATGTTGCCGCTCTGCCTTCGGAACCCGTGATCCGTGAATCCTGCGGCTGTATAGATTTGCATTACCTCACCGACAAACCACAGCTTCAAGGCCAGGCAGAAATTCCCGGCGCCAAAGATCAGCGGGAACAGGCGAAATCGTTATCCGCAATGATAACCGATTTTCTTAAGCTCAGCGCCGCTGAGGAAAGGGTTTTTGTGACGCCTCTTATCCGCGCGTGGTTTAAGATTACCCTGGAATATCATTCAAAAACTTTTGTTCCCTTTTCCCTTGAACTTTTTTTTATCCGGTTTGAAAGAGCCCTGATCCGGTTTTTCGGGATAAACAAGGACGCGGAACCGCTTATAACCTTAATAAAGGACATAACAAAATCAAACCTTATTTCCCCCGGTTTATTCACGGAGCTGGAAGGCGGCATATTACAGACAATCATCAAGATCAGGGAACAGAATGTGGTTTATTCACTGTCACTGAAGGAAAACCGGAACAGGGCACTGAATATTTTTATGTATGAGATTCTGGAAATCCGGGACAGGAATTCCCTCGTGGAAAGCATCTCGCGGCATTTGCCGAAAATCGGAATAAAAACCGCCGGCCTGGCCCTGTATAACAATGACAAGACATCAACCTGGGTGGGAAGTTTTACTCCCGAAGGCATAAGTCCGGTAAAAGAACTGTCTTTCCCCGGAAAGCTGCTTGTTCCGCCTCAGTTAAAAGAACAATTTTCCAAAGGCATCTTCATGGTGCAGCCCCTGTTCATTGAAAACAGATCTCTTGGGTATCTCGTTCATACCGTATCGGGAACCGACGGGATAATTTTTGAGGAAGTCCGTTCCGTGATTAGCAACGCCCTGAAAGGCATCTTTATGTTTGAAGAAGTTGAAAGGGCAAAACAGAAGGCCGAGGAGAGCGATGAACAAAGCCGCATATTAAGCGTGCAGAAGGAGGCGGCCCAGGCCGCGTCCGAAGCCAAGAGCCTGTTCCTGGCGAAAATGTCTCACGAAATTCGCACGCCCATGAACGCGGTTTTGGGCATGTCGGAGCTTCTGCTTTCAGAAAGCCTGAACAAGCGTCAAAGGGGATATGCCGAAGATATTAAAACATCGGCGATTGCGCTGCTGGATATCATTAATGAAATTCTTGATGTTTCCAAAATACAGTCCGGAAAGATGACCCTTGTTCCCGTACATTACGATTTCACATCGTTGATGGAAAGTATCGATTCCATGGTTCATTTCCTGATACAGGACAAGAGCATTGCGTTTAACATAGCAATGCAGGGCGATATTCCCAGGTGCCTGTACGGCGACGACGTTAGGCTGCGGCAGATACTTCTGAACTTATTAAGCAACGCCGTGAAGTTTACAAAAACCGGTTATGTGCATTTAGGCCTTGACGTCACCGATACGGAGCTTCGCTTCTCCATTGAGGATACGGGAAGGGGGATACGGGAAGAAAATCTGCCTGAACTTTTTGAAGCCTTCAAGCAGGTCGACATGCTTGAAAACCGCGATATAAAAGGAACCGGACTCGGGCTGTCCATTACGAAAGCGCTGGTAGAAATGATGGACGGTAAAATTGGAGCGGAAAGCGTATACGGAAAAGGGTCGACATTTCACGTGACGATCCCGAAAGTATTGGGTGATGAATCGAAGATTCCACGCTCCGGTTCGGGCGAAAGGGTATTATGCTCGCCGGATACAAGAATACTGGTAGTTGATGACAATACGATAAATCTAAACGTGATAAGCGGACTTTTACAGTTAAGCAATATTACCGCGACTACGGCCGCTTCCGGCCGGCAGGCAATTGATATGCTACGCAAGGACCGCTATGACATCGTGTTTATGGATCACATGATGCCCGAAATGGACGGCGTGGAAGCGTTAAAGATTATCCGCCAGATGGGCATCGACACGCCGGTTATCGCCCTCACGGCCAACGCCGTCACAAGCGCGAAAGAAATGATGCTGGCCGCCGGGATGGATGATTTTCTCTCAAAGCCCATTGTGAAAGAGGCGTTAAATGAAATACTGATAAAATGGGTTCCCACTTCACGGCTTGTCCATACGGAAACCGAAAACGCTGAGGACCTTAATACCGGCTCCGAAGAACACAATGAATTCTGGGATCGAATAAACAGAATTGATGAAATTTCCATGCGGATAGGTCTGGAAAGGGTCTCGGGTCAGGTGGACGTGTACGAGACCGCGTTAAAATTATTGGTCAAAGAGATTGAAAAATGTGTCAGGAACATGAACAACTTCCTGGCTTCCAATGACATGCATAATTTCAGGATTGAAGCGCACAGCATGAAAACCTCTTTGGCAAACCTGGGCGCAATGGATCTCTCTTCCAAAGCTTTTGAGCTTGAGAATGCATCCGGGAAGGGAGACGTTGATTTCTGCGCTTCCGCCCTGCCGCCTTTTGCGGACGCTCTTGCCGGTTTGGGCAATAAAGTAAAAGAGGCCTTTGCCGAAGTTCACCACGACAGCAGCGCGGTTATTCCGCCGGAGCTGAAGCCGATCCTGACCAGAATGAAAGACGCTTTTGGCAGCATGGAATTCGTTGAAATTAACAATGAAATGCAAAACCTGGAAAGCCTGGAAATGGATGAGGAGCTGAAGTACGAGATAGAAGAAATAAAGGACGCGGTCATAGTGATGGACTATGACAACGCCGCGGAAATGATTCAAAAGATGCTTGCCCGTTAGCCGTAAACGGGCTAATCGTCGATCGCGCTGTAAGCCGTCTGGACAAAACCGCGCTGCAGATCGCTGTTGATGTCAGAGATGAGCTGGATGAAGAAAAGGGCCGTCATGTCTTCCGTCGGATCAACAAGGTAATAAGTACCCATCATGCCGTCCCACGCCCATTCGCCCGAAGAGCCGTTCAGCCCGGCTTCCGCCGTGTTCAGCATGGTTCTTACGCCAAGGCCGTAACCGTAGCCGGTCATGTGCGGGAAGTACGCAGGCCGCAGCAGCGGTATTTCAACATGGCTGGTTTTGATCAGCTCTATGGTCTTTCTGGAAAGCACGCGCTCATTTCCCAGCTTGCCGCCGCCGAGCAGCATTTGCGCGTAACGGGCGCAGTCCGCCATTGTGGAGCAGAGGCCCCCGCCGCCGGACTCAAACGCGGGGGGATTTGGCGAGGCATTATCGTGGTCGTCTTTTATTTCCTCAAGGCCCTTCGGCCCAAGCCTGTAAGGCGTCACAATGCGATCCTGCTTTTCTTTGGGCACGTAGAAAGCCGTGTCCTTGAGCCCCAGCGGCTCAAAGATCGTTTCCTTAAGGTACTCGCCCAGAGTCTTGCCGGAGATGACTTCAATCAGGCGGCCGAGAACGTCATGCGAAAACCCGTACAGCCATTGCTCGCCCGGATGGAAACAGAGCGGTGTATTGGCTGCCTCGTCTACCATTTTGGCGGTGTTCCAGGGCTTGCCACTTTTGGCGTCTTTGCCTGCCTTCTTTTGAATCTCCATCATCGCCATCGAAGAGTAACTACCCTCGCCCGGATAGGGCAGGCCGGAAGTCATCGTGAAAAGATGCTCAAAAGTAATGGGCCTTTTCGCCGGAACCAGATCGATTGCGCCGCGCTTGTTATGCTCCGCGACCCTCATATCCTTCCAGGCCGGCAGAAAATCCGCGATTGGCTGGTGAAGCCTGAAAAGCGCCTTCTCGTAAAGGGTCATTGCCGCCGCAATGGTAAAGGTCTTGCTCATGGACCAGATACGGTAAATCGCGTCATTTTTGAGGGGCGCTTTCTCCGCGATATCCCTCATGCCGAAACTGGCGCAATATGCTTCAATGCCGCGACGCGTGATCATCCCTGCCGCGCCCGCAACCTTGCCCTGTTCCACGATACGCGCCAAATACGCATCCACATTTTTCAGCCGCCTCGGACATAGTCCGTGATTATTTGTTTCTATTGTTTTCATAATTCCTCTTCAATGTTGTTGTTATTTTATTCTAATGGATGCGTCTTTTTTCGGCAATATCCGCAAAGGCTCTTTTTGACAAAAAGCCCCTGTTTTTATTTCTTCCTTCCCCATATTATTGCCTCAAATCCATAATATGCCCAAGTCGAATACCATACTTTTTTTTCACGCCTGGATTTTTTCTCCTTAATCATTCCTCTGATATAATAAAATAACGGTTTATATGATTTATCTGAAAATATTATCTCAATATCATTGCTTTTTAAAACTCCCAACGTTTCTTTAAAATTTGGCGGCGTACCCTTATGCGTAGAATCATCATAATAATTTAACGTTCCTGTACGTGGTCCAGGAAAATTTACGCTTTTTTCAGTTGGAAATGAAAGATATAAATATCCTCCTTTTCTTAAAGCCTTTGCCATGGCAACAAGTGTCCCATTTCTGTCATTACAATGTTCCAGATTATGGGAAGAAATAACTGTATTGAAACTGTTATTAAGTTCGCTTATTTTATTGGCAAAGTTTTCTGGGGAAGTAACAATATATTCATCGGCTAATATGGGCTTTGTCTGATTATAATTACCAACATCAATACCTGTATACTTAATGTTTGGGAAACTTGTTTTATAAATGAATGGAGAATTATTTCCACAACCAACATCCAATAATACTACCCCCCCCCCCC
>JGI24698J34947_10001606_pt1 | contig 12017 bp, 11 predicted proteins | sample TergutMp193P3_FD_34947 | JGI IMG/M metagenome (IMG submission 34947)
CAGGGTCATTGCCTGCCTTTTCGCTTTATGCTATAATGGGCCAGATGTCCAAAGACGCACAGGCGGATTTTTTTGACCGCGTTCAATCAATAACGGAAGGCTATTTGACGCGCCGCAGAAGGATACAGCGCGTCAAAAAGGAAAAGCGGCGGGCCAAAAATCCGCTGGTGGACTGGATCGAGGCTTTTCTGTGGGCGGCCGGCATGGTTCTTTTGATCAATCAGTATCTGGTGCAGGCGTACCGGATTCCTTCAGGCTCCATGATCGACACCCTGAATATAGGCGACCATGTTTTTGTCAATAAAATTGTGTACGGGCCGGAACTTTTGCCGGGGCTTTTTAAACTGCCCAGCCCTGTAAAGCCGAAACGGAACGACATCATCATTTTTGAAAACCCCTCTTATATTTCGCGGGGGCCGGTTTTCGACATTGCGCAGAGGGTTATCTATATGCTGACCCTTTCGCTTTGGGATATTGACAGGGACGAGTCGGGAGAGCCGAGGGTTCACTTCCTTATCAAAAGGGCGGCGGGCGCGGCGGGAGACCGTTTTGTCATGGAAAAGGGCGATATGAAGGTCTGTTTCGCGGGCGAGGACCGCTGGGTTGATGAAAACGAATATATAGCGCGCAGGGGCTGGAACCACAACATCAGCCGGATAATGAAGCCTGAGCAGTACCCGGTTTTGCAGGCCGCGGGGAACGCCGTCGCGTGGGCCGATCTTGGACTGCCTGTTCCAGAAGAGCTTCTGGACGCGGCTTCGCAGGCGGGCAGCATCCGCGCGCCCGATTACATTGCCCATGAAAGAGCCAGGCTTGAAACGCTCAGAAAAGTTTCCCCCCATGAGAAGCGTTATTCGACACTTTTGGCAAGGCACAGGCTCGGCTGGTATGTCGGCGAGGGCAGGGTATTTCCAATGGGGGATAACCGCGACAATTCCAGAGACGGACGCTACTTCGGTGCGGTGAAGATGACCAGGGTGCTTGGAAAGGGAATGATAATTTACTGGCCCTATTGGCGCATGGGCAGGATTAAATAATGGCGGTTTTTTATGTTTGATAAATGGATGCAGTATTCCTACGCGGCTCAAAAACACCAGCGCCTTCAGTTTTATAAATTTATTTCATGGTTTTTAATACTGTACGTGCTTTACAACGGCCTCGCGGCGTTTTTCATTTCCGTCTGGGTAATGGAGAATGATACCATGCAGCCGGGGCTTGCCTCAGGCGACCGCCTGATTTTTACATCCTTCACCCTGCCGTCCGTGATTTCAAGTTTCAAGCACGATGACAAGCAGCTTCCTTTCAAGCGCGGGAGCATCGTGTTAGTTGACATGGGGAACGTTAAAAACCGGAAAATACCCCTAAGAGTTATTGACGGCGCGGTCAGGTTTTTTACCGCGCAGAGGGTGAGCATTTTTTCAGGAGAGGGGCAGTATTATATAAAGAGGGTAATCGCCCTTCCCGGAGATGAAATATACATGACCGGCTTTGTATTCAGGGTAAAGCCGGCCGGCGGTTCCTACAGTTTAACGGAGTTTGAGCTTTCGGAAAAACCGTATCATCCGGCCATTCCGCAGACGCCTGAACTGTGGGATGAGTCAATTCCGTTTTCGGGCAGCATGGACAGGATAATCCTGGGGCCGGACGAGTGTTTTGTAATTTCAGACGACAGAGGCAACACCAACGATTCCCGCACGTGGGGGGCGGTTTCGCCGTCCATGATCTACGCGAGGGCGCTTCTGCGCTTCTGGCCGCTTGTAAAAATAGAACTGCTCTGACAAGTGAGCGCGCAAAAAGTTTCGCTTTATATACACATTCCCTTTTGCGCCGCCTTTTGCGATTACTGTGATTTTTATTCTGTTGCGGCCGATTCTGTTGCAGACACATCGGCTGTCATGGACGCGTTTGTGGAAGCTGTTATTGCCGACGTTGATTATCAGGCGGAATTTTTTAATGTTGCGGAAATTTCCACGGCGTACATAGGCGGCGGAACGCCATCGGTTCTTGGAGCGCGGCGCGTCCGCGTATTGCTTGACTCTTTAAAAAAAACGCGCGGCTTTTCGCCGGTTGAATTTACGATAGAGGCAAATCCCGAATCGGCGGACGAAGAATTTTTGTCCGTCTGCCGGGAAGGCGGCATAAACAGGCTCAGTCTTGGAGTGCAGAGTTTTCATGAGCCGTCCCGCCGAGAAGTAAACCGTATCGGACGCGCCGATATGCTTGAAGAGCGGCTCGCCCTTGTTTCGCGTTTTTTTTCAGGCTCCTTTTCCGCGGATTTGATTACGGGCCTTCCGTACCAGAATAAAAGTATTGTCCTTGACGACATCAAGCGCCTGCTCGCCTTCAAACCGGCCCATGTTTCCCTGTACAGCCTTACCGTCGAGGGCGGGACTGCTCTTGATCAAAAGATTAAAACCGATCAAAAAATTAAAACAAATTCTGTTAAAATGCCGGACAGCGATGAGGCGGACGCTCTTTGGCTTGCGGGGAGAAGCGCTCTTGAAAACAAAGGTTATGAAAATTACGAAGTTTCCAACTTTGCGCCGCCTGGGAAAAGGTGCCTTCACAATATCAATTACTGGCTGATGGGAAACTGGCTGGGCGCGGGGCCGGCCGCTTCCGGCACCATCGTGAACGAGGAAACAGGAACCGCCAGACGTTTTACCTTCGCGCCCGATCTTTACGGGTATTTAAAAACGCCGTCAATCCATGCGGCGGCCTTCGAAGAGCTGGACAGTGCGGCTCTTATGCGCGAAAGCGTTCTGATGGGTTTCCGTTACCGAGAAGGCCCGGATACGGAAAAATTCAGGCGGCGCTTCGGCCTCGCCGTTGAGGACTGTATCGGCCAAACGCTCGCGCGCTGGAAAGGCAGGGACAAAACGCTCTTTTTAAACAGTTTCCTCTGCGAAGCCTTCAGTGAAATGGACGCGAAAAAATTATAATCAGTCTTCGTTGTCGGCGTAGATTCTTTCAAAGTCGCCGCTGATTTTTCTAAACACATCGACAAGTTTGGGATCAAAATGGCTGCCGCTTTGTTCGAGTATTTTTTGCCTTGCCACCTCGTGGCTCAAGGCGGGCTTGTAACTGCGTTCCATGCGGAGCGCGTCGTATACGTCCGCGATGGTGACAATTCTGGCGGCAAGCGGGATCATCTCTCCTTCAAGCTGGAAAGGGTAGCCGGTTCCGTTCCATTTTTCGTGGTGGGAAAGGGCGATTTCCTTTGCCATCGGGTTCGGGTAGGTGGACAGAATAAACGCGCCGTTCTTGGTATGTTCGCGCATTACCGCCCATTCCCAGTCGGAAAGGGGGCCTTCCTTGTTTAGGATGTCATCGGGGGTGCCGATTTTTCCCACATCGTGCATTGCCGCCAAAAAGCCGATGTTGTCTATAAAATCCGCGTCGATGCGCTTGTACTCTTCGCCGCCCGTTTTAAAAAGCTCTTCCGAAATCCGTTTTGAATACTCGTTAACGCGGATTATGTGCCTGCCTGTATCGTTATCTTTAAGTTTGGATGCTTCCAGAAGCGAAAAGAAGACCGACCTTAACAGCTTTTTGTTTTCCTCGGTAAAGTCGTCGAACATTACGACAAAATCGCTGGGAGACTTTAAATCCATTTCAAGGGGAAAAATGTACACCATTATCTGCACGGAAACCGTATTGCGCGTTTTGATAAGAGCGGAGCCTTTCCATGAAAAACCGTTGTCTCCGTTTATGATTGTTTCCCTGATTTTCCTGGCGTCTTCAATCTCGAAGGCTTTGCCGAATAAATCAAAAAAGTATTTTCCGTGAAGATGGACAAACCCGGAGAACATATTTTCGCAGGCTTCGTTTGAGTATATTATTTTCAGTTTTTTATCGATAATTAAAACCGGCAGAAAGCTGGACTTAAACGGGTTATGTGAAGACGATAAAATCAGCGATGATATATCGTCTTCTTCCATGTCTTCAACTTTTTTTGTTCCGTCAACATCTTCCAGAGTTTCAAATTCTTCTTCCTGATCTTCCATAATTAACTTCCAACATTTTCCAATAGGCTTAATTCCGCGTCGGTTTTTCTTATGTATTCAGGCCCCGAATATAAAAACGCGGTATTATCATTATGGAATATTTCTTTAATTTTGGCAATGGAAATCAGCTCCTCCGCGTACCCGCGTTTTTCGCCGTCAAGGACAAGAGCGTTTTTAATCTTTTCCGGCAAAAGTGCGAAAAGGGCCGCCGCGCCGGGGCCGGTAAGCGTTATTTTTTCATTTTCGCCTGTTTTTTTGTAAATTGTTTCGGCAATTTCGCCGGCAGCCGCGTCCGCGTCCGGCATAAGACGCTCAGTCCTGCGGAAAACCGCGTAAAAAAAGGCGTTTTTTCTTGCCTCGATTACCGGGACTATCAGGCCGCAGTCCCGGCGCGCAAAGGCTATGCATTCCAGAGTCGGGACGGGCGCGAACGGTATCGAAAGAGAGAGGGCAAGGCCCTTGGCAATTGAATAGCCGATGCGAAGGCCGGTAAAAGAGCCGGGGCCTCCCATGCAGAGAACTCCTTCCAGATCGGCGGGGTCAAGGCCGGCTTTTTTCATCAGTTCGTCTATCAGGTTCATGACAAGCTCGGAGTGCTTCATCCCCGCTTCTGTCTGCGCGCGCAGGATTTCTTCGCCTCGGGAGACCGCAACAGAAAGGACGGACGCCGCCGCGTCAACCGCCAGCAGATTCACAGGCTCTCCAATCCGCTTATGCGCAGAAGCCTTGAAGACGGGCCTGTTATTTCAATNGCGATTGTAACCGCGTCTTCCGGCAGTGATTTTGGNATTTTCTCGCTCCATTCGATTACGGAGATTCCGCCGCNTGAAATTATTTCATCGCCGCCGAGCCGGGCAAAGTCGTCGTCGTTCTCAAGACGGTACGCGTCTATGTGGAACAGGGCAGGGGAGCCGTCTTTTTCATACTCGCGGATTATTGTGTAAGTCGGGCTTGTTACTGTTTCGCCGATTCCAAGGCCAGCGGCTATGCCCTTTGCGAGGCACGTTTTTCCGCTTCCAAGTTCTCCCCGCAGGGCGATGACCGAACCGCCCTCAACAGACGCGGCTATTCGCCGGCCGAGAGCGAAAGTTTCTTCCGCGGAATTTGAGGCAAATTCAATCAGGAAGCCCTCCGGCGGAATCCAGTTCTTCAATGAATTTTTTCATTTCCTTGTTTATCGGAACAAGAGGGTAGTCAATCTTGTCGATAAAACTGATGTTTACGTCTTTTTGGCCTGTAGGTTTGTACTCNATGGAAAAGTCAACGCGGTAATCGGCAGGGCCTTTGTTCAGCTCGATCACCGCAACGCCGGTATAAAGTTTACGGTAATAGATAGGCACGTCTTTTCTTATCATGTCCCGTATCGAAATAACTTTCATAAGCTCCGTCCTTTTCCCGTGTTATTCATGAGCATACTCGTAAACAAAGGCGTTTATCGTATTCATGGATTTTCTTGAGACCCTCAAGAATTTGATATGCAATACTGTAACCATGCCTGTCCGGTTTGTCCTTAATACCTGGCCTAAAGCCGCCACATTACTATCTCCCTGCGTAAACTCGATCTTCAGCTTGGTTCCTACCTGTATGGAAGACTTGGTTTTTATTGAACAGCCGCCGACGGAAATATCGGCTATGTTTCCTGTAAGACCCCGCTTGTCTACTATAAGACGCTGTTTTTTCCCGCTCCCTTCAACATACACGAAAAATATTTTACATGCAATAACCATCTGCCTGCGGCGGAAACGGCGCTGGGACAGGAATTTCAACTGGTTTGAATGGGCAAGCAAAAGGGTATTCTGCCCGTACGTCGGCGCGTATCCTATAACGCGGGTTTCAAATGAAAAGCCTTTGTTGCTTTTCGTGAACAGCATGGGCGTTAATTTTGTGCCTCTTGGGAATTTTATCAGGGTCCCGATGGCGGTTCTGGGACATTCAACCGCGATATGTTCGCTGCCGGCGGAAACCACGCCCAGATTCAGTTTTTCCTTGCCGTTGTTGATAGAAATGGTCATATCATCTTTTAACTGGTGGGTGGAAGTCAGTCCGCCGAAAGTGGTGTTTTCCAGGATGTTTCTGGTGGAGAAAAGCAGCGAAAGCCGGCTTTGGATTTCTTCTTCCGAATCGGACGATTGCTGGATGACCCGGTAAGCCCGCCTGAAATGCCGATCCAGAAGAACCGGGGTAGTAATGGATTTTTCAGGATCAAGAACGTCGTCGGTCTTGAATACGAAATCGAGCATTTTTATCTGCTCGCGATCAAGGCCGATGTCCCTGGCAATGCGGTGCATGCTGATACCGGAAAACAGAGCGGATACGCCTCCGCCTCCTCTGCTGAAACCGCTTCCTGTTGCCGATCCCGGGGATTTTTTCTTCATGCCGTTGAGGAGAACGATAAGCACTATGACAGCGGCGATAACGCCGAGGAANATAAGGGATTCCTTTTGGGCGGTCGCGTTTTGTTTAAACTGGAAATCGTGAAAGTCAACCTGGAGGAGATACATTGAAAAAACGCCTAATGCTGTCATCTTACACCTGCTGTCTGTTCGCGGCTGTTGTTTAAAATGACGTTATAAAGTTCCCCAAGACGGGGCGCCATTTCGTATTCGGCCAAATCTCCGATAAGGACCGTGTCGCGCCTTTCATAGGCTTCAAGGAGTTCCTTTACCGCTGCGCCGAATTCTACGATTAACTGCGCGACTGTTTCNTGCTGTATGCAGCCCTGAATGTCAAACTGCCTGAAAATACGGAAAATTTTTTCCGCAATNGCCGAAAAAATCTGGATNGTTTCAGCCGCCCGCAGGTCTTTGCCGGTCTGGGTATCAAGGGGAAGATCAACAAGCCGGGCGCAGGTTTCTTCCAGAACAGGACGCAGATTCGCGAACTCGCCGGCGGGATCGTTAACCTCGCGCAGNCTTTCTTCCGTTATTGCCCGCAGTGTTNCGCAGTTCATCGCGCCGCCTGAAAAAGCATCAACGTACAATGAATAAAGGTCGGGCATTTGCTGAGCGGCAAACGCCGCCTGCGCTCTGTTTTTCCAGTTTTCGTAAAAAGAGCTTCTGTCTTTAAAATCAAGACGCTCGTATTCTTCGGTGTCTTCCAGAAGATTTAAAAGGCTTGCTGCTGCAAGATCGGCAATGGAGCTTGTGTAAATATCAAGAATTTTTACGTTTTCAATTTCTGTTAAAAAAGCCTGCTCAATAGAAGAGGAGTCCGCGCCCTGTCCGTCAACGGCAAGTCCGCTCAGCCTGTGCCCAGAATTGGCAAGCCACTGTTCAAGAGCCGCCAGTACCTCTCCTACTGTTTTTTCCTGATCCGCCGTAACATCGGCTGTTTGACCGTTAATCCTTATTTCCATAGCCTACCTGTTGCCGCCTCGGTTTTGCTGGCTGAAATTATCGAGCGAATTGGACATTTGTTCCATCCGCGCATAAGCCGATTCCATTCTGGCGTATTGAATTTTAAGGTCCTGCTCCTTTGCCGCAAGCTGGCGTTCCATTGTATCAATGCGCCTTTCATCCTGCTTGATTCTGGAGTCTATAGTATTGGTTTTTAATGAAACGATTCCGCCTGTCTCGACAAATGGTTTTACAAGCGTTTCTACATTTATGGCGACGCCCGTATCCGCAATCAAATCCCCAGACGTATCGCTTGCGAAAAGTTCCTTGATCGCGGGTATTTTGTTTTCCATAGCCGCGTCCAGAGTTTTTTCGTTTATTTCCAGATAGCCGCGAAGCTGAGAGGGGTTGTAACCCGCGCCCATGTTGGCGTTTGTGCTTATGCCGATCTGGGAAAGAAGCGCGAGTTCACGCTCCATGCTGGTGGGGAAGGGGGCGGAAACCGTCCGNTGAAGGTTGCTTTTCAAACTGCTTAANGTATTATCCCCCGCAAAAGCGCCGACTCTGCTTTTCATTTCCGCGGCTTCTTCGGCGGTTAAATATGTCAGTTCGTCTACAATACGCTCGGCGCGTTCGCTTAGCATACGGACCATATTTCCGTCTTTATCCCTGGTTACGCCCGCCGTAGTCGGGGCGGTAAGCACGTTTATCTCCGCCATCAGCCTGTTGTAATTTCCCACAAAAGAAATAATGGCTTCCTTTATTTTTTCCCTGTCGGCGCTGATTTTCAGTTCTACCGGCCTGTCGGAAATACCCCTGACATTCAACGCNATGCCGGGAATAATGTCGTCTATGTTGTTAACGGGGCGTTTTATNTCGATCCCTTCCATCGTGATAACCGCGTCCCTTGCNGTAGAAACCGCGTTTAACGGCCTTAGCCCGCCGGTTGTCGCGGTGGGGTCAAAAACTTCTATGTTGGACACCGATATTTCGCGGTGGGTGTTTGTATTCTCAACGTTTAAGGATACGATTGTCCTGCCCTGCGCGATNTTGCCTATCGGGTACTGCCTTGACACAGGCGCGCTTGAGTCGGTTATGGGCGGCAGTTTTGCCGTGCTTCCGTCCTGGAACGTCAGGCTGAGGACGGCCATGTCGTCATGGCGCTGGGGAACCTCGGGTGTTTTCCTCTCCGGCAGGGGAGCGAAGGACGGTTCGTTTTCTATCGTAACGCCGCCGTAGGTTACTGAGCCGGACGGCGGGATTGACGGGCCGGGCGGGGGCTGGGGAATATTTGTAATACCAGAGGTTTCTACTCTGGTAGAGGTATCCAATTTTAACATAACGGGAGAATCCGCGCTTAGGGCCATGCCGATGGGGATTGAGGCGGAAGAGCGGGCGGCTACCTGCAATGCGCCGTCGTTTACGGGAATGTCCCTGCGGGTGTCGTTNCCCTGTTCCATCATGCCGGTCTTTATTGCCAGGGNAGAGGCGTCGTCATGAAAACCNAGCCTGTTTGCCTCTCCCGTAACTTTCGATTCGATTAAAAGCGATTTTGTTCCGCTCTGTATCGCGATAAGGCTTGCGCCGATTTTATCGCGGCCCCGGCGGTTGATTATTTCGACAAAGTCCTTTAAGGCGCCGCCGCGGAAATTTATGGATATCTTGTCATTGCCGACCGAGAAAGTATAGGAGCCGGCGTCTATCCGCATTTTTTCATCAAGCGGGGAGGATAAAAAACGGTCGGCCTGCGCGGTTTGCTTTACGGTAAAACGGTAGGATTGTTCGGCGGTTTCGCGGGCAGCCGAAGCGGTGATGACCGATTCATCGGCGGAAAGGGCGATTCTGTCGCTAAAGGGGTTTTGAAAAGAGTAGAGCATACGGGCGCTGTCCCGCATGGCGTTTACGCGACGCCCTACTTCCTGCCAGTAGCCTTTTTGAGTCTGAAAATTCTCAATGCCGCGCTCGGTTCTTTCCTTCGGAATTCGCTCNAGCTTCATCAGGTCTTCGATAATTTTTTCTGAGTTGAACCGGCTTCTTACTCCCGGTATGTAAACATCGGACATAGACCTGATTTCCCCCCAAAATTTCGGCTGTGACTGCAAACAAACAAATCAGCAGTCAAAAACTAAACCCGCTCGTCAAACAGAAACCCGATGGTTTCTTTCAGGTTGCTGTGCAAACGCTGCAATTCTTCGGGCGGAAGTTCCTTGATCACTTTATCGGTTTCTTTGTCTATGACCTTTACGATTACTTCGTTGGAGTTGTGATCCACCTCAAATTGCAGTTTTCTGTTGAAAACGAGTCTTTGCAGATCCGCCGCTGCCGAGTGAATAACATGGGGTTTTACTTTTTTTGGTTCCGGCTTTTCTGATGCCGCCGTCGCCGCTTCATCCGGCTGCCTGACAGTCTGAACCCGATGAACAGTATCGGGGATCGCCGCCGTTGAGACAGGGATGTGTCCCACACTTGCTACGGACATGATATACCTCCGTGTAACGGGCCTATACAAGCCCTTGTGTTCCGCCAATCCTTGGCAGAAAAAGAAATAAGCGGACAGTGAAGGCGCGAACTCCACTGTCCCGCCGCGAAAAAAAGACGACGTCCAGAAGTCTCTTTTACCGCAATACTTTTAAATAGCGCCAGCCAGCCGGTGTTGAATTACGAAAGAAGCGAAAGCACCGACTGTGTCCGCATATTGGCCTGGGCCAACATTGCGGTACCGGTCTGGGACAGGATGGTATCCTTTGTGTAGTCAACCATCTTTGACGCCATGTTCGCATCCCTTATGCGGGATTCGGCAGCCTGAATGTTTTCGGCTGCAACGGCGACGCCCTGAGCGGCAATCTCGAAACGGTTCTGATAAGCGCCAAGATCGGCCCTCTGTTTTGAAACAATCTTTAGGGCATTGTCCACAGAGCCGATAGCCTTGTTTGCCTCTTCGGGATCGCTGATGGTAAGTTTACCCTGATCCCCCTGAGAATTTATCAGACCAAGCGCAGTAGCCGACATATCGCCTACATAGATCCTTGAATTCTGATCCATGTTTGCGCCGACTTGCAGTTGCATGATTCTGCCGGTAGCGGAATCGCGTGCGAACGCGCCTGTAAGCATATTCATGCCGTTAAACTGCGCGTGGCTTGCAATACGATTCACTTCGTCAACCATCTGCGATACTTCGACCTGGATCATCATGCGATCCTCATCGGAATAAATGCCGTTAGCTGACTGTACCGACAACTCTCTCAGGCGGTGCAGGATATCCTGGGTCTGCTGAAGATAACCCTCAGTAGCCTGGATAAAGGATACACCGTTCTGGATATTGCGTTCGGCCTGATGCAGGCCCCGGATCTGGCTCCTCATTTTTTCGGAAACCGCGAGTCCGGAGGCGTCATCACCAGCGCGATTGATCTTTAAACCGGAGCTTAATTTCTCCATGTTCTTGGTCAATTCGCCCTGGGTTACGCCGAGCTGACGATCGGCGTATAGGGCGCTCATGTTGTGATTAATAATCATTTATTACCCTCCATAGTTTTTGCTTGCCCCGGCCATCCGTGCCGGAGCCGTTCCGCGGGAACGGACTAGGGGAACGGTTTCGCGCAACCGCTCCTTTTGTCCGTATACGGAACGAAACGGTCATTCACCTTTTTTAAGTTTTTAAGGTAGATGATCGTTTCGAGCCGTCCCGCGCATGTTNANCTTAATCCGGCACAACCCGAATCCGGCCAAACAAGGCATGGAGAGTATTTGTCAAATAACACGGCTTTTTTCGGGGATAGCAAGTACCCCCGAAAATGCCCTAAAAACAACCAGAGGAGGGGAGTTCCGAAAACGGAACACCCCCTCACACTTATTATACTACATTATTGAAGTAATGACAAGACCGAAGATGATCTCTGGTTAGCCTGCGCAAGCATTGCCGTTCCCGACTGATTCAGGATTTGGTCGCGTACATAGTCAACCATCTGGTTGGCCATGTTGGTATCCCTAATCCTGGACTCTGAAGCCTGCAAGTTTTCGGCGCCTACGTCAACACCGCGGACTACGTGTTCCAGACGGTTTTGATAAGCGCCGAGGTCGGCCCTCTGTTTGTTGATGATTTTGAGAGCGTTGTCGAGGGTGCCGATTGCCCGGTTGGCGTCTTCCGGGTTTTCCAGGGTGATAAAGGTTTCGTCCATTTGACGGATACCCAATCCCTTGGTGGTCATTGTGCCTACGAAGACCTGTTTGCGCTGATCCATATTGGCGCCGATGTGGAACCACATGGAAGCTGTAACTGTGTTTTGGCCTGACATACGTGCAAAACGTCCGGTAAGAAGGTTCATGCCGTTGAATTGGGCATGGCTGGCAATCCTGTCAATTTCGTCAACAAGCTGCGATACTTCCACCTGGATGTACATTCTGTCTTCTTCGCTGTAGATGCCGTTTGCCGCCTGAACCGCCAATTCCCGCAGACGCTGAAGAACGTCCTGGGATTCCTGGAGATACCCTTCCGTTACCTGGATGAGTGAGATNCCGTTTGCCGCATTGGTAGACGCCTGATTAAGACCGCGTATCTGACTCCGCATTTTTTCGGAGACGGCCAGTCCCGACGCATCGTCGCCGGCACGGTTGATACGAAGACCCGAGGAGAGTTTCTCCATGTTTTTGGTGAGGTAAACTTGTGTTACCTTGAGGG
>JGI24698J34947_10001607_pt1 | contig 12014 bp, 10 predicted proteins | sample TergutMp193P3_FD_34947 | JGI IMG/M metagenome (IMG submission 34947)
TGATTTAAATGAAAACACTCTCATACGCATAACCCGCGCCGTGGATGGCGAGAGTGTGCAAATTATGTTGAGCGAAGGGAATCTTTCTCTTGCCACGGGTGAAAATAGCGGGAGTATCACTCTGGATATTAACGGACATCAGGTACAGACAGGACGTGGAACGGTACTCAGTGCTGCCGCCGGGGAAGACGGCGTATCGGTGCAGGTGAGTGAAGGAACTGTACAGTTAATCGCGGGTGGAAAAAGCAGGGAAGTCTCTTCGGGGACTGTAATTTCTCTGGATGCCAGTGGTACTGAACGGGTGGAAAAAGCGGCGGTGGTAACACTGCCTCCCCCCAATGCGCGTTATCTTAACGGCAGGCGGGAACCTTTTCCCGTCAACTTTGTGTGGAACAGGATAAATCTGGAACCTGGTGAGATGCTGCGTCTGGAAATTGCAGCAGACCGCAGCTTTAATAAAATTTTGCATACTTTTGAAAACCTTAACAGGCAGGCGCGAACGGCTGTTGACGCCGGGCTTTGGTACTGGCGGCTGTCTTATGAAAACTCCGTCCTCAGTGAAGGGCGTTTGACGGTGGCGGATGGCGCGGGGCCTGAATTAAGGAGTCCGGTTGCCGGCAGCTTGTTCCGTTACACGGACGATCTGCCTGTAATTAATTTTCAGTGGGCTGAGGCGGAGGAAGCTTCATCTTACATTCTGGAAGTCTGCGACTCGCCTGATTTCATCATTCCGCAAATACGCAGACAAGGCTCATCTGCTTTTTTCATAGACTCCAGCCTTGGTCCGGGAACATGGTATTGGCGGGTAATGTCTGTTTTTCCCCCTGTTTATGACGGCAGTTCTTCATTTTCGCCAGCCGCATCTTTTAGCATAGAAATTGCAGAAGGAGCCAGTCTGGAAGAATGGCTGGTAATGGAGACCCCGACTGAATTGATACCGGAACCTGAACCGCCTCAGCTTCGCCTAACAGCGCCGGCTCAGGAGACGAGGCTTGAGGGGCTTGCGGCATTACGGCAGCAGACTGTGTTCCGCTGGGAGTGTGACGCGGAAGTTGTAAGTTCCAGATTTATACTTTCAGGGAATCCCGACCCGTTCCAGGGGCGGCCGGCAATGGAGATACAAAATCCCGGTAGTGTTGTCCGTGTTGACCGCCTTGGCGAAGGGACATGGTACTGGACGGTAGAAGCGCAAACCGCAAACGGCTTTACCGTCAGCGCTTCAGAGCCGGGGCGGTTTCAAGTACTGGCAATTCCCCTCCTGCCCGCTCCGCAGAATATGCGCCCTGCAAGCAGAAACCGTTTTGGACTCGAAGAACTGCGATCTCAGAGAAGAATTGTCTTTAGCTGGGCGGCAGTGCCGGGGGCTAATGCGTATATCTTCACCCTATATCAACAGACCGCAGGCGGCAGGCGGCAAATAATTCGCACGGAGCCGCAAACCAGAACAGGTTATACGTTAGACAACCTCAGAGTGTTGGATAGGGGGACTTTTATCTGGCAGGTAGAGGCTGTAAGCAGAGACCGCGACGGTACGTTTGAACAACGCGGCAGGATCGGTGAAAATACATTTATTGTAGATTTTCCATCCCCCGGTCCTGTGCGGGTAAATGATACAGGGATTCTGTATGGCAACTAATTACCGTCAATTGCGGTATTTTGCGCTGATATTACTGTTTCAGGGAATTGCGCCCTTTCTTGAGGCGCAGGCCTCTGGGTACTTCATGGATCCAAACAGCGATGAACCGCGTTTTATTCAGCGGCTGGCATGGAGCGGCGGTGAATATGCCCTGCGTTATGAAGTGGTAATTGAAAAAGAAGAAGGCGGAAGCTGGCAAAGACAGTTGCGGGAATTTACGACCGCGCTCTTTATCGATGTTTCCCTGCCGCCGGGTAAGTATCGTTTTCGTATAATTCCCCATGATATTCTGGATCGGCCTGGCGGAGAATCGCAGTGGATGCCGGTTGAAGTCCGTCTTGCTCTTAAACCGGAACTTTATGGCACATCACAGGAATTAATTTATGACGATAATAATATGATTTTGACACTTGACATTAACGGTAATAATTTGGCTCCTGATGCCGAAATATTTCTGCAAGATTCGTACGGTACTCATATCGTTCCCGATAAAATTGAATTTCGTAACAGCGGCAATGTCCAGTTGTTTTTCGACAGCAGGCGGTTAAGTCCCGGTGAGTATAGGATTGTTATCAGAAACCCCGGCGGGCTGGAATCCGGCATGGGGGTAATCATTGCCGCATATCCTGAACTTGAGACGGAACCGGACAGCAAATTGAATCTTTTAAAGCCGGTTTTAATAAGCGCCGGCGCTGCATGGACGCCGGTATTTCCAATATACGGAAAAGTTTTAGGCGATGGCGTATCTCCTCTCGGCGGGACGGTCAATGTAAGCGCGGCCTTCTCAATTCCTTTAAATGTCTATATCGGGCCGGAACTAACAGCCGCATTTTATTTTAACGGTTCTTCTCAAAATAGCACGGTAACAGTTGGAGCCAATCTGCTGACGCAGAAGTGGCTGCCAGGGCAGGTAATCGCCTTTAACTTCAGACTCGGCGCGGACTATACTGTGGGTAATGATGAAATTAATATTAACATGGGCGTATCCTGCCTTTTACGGGTTTTTAATCGTTTTTACATAGAAGCCGGTCTTGATTACGCCAATTTTAACAGTTTTGATTCCAGCGGCATTTCTTCGGGATTTTTCTGCCCCCGCCTCGGTCTCGGCGTTATGTTCTAAGAACTTTTACCCGGGTTTTTCGCGGTAGAATTTCCTGAAAATTGACTATCAGGGATTATGCGCTAACATTGCGTTGAGGGCGTAAACCGCAATGTTATACAGGCCGTGGGCGACGGCAATGCCGTGGAGGGATTTGTAACGCAGGAAAATAAAGGCAAGAAGTGTGCCCGAAAGAACGGAATTCAGGAATCCCCAAGGGCCTTCGTAAATGTGGCAGATTGAAAACAGCGCCACGGAAACTACAAGCGCCGAAGCGGCGTTCAGTTTAAGTTCTTCCCTCCTGGACAGAAGGTAGAAACGGAAAAAGCTTTCCTCAAGGTAGGCGGCGCTGACACAGGAGATGCAAAGGACTATCCATTGCGGGGCTGTGGAAGGGGACTGGAGCGATACTTGCGCGGCTGTTCCGCCGATAGAAGATATGGACGCGATGGCAAAACCGGTTATTAGCAGGCACGGTAATGTTATAAGACCCGAAATCAGGTCTTTTTTTCCCGGCATAATGTCCCATTCCCTTAACCTCCTTACCTTTAGCAGCAGGTACCAGATTAGGGCAATTGAAGGGACGGTATATATGAATATGCGGATAAGTTCCGCCGCTGTCGAGAAACCCGCCCCTCCCCCGTTTGTAAATTTACCTGTCGAATCGGAAAAAAACAGTACAACATACAGGATGAGAGCTTCTATATATATACCCATATTTTACCGTCCTTGCTTTCCCGAATGATATTTCTGTATTATAATTATAAAATAGATATTAATCATGCTAAAATGAGGTACTTTTTGGCAACATTTTTTTTTGTTACTGGTATATTGATCGTCTGCGCCCTCTTTTTTTCAAGTTCCAAAAAGGAAAAATCCGGCGGGAACTGGATTCAATTTTTTTCCAAGGGAAAAGAAGCCGGTTTTTCCATAAAAGAAATGGAACAGCTCAGGCGACTTATTGCCAATTGCAGTATAGAAGACCCTGTATCGATATTTACGTCCCAAAGACAGCTTGAAACGTGCATACGATTCGTTGTCAACGAAGTACGAATGTCCGGGGAAAGCGATAATCCGGGTACTCAGGCATTTCTTTCCAGGCTTTTCGATTACTGTAAAGAAGTCGAAATGAGAAATACCGACAGAAAATCTACCATTACAAATTCCCGTCAAATCAGCGAAGGCCAGGCTTTGCGGGTTTTGGTGCCGGGTACGGGGGTTTTTAAGTCTGAGGTGATTAAAAATACCGGCAACTACCTTACGATTACCCGTCCTGTGAACCCTAAAATGTCTTCTTCCATGCAATGGCAGGGTTTGAAGATATCAATTTACTTCTGGCGGGAAGATGACGCCGGCTATGTATTTGATACCGATGTAATAGACGAAGTTTTTTCCAGAGGCATTTCCTCTCTGAAAGTCGAGCATAACGATTCGATGTTCAGGACACAGAAACGCAAATCTTTGCGCGTCAAACTTAGCAAGGCGGCTTTTGTTTACACTGTCGATGATATTGAGCCTCATAGAATGGAAAAGGCGCCCGGACTTAAATGTCTTATCGAAGACATTTCCGATGCAGGCTGCGCTTTCAGGGTAATGGGGCAGGCTGCTGCCGGATTGCGCCTTAAGGTGCAGTTTTCGCTGGGCAAGATTCCAATTTGTATGCCGGGTACGGTCCGTTCCGTGGATTATCAGCGTGATGCCAACGTATCGATTGTACGCATGGAAGCAGACCAGCTTCCGGTAGTAATACGAAACCATATTATGTGCGAAGTTTTTAATATGCTGCCGGACGATGATGAAGATGAACTGCCGTTCCGTATATTGGAAGAAGAAACCGGCACTGCCGCCGCCGGAACAGAAAACAGCGATTCGTCCATGAATTTCCAGGAGGCAGTAAATGGCTAAACAGGCGAAATTTTTTAAAAACTCCGGCGATGGCAGAAATATATGCCTGATTATCCTTACCTTGCCGGTTTTTTTTGCTCCCGGCGCTTTTTGCGATTCGCAGACTCTGTACACATACAAACAGCAATTTTCCGGAGTTGATCTTGCCGAAAAAGCGCAAGTCCTTGAAGATGCCGCTTTTGACAAAGCGTTAGGTGAATATGCCGGCCAACTTTATGAATATGCCCTTCAGTTTGCTTTGGATAATTCAGAGCTTCTTAAAAACGATCCTGACATGATTAAAATTGCCGGTATTGCCGTGGATGGTCTTGGAAATACCGGCTACAGTGAAAGCGTAACATCACTGTGGGAACTTTTTTTGGAATATCCCGATTCTGCGGTTGGCGCGGAAACGCTTATTACCCTGGGTAAACTTGGGAAGGGGAATCGGTATATTATTGACAACATTAATAATTATCTTTTAGAGAAAACTTTGTTGTATACATCCGGCGAGAGTGTCAATTATGCGATGATCTCGACCTGTATTACCGCGATTTTGGAATTAGGCGACAGTTCTTCATATCCCGCGCTGTTTGCTGTAATGTGCGCAGGTTATCCTGAGATAATTACTTTTGAAGCATACGGAGCGTTTGAATTAATTCCAGGAAATTTTATTCAGTTTCTGCTGGATGTAATTGAGAAGAATCCGCCTGCGGAAAAGTTTACCGCTCTTAAAGCGGGAATCAACAGTGAAAGGTTAAATTTACCGGAACGCGGGCAGCTTGCGGAATTTGCGCTGGAGCAGGGGCTTATGTCGTATAACGATGCAAGGAACGCCGATTTATCAGATATGCGTTATGCGGCAGTATCGGCGCTTATACCGCTCAGGTGGACCAGGGCGGGCGCGTTGGCTGTCAGGCACTATTACCTTGTGCAGGCTGATTTTCAAAGGGATGCTGTCTCCAAAGAACATTTTATTGAGGCAATTACGTTAATGGGCGCTGTTGGGGATTCGGAGGCGGCTTTGGCTCTTGGATTACAGCTGGGTCTTATAAATGCCAGAACTGAAAGGACAGGCGAATTCGATGCTGAAATTACCCTGGCAATTGTTCAGGCATTGGGTCTTATCGGCGATAACGCCGCTTTTGATCATTTACTCTACATCGGCAATTTACCATACCCCGAATACATCAAGGCTGCGGCAAAGGAGGCAATAGACCGCCTTAAATGGTAAATTATCTGCGTCTTACTCCGGTTTTATGCGCCGCTCTTGGCGCGGCAGCGGGTTTTTATAGCTGCGGCTCTCTGTTTCCGCTCTGGCTTTTTGCCATCGTATTTGTCATGCTTGCGGCACTTTGCCTTTTCAGGGTGCTTGCCTCGCTGTATCCTGAATCCCGCCGATTACAGCTAACGGCTGTGTACAGTGTCGCTGTTACCGTGGGACTTGTTCTGGGAATTTGCGCGGCAGGCGCGGGGCGCAGTACTGTAAGGTTTGGAATTCCCCAAGAAAAAATAACCGCTCTGGAAGGCGTGCTGCTGGAAGACCCCAGAATTATTTCAGGCGGCAGGGCAATGGCAACCCTTTCCCTGCGTAAAAGCGCAAGTATTGGTTCTGGCTACGCCGGAACCGGCGGACTGCGGGTAAGCAGCAGCGGCGAGGTAACCGTCTTCTTCCCGGAGGAAAGCGCTTTAAGGCTTAGGGAATTTGGGAGGGGGACGGCAGTTTTCTCAGAAGGAAGATTGCGCTCCTCAGAAACCGGATGGATATACAGCGCAGAATCCATGCATGTTGTAAAGCCCGCATCAGCAATTGAGCGTATGCGTACCGGCGTAAGGCTGAATTTGATCAGCCGTTTTGACGGAAAGCCCTGGGGCGGCCTTGCGCTTGCCCTGCTTTTGGGAATAAAGGACAACCTCGACTCAAACCTTGCGGCGCTGTACAGGGACGCGGGCTGTTCCTACATTCTGGCGCTGTCGGGAATGCACCTTGCGGTGTTAGCCGCACTGATTGCCTTTCTTCTTAAAAAGCCGCTTGGTCTTAAAATGTCGGCGATTGTCGGCGCGTTAATTATTTGCCTCTACTGTTTTCTCGTAGGTCCAATGCCGAGTCTTAACCGCGCCGCCATTATGTACCTTTTGGGAGTCCTTGCAGTACTGGGGGCGTTACCGAAAGAGCCGATGTCAATTTTAAGCCTGTCTTTTTTAATACAGATCGTGGTTTCCCCGGCGGCGGGAAATTCGCTTTCCTTCATTCTTTCCTATCTGGCGCTGGCCGGCATTTTAGTTATCGGACAGCCGCTGTATTCACTGTTTGCCGGAAAAGCGCCGGATTTTCTCCTACAACCCCTGTCCACCTCCTGCGGAGCGTTTCTCGCGACTGCGGGCGTTACAGGTTTTTCCTTTGGGATTCTCGTCCCAATGGGAATTGTAACAGGTCTCGCTCTTGTTCCGCTGACTACGGTATTTATGATAGGGTCGATGATCTGGCTTGCGCTGGACATCTTTTCAATTTCCGGTTTTCTGAATATGCCCCTTACCTTACTCTACCGGCTGATGGAAAGAATCGTTTCCATAGCGGGCAGTATACCCGGTATTTCCGCCGCCAGGCCTTCCGTGATTCTTACGCTCTCCATTGTCCTGCTGCTGTTGATTGCCGTTCTTGAATACAGACGGCGCGTAGCTCTGCTGCATCTTCAACCTTTTCCTTAGTATGATGAGGTTAAGAAAAGAAGATTAACCACGGTAAATAATTTATGATAGGTACGATTAACTATAATTCTGCCGCCGGTTTGAGGGCTTTTCTTGAGGAGGAAGGTCTGGGGATGCGGAAAAAATTTGGTCAGAATTTTTTGATAAATCCGGCAACAAGGCAGGCTCTTGTTGAAACGTTAGGCGCTAATAACGGAGACGAAGTGTGGGAAATCGGACCGGGTCTTGGCGCAATGACAGCCCTGCTTCTTGAAAGGGGTTTGGCGGTGAGGGCGTTTGAAATTGATGCGGGATTTATCCGCATTTTAAAGCGTGTGTTTGCCGAAGAAGAAAGTTTTAACCTTGTTGAAGGCGATGTAATGAAAACCTGGAGCGGTCAAAAAACGGCACCCTTCCTTTTGGGGAATCTGCCCTACAATGTCGCGGCGGCGCTTCTTGCGGACTTGATTGAAAAAGGCCGCCTGTTTTCCCGCATAGTCGTTACTGTGCAAAAAGAGATTGCCCTCCGCATGGCAGCGTCCGCCGGTTCGGCGAATTATTCTTCATTTTCGGTACTGTGCGCCTCGGCTTACAGGGTAAAGCCTCTGATGTTAATTCGCCCCTCGTCCTTTTATCCGCAGCCGAATGTGGACAGTATGGGCGTTCTTCTGGAAAATAAAAACCCATCCGTGTATCCAGCCGTTTTTTATCCGCTTGTGCGCTCCCTATTTGCGTCGAGGCGCAAAACAATAAAAAACAATTTAACAGGTTTCATCTCTTCCCGCATGGGAAATTTACCCGCCGGAGCCTCGGCGCAGGACGTATGCGCCGCCATTTTGCTGGAAAACGGACTTAACGGTATGGAGCGGTCGGAAAATCTGGAGATGGAGGTTTTTTTGTCTCTTGCAAAATCCATTGATAATGTGCGAATATAAAAGCAGGGATGACAATCGCCGGAAATATTGCCAGGATAGAAGAAAGAATACAAAAGGCTTGCGATACCGCCGGCAGAAAAAGGGATGAGATTACCCTTATGGGGGTGTCAAAGTTTGTGCCGCCTGATATGGTGGAAGAAGCCTTCAACGCCGGTATTCGCTGTTTTGGCGAAAGCAGGGTGAAGGAAGCGCTTGTTAAACTTGAGACTTTCAGGAAGGAACAGCCCGCTGTTCAACTTCACCTGATCGGTTCCTTGCAGCGCAACAAGGCAAAGTCCGCCGCTCTTTTTTTTGATTGCATCCAGTCCGTTGACAGGGAAGAGATTATCGCAGAACTTGTTAAATGTGCGGACAGGCGGGAAGAGCCGTTGGCTGTTTTGCTTGAGCTTCACACAGGGGAAGAGTCAAAAAGCGGATTTGCCGATCTTGACGGTCTTTTCAAGGCGGCGGAACAGGTTTTGAGCGGCACAAATCTGAAGCCGCAGGGGCTTATGACAATGGCGCCCTTTACGAAGGATACGGAATTGATTCGCCGTTCTTTCAGGCAGATTGTGAAGGCGCAAAAAGAACTGGAAAAGCGTTTTCCGCCAAAGGAAAACTGGAACTGTCTTTCGATGGGGATGTCAAACGATTTTGAAATCGCCATTGAAGAGGGTTCAACAATGCTGCGGATAGGCAGTTCAATTTTTAAGGAATGATGAAGAATATTTGCTTTGCGGTAATTTTTTCTTTTCTTTTACTGGCGCCTGTTTTTCAGGTAACGGCTCAGAGTTCTTCCGGTTCGTCATCTTCACAAACTTTTGATACAACGAACTTTCCCCAATGGGCAAAAGATATGCGCCGTTGGGATATAATCGCTTTTGGATCATTTCCATTTGCCCTGTTCACCGTTACTTTCTTTACAGACCTTGCCCGCTGGAATAACGCCAACAATATGAACTTCACAGATGAAGGCCTTCGTTATGCGCCCTGGCCGTTGAAGACTACCGGCGCTGTTGAAATGACCAAGGAAGAGTATGAGAGGACTCTCTTGATCGCCGCCGGTCTTTCGGCTGTAATTGCGTTTACAGATTTAATCATTGTAAAGATAAAGCAAAGCAGGGAACGCCGCCGTATTGAAAGTAAACCTTCAGGGTCTGTCATTATTAACAGGATTCCGTATGAGGCAATTCATGAGGAGGGCAGTGAAGACCCTGGCGGCACAAATGACACAGGCAAAATAAGCGATATTGGCGAACCCGGTTTAGAATAATGCCCTGCCTTTCCCATAAAGTTGAAGAACAAATTCCCTCCGCTCTGCGCCTGGATCGTTATGTGTCAGAATTTATGCGCCTGCTTTCCCGTTCCCAAATCAAGGCAAGAGGCTTACAAGCAAGGATTAACGGAAAAAGTGTTAAACTCTCCCGCCATGTAAAGCAGGGGGACATACTTGAACTGTGCTGGGATGACGCTCCTGTTGAGCATATTACTCCTCAGGACATTCCCCTGGATATTGTCTATGAGGATGAAAGGTGTGTTGTGATAAACAAGGCTCAGGGAATGGTGGTACACCCGGGAGCGGGTAACAGGCAAGGCACCCTGGCAAATGCCCTCTATTTCAGAAAGTTGCAATCTGAAAAATTGCCTAATCGAAACGGCGGAAACTTGTCCGCAGGTTTGCGTCCCGGCATCGTTCACCGCCTGGATAAAGAGACATCGGGAATCATCATTGCCGCCTATGATGACCAGGCTCATGCATTTCTTTCACAGCAATTTAAAGAGCGCAAAGTTAAAAAGAATTATGTTGCGATTGTCAGCGGTACGCCAAAGGATAAAGAAGGCCGCATAGAAACCTGTATCGCAAGGGACCCAAAAGACCGCAAGCGCTTTACAGTTTCCGCTCAGGGAAAGGCCGCCCTCACTTTTTACAAGGTTTTGAAAAGCTGGCGCAATTATTCGCTTGTCTTGCTCCGTCCCAGGACAGGCCGTACTCATCAACTTCGCGTACACATGAGGCACATCGGACACCCCATCCTTGGAGACACGGTTTACGGTAACAACGACAAACATTTTTCAAACGTGAGCCTTATGCTGCATTCGAAAAGCCTGACAATTACCCTGCCCGGAGAAACCGAAGAGCGTACTTTTTCATCTCCAATGCCGGAACGTTTTCTCGCTGTTATTGAAAAATTGGATAAGGATACTTTGAGTGGAAAATAACGCGCCCTACATTCTTGAAGAAACCGGCGATTTTGCGGTTGTTTTCAAGCCGCCCAAGATGCACAGCGCCCCGCTTAAACAAAAAAGCGGAGACACCCTGCTTGAATGGTACACGGCGCATTTTCCCCCTGTTGTTGATCTGCTGCACCGTCTGGATTTTGAAACTCACGGGCTTGTGCTTCTTGCGAAGAACCAAAAAAGTTTTGAGTTCTTTAAGAGTTTGCAGGAAGGTGGAGAATTTGTAAAGGAGTATTCCGCTGTTTGTACCAGTTCTGTCCCCAATGCGGCAGGCGAAGGTTTTCCGCCTTCTCCGCCTTTTGCCAACAGCGCACCTTCGCCGGAAAAACCGCTGGTTATCGAAAGTTATTTCCGCCCCTTTGGTCCCGGCAGAAAGCAAGTTCGTCCGGTAACAGAAGATGGTAAAAAACACCGCGAACTTGCCAAGGACAGGGGCGGTTTTTACCGGACAGAAATAATTAGTATAAGCGGCAATGTTTTTACAGTGCGGATAAGACGAGGGTTTCGTCATCAGATACGCGCACATCTTTGCTGGATTGGCTGTCCAATACTGAACGATTCCCTGTACGGTGAACAGGGAACGGAGAATAGCAGGCAGGGGATACTTGCGCTATGCGCACACGCGCTATTTTTTACCGACCCGTCAAACGGAAGGCGGCGGGAGTATCGTATAACCCCTATGTTCGATAGTAAACCCGCTACATAAACGAATGGCGGTAGCGCACGGCGATCAGCCATTGCATATACTCTATGTTAGGCGAAAATATTTTACCCCGCGTTTACTCGTCTCTCCGCGCCGTCCGCGCCAACGAAGTTGGCGAGCGCGGGACTGGTAACAAATAAGAATAAAGATTTTAAGAAATGCGCTTCGCGCAATAGGCATTATTATTTATGTTATGCGCCTACGGAGCGGTAAGCATATAAATACATGGGAATTCACCCCAAAACAGCAAAATTTATTTTTTTCTGGCTCCTTGATGCCGCCAAAAGGCTCTTAGAATTACCGCCGATAGGCGGTTACCATACCTTACTCCCAAATTCTCTCCAAAAACCCCCTCAATATGTTTATTTTTTTCTTTCTTTGTGATATTTATTTAAACATGAGCCGTAAAACCGCCATTATAAAAATAGAAAATCCATGAAAAGTTATATTTGTTTAATTACCGCGGCGCTGTCTCTTTTTCTCACTGTACCGGCTTTTGCCCAAAATGCGGATACCGAAGCGGCAAACGCCGCCGGGTTCGCGGACAGGTTCCGCGCCAATTATGTTACTACCTTTTACAACACCGACTCAGGCGGCTTTCCCAGCAACGACGCGAACATTGTACTGCAAACCACGGACGGCTTTTTATGGTTTGGCGGGTTCAGCGGGCTTATCCGTTACGACGGCAGAAAATACACGCAGTGGAACGCGGTCTCGCCGGACAACTTTACCAGTTCCAACGTACGCAGTCTGTACGAGAGCGGCTCCCAGGGGAGCGGAACCCTCTGGATAGGCACAAACGACAAGGGGCTGTTCTCGTACAAAAACGGCGTGTTTAACGTTTACGACAAG
>JGI24698J34947_10001608_pt1 | contig 12004 bp, 8 predicted proteins | sample TergutMp193P3_FD_34947 | JGI IMG/M metagenome (IMG submission 34947)
GGCGCGGTTGTTGCCTCATCCATTGGTCTGGGCGCGATTGGCAATACCGGAAGGAAAGAAGTAACCACTTACCTTTTGAGCGTTACCCCTGTTACCAAGACGACCAACTTCCAGGCTCCGTTTAACGCGGGCTTCTTTACAGCCGAGGAACTCAGCCGCGCAGGTTTCTAAGACGTTTTTAGGCAAAGTAGTTGTCTGATTTATCTGACCGCTTGGTATCATTGATATCAAGCGGTCAGATACTCTGCTTATTTTTTTTAACAGGATGATTTATGAGTGAATATATTCTTGAAGTAGAGAACTTGACAAAGGATTTTCCGGGCGTTAGGGCTCTTGAAAAAGTCAGTTTCAAAGTTAAAAAAGGCGAGATCCATTCATTGTGCGGAGAAAACGGAGCGGGAAAGTCCACGATGACCAGTTGTATCTCCGGCGTTTACCCTAAAGGCGATTATGAGGGCAGGGTAATTTTTAATGGGCACGAGACCAATTATCACAGCGTCAAGGACAGCGAAAAAGAGGGGCTTTCCATTATTCATCAGGAGTTGGCTCTGAGTCCGTATCTGTCAATATACGAAAATATATTCCTGGGGCACATGGAAACCAGGTTTGGTATTATAAATTGGGATAAGTACTTAAAAGAATCAAAGAAGTATCTTGATACAGTAGGCTTGAAGGAGCGGCCTGAAACCATTGTCAGCAAGATGGGCGTGGGAAAACAGCAGTTGGTGGAAATTGCCCGCGCTCTTTCCAAAAAAACGGACCTGCTCATATTGGACGAGCCGACCTCGTCGCTTAACGACGATGAAAGCGAAAAGCTTCTAGACCTTATGCTGGAGTTCAAGAAACAGGGAATGACGCTGGTGATGATTTCGCATAAGTTAAGCGAAGTCTTAAAAGTTGCCGACACCGTAACCGTTCTGCGGGACGGACATTCCATCAGTTCGTACGACGTTAAAAACGACCATCTTACCGAAGAAATGATAATAAAGGATATGGTAGGCCGTACCCTGACCCATCGTTTCCCCGAGCGGAAATCCTCGCCGGGAGAAACCGTCATGGAAGTTAAAAACTGGACGGTCTATCACCCCGATTATCATGATATAAAAGTGGTGGATAACGCTTCATTTTATCTGCGAAAAGGCGAAATTCTGGCGTTCTGCGGCCCTATGGGCGCGGGGCGCACAGAGCTTATGATGAGTCTTTACGGGAGAGAGTATGGTTCCAGCAGCGAGGGGGAACTGATTATAAAAGGTAAAAAACATACGTTAAGAAGCGCCCGCGCGGCGATTGACGCGGGGCTTGGTTATATTTCCGAGGATCGCAAGAACCTGGGGCTGATATTGATTCAGGATGTAAAAACCAATATAACCCATTCCAGCCTGAAAAAAATCTCAAAACTGGGCGTTATTGACAGCCAGAAAGAGATAAAGGAAGCGGAACGCTACCGGAAAAACCTCAATATCAGGACGCCGTCCATAAAACAGTATGTGCGCAACCTTTCCGGCGGCAACCAGCAGAAAGTTGCGGTCAGCAAGACGCTTATGGTAGACCCCGATATATTCATCGTTGACGAACCGACCAGAGGTATCGACGTTGGCGCCAAAACGGAGATTTACGGCATTATGAACGATATAATCGCCGCCGGAAAGAGCGTTATAATGGTCAGTTCCGAGCTTCCCGAAGCGTTGGGCATGGCGGACAGAATTTATGTTATGAACGAAGGAAAGATAAAAGGGGTATTGTCGAAGGAAGAGGCAACCCAGGAAAAAATAATGCATCTGGCGCTGGTCGGATAAAGAAGGAGCAATTATGAACGATAAAATCAAAACATTGGATGTAAAAACGCTGATAAAAGAAAATATCAGAAACTACTCAATGTTTATCATGCTGTTGTTGATCATGGTGGTCTTTGGTTTTCTTACATCAAGGACAAATCCTGCGGGAACGTGGACCAACTGGCTTCCGCGCAACTTCATCAACGTTTTCTTTCAAAACAGTTATGTGCTAATCCTTGCGGTAGGCATGGTGCAGATTATCATTACCCAGAACATCGATCTTTCGGTCGGTTCGGTCTGCGCCTTTGTCGGCGCTTTAAGCGTAATGATCTACAATACGGGCATAGGGATGCCGGCTACGCTGGTGGCGTCGATTCTTATCGGCGTTGCGATAGGCGCGTATCAGGGAGTGTGGGTGGCATACGCAAAAATGCCCTCGTTTATTGTTACCTTATCGGGCATGATGCTGTTCCGCGGGCTGACGTACATTATTACCAAAGTTAATCCGGTAAATCCGCATGACAACACCTATTCGCTTATCGCGACCGGTACTTTGGACGAAATACTGGGAACTCGCAGGATAGGCCCCTATTTACCAATGACTTTTATATTGGCGATACTTGTACTGGTGCTTTTCTATGTTGCCGAGGTTCTGGGGCGGAGAAAAACAATCGCCCACGAGTTTGAAGTCCCTCCCTTCCCGATGTTTATTACCAAGCTGGTATTAATCAGCCTTTTGGTGTTCGGCCTCGCCGACCGTTTCGCGCGTTCCCGCGGGCTTCCCATTGTGGTGCTTGTATTGGGCGTTACCATTTTTGTTTTCCACTTTATTCTTAATAATACCATTTTGGGACGCTATATCTATGCGGTCGGCGGCAACCCCCGTTCCGCAAAGCTTTCCGGTATTAATTCGGAATTGGTAATGTTCATTGTGTTCCTTTTTATGGGCGGACTGACCGGGCTTGCCGCGGTAGTTTCTACCGGGTACATGAACAGCGCGTTGCCGCAGGCAGGCAACCTGTTTGAGCTGGATACCATCGCCGCGTGTTATGTCGGCGGCGTCTCGGCAGGCGGCGGTATAGGAACCGTAATCGGGGTTGTAATCGGCGGTCTGGTAATGAGCATGATCAACAACGGCATGATCCTGATGAATTTGGGAACCCATTATCAATATGTGGTTAAGGCGTTGATTCTCTTGCTGGCGGTATTCTACGACGTTTACAGCCGCAGAAAAGCCGGATTGGGTTGATTGTACGCAAGGGGCGAAGCCCCGAGACGAATACCTTACCCAAACAACCGTTAGGTTGATAATATATAAAAATACCCCGCTCTCAGCGGGGTATTTTTTTCGGTAAATTACCCTCTAATTTCCCGGAACAAACTTAAACCCGTTCCCCGCGGGTTCTACCATGCCAACCGCGGGATATACAATGTGCATACCCCCGATGGGAATTTTATTTTTCGCGGCGTAGTCCAAAAGCTGGCGGCGGGCTGCCGCGGCAAGTTTGGGGTCTACATCGTAACTTGCAGAAACATCCGGGGCGGGAAACTGCACCAGCGCGACGTGCAAAAAGTCTCCGGCAATAAGCAGTTTTCCATTACCGTCCTCTATTAAAAACGCCGTGTGTCCGGGGGTGTGCCCGTAAGCGGCAATGGGCTTTATCCCCGGCAGAAGGTCGTTGATTCGCGCGCCCAGTTCGCCGGGCTCAAACGTAACCACCCGCGAACCATAGGGAGCCAAAGCCGCTACTACCCCCGCGTTTACATTGGTCTTGGTAAAGTATTCCCTATCTTTGGTTGAGACGTATATCGTCGCTTTGGAGAAAAGGGCTTTTCCGTCTTTTTGCAGGCCGCCGATGTGATCCCCGTGCAGATGGGTGAGCAGCACCGCGTCAACCTTGTCCGGCTCCACCCCCAGTTTTTTCATTTTTTCAAAAACCGCCCCGCCAAAACCGGTATCCACCAGAATGTTCTGCCGGGGGGTTTTAATAAAAAACGTGTTGGTCGAGTGCATAAAGCCGCTTTCGGGAATGTACCGCCGCAAAAAGGCGTCATCCACCCCTATCAAAATACTGGCGTTCCCCGTACGCTGGGTCTCAACCAGCATACTCACTTCGAAGTTACCCACCTTATAGGTATAAATTCCGTCAGTTTCCGAGGCAAAGCCCCCCATCGTCGCCGCGCCCAAAAGCAGCCCCAGCGCCATTGTTCTTTTCATAATTCCCCCTTCACTTTGAGCCTAACACAGGCGGTTGACAGTGTCTATTCTATAGGATACGCTATCAGAAGCGGGGCAGTATATGAAATTTGTTTCCGTAAAGGATTTTAAGACGTCTCCGGCGGCTATTTGGAAAGCGCTGCCTACCGAACGGGAGATGGTCGTCACCAATAATGGGAAACCCATTGCCCTGTTAATCCCCGTAAATGATGAAATGCTGGAAGATACGGTTACCGCGATCAGAAGGTCAAAGGCCCTGATTGCCATAAAAAAAATGCAGGAAATATCCGTTTCTTTGGGAAACAACAAAATGACCCTTGAAAAAATAAACGCGGTCATTAAAGACGTAAGAGGGAAAAGTAAAAAATGAAAGTGGTACTTGATACAGGCGTGATAGTCTCCGCGATGGTAAACAGAAGGGGAGCATCGGCAAAAATATTATCGTTGATATTTGACGGAGATATCGAAATATTATATGAGAATAGAATTTTATTTGAATATATAGAAGTATTATCAAGAAAGGGTTTTGGTTTTAATTTTGACATAATAAACGATGCAATGCATTTTATAAGATATGAAGGCATATTTAATGAGGAAATATTTAACAGTATAGATTATCCAGAAGTGAAATTTCATGATGAAGGCGATCAAAAATTTTATGAAGCGTATAAAGCGGGGGAAGCCGACTATTTAATAACCGGAAACCGGAGGCATTTTCCTGAAGAACATACCATCATTATTCCGGGCGAATTCATCAAAATCCATGAAAAACATAAGTCTTGAAATTCATGCCCTAAAATGCTAACCTGTCCGGGGAGCGAACATTGTTTCTAAAACACCTATCTATATTGGGTTTTAAGTCTTTTGCCGACCGTACCGAGATTGCCTTTGCCGATGGTATTACCGCCCTTTTGGGGCCGAATGGCTGCGGGAAATCCAACGTGGTTGACGCGGTAAAGTGGGTCCTCGGCGAACAGGCGACCAAGTCCCTGCGGGCGGAAAAAATGGAGGACGTTATCTTTAACGGCACGGAGAGCCGCAAGGCCCTCAACGTGGCGGAGGTAACGCTGACCATTGCCAACGAAGAGAGCCTTTTGCCGCTGGATATGCCGGAAGTCGAGATTAGGCGGCGGCTGTACCGTTCCGGAGAAAGCGAGTATTTTATCAATGCCCAGCCGGTCAGGCTGAAAGAGGTGCGGGAGCTGTTCTGGGATACCGGAGTGGGCAAGGCGGCTTACTCGGTCATGGAACAGGGTAAAATCGACCAAATTCTTTCATCCAAACCCGATGAGCGCCGCTATCTGTTTGAGGAAGCCGCCGGGATTACCCGCTTTAAGGTGCGGGGGGCGGAGGCGGAACGCAACCTTGCCAAAACCGGCGAAAATATGCGTCAGGTCGAGCTGGTTCTGCATGAGGTAAAACGCTCCTACGACACCCTCAAGGCGCAGTCCGAAAAAACGCTCAAATTCCGCGCCCTGCGGGACACCATTTTTAACTGCGAACTGGACATTCAACTGCTGCGGCTCAAGCAGTTCAAGTACGAGCGGGACGAGCGCGGCGAAACGCTCCGGCGCCGCACGGCGGACAGGGATAAAATCCGCGAGGAAATGGAAGCGGAAAGCAAGGCGCTGGAAGCGCACATGGACGAGGTAAACTCCATGGAAGCGCAGTTGGTGGAGATGCAGAAAAACATCTACGGCCTCGCTCTGGAAAAAAACGCCAAAGAGAACGCGGCGCGGCTTTTGGGCGAACAGCGCAGCGAGGGCAAAATCAAAATTGAGCAGAACGAGGCGCGGGAAAAACAGGTTAATTATAAAATTGATGAATTGAACGCCGATGCCGCAAGTCAGGACGAGGCGGCTAACGACCTGAAAAAGCAGGCGGCAAACATAGAGGGAAATATCCGCTCGTTTGAGGAAAATATCCAAAACGCCGCCGCCCGTATCAATGATAACGAGAAGTCCGTGCATAAGGCCGAGGAAGAGATACACGGTCTTGAAAAAGAGCAGGCGGAACTTGAAAAACAGCTGGCGCAGATAACCGACGACATTGTGGCGGAACTGGACGCGGGTTTGAAAAAAGCCGGATATTCCGCCTCGGAGCGCCGTACTATCGAGGCGGCACTTAATGAAACGCTGGGCAAGCTAAAGACGGTTCTTTCCGGCAGGGAAACGCTTATCCGCGACCTTGCCGCCGCCGCCGAAGCGGGGACGGCTTCTTCGGATGAGATTAAACGCCTTGTCGCTTCTCTGGCGGCGGGGTTGACCGAGGCTGCCGCCGACGCGGAGAAGTCCCTCGCCCTCTTTGAAAGCTACCGCAGCCACTCGCCCCTGTTTATCGACGAATTTCTCGCCCCGGAAGGGATCATTACCCGGAAACGGGCGCTGGATGGGCAAATTCGGGGCGCAAAAGACGGCATAGAAGAACGCCGCCGGCGGATCAAGGAACTGCACGGCGAAAATGCCAGCCTTTCGGCGAAGATCAACGAATACCGCGTAACGCTTGAGGGCTTGCGGGTGAACCTTGCCCGCATGAATGCGCAGGTAAAATCCGCCGAGGAACAGGCCAGCCTGATACGGCGGGAACTTGCCGGACAGGAATCGATGCTCAAAAATATCCGCGATGAACTGGCGTTGGATCGCAAACGGCTGGTGGAAATTGACGAGCGTATCGCCGCCACCCACGCGGAAATTGCCGAAATTGAGCAGAGGAATCTCAACCTGAACAAAGAGCTGGAAACGCTGGAAAAGGATATACAGAAGCGCAACGGCGTTGTCGCGGGCAAGCAGGAAGTTATCAAAAAGCGCACGGCGGAACTGGGCAAAGTGCAGGAAGCCCTCGAAAAAATCCACCTGGAACTGGTGCAGTCCGAGACGGAAATTAAAAACATACAGGACAATTTCCGCGAAACCCACTCCCGCGATTTAATGGAATTTGAAGAGCGCATTTTTACCATTACCGCGCCCCCTGCCGAACTGCGGGAAAAACTCGCTGCGGCGCGTTCCCAAATGAGAGACCTCGGCTCGGTGAACCTTATGGCGCCGGAAGAATTTACCGAAACCAAAGAACGCTACGAATTCCTGAGCGGCCAGTTGGCGGACCTTGAAAAAGCCCGCAAAGACCTTGAGGACCTTACCGCCGAAATACGCACCGAATCCTCGGAACTGTTTACCAAAACCTACAACCGCATCAAAAAGAACTTCCACAATATGTTCCGCCGTCTGTTTGGCGGGGGCCGGGCGGAACTCCAGCTTTCCGACATTAACCATGTCCTTGAATCGGGCATAGAAATTTTTGCCCAGCCGCCCGGCAAAAAGCTGGAGCATATCTCCCTGCTTTCCGGCGGCGAACGCTCCATGACCGCCGTTGCGCTGCTATTTGCCACTTACATGGTAAAGCCCAGCCCCTTCTGCCTGCTGGACGAAATTGACGCCGCGCTGGACGAGGCCAACGTAGGCCGCTTTGTGCAGCTTCTGCGGGAATTTGGCGGCACAAGCCAGTTTATTGTCGTTACCCACAACAAAAAAACCGTTACTGGAGCAAGTACGCTGCTGGGCGTCACTATGGAAGAATCGGGCGTTACCAAACTTATCTCCGTGCGGATTGAACACGGAGAACTGGCGCAGGTTGACGCTGATCCGCCCCAGCAGGGCCTGTGGGACGAAGAAGTAGAGCCCGAAGAAGGCCGCGAACTTCCCCCCGGCATGGACGATCCCGCCAAAGTCACCGAAGAACAACTGCGCCCCATAAGGGCTCGCCCGGTACATTGACAGCCCCCATGTGGGCATAGTAAGGTGTTACCCGATAGAAGTCACTGGCCTTATCGGCTAAGGCCGATTGATGGACGATTAACTCAGCGGGAGAGTGCTACCTTCACACGGTAGAAGTCACTGGTTCAATCCCAGTATCGTCCATCAATCGGTTTTTTTGTTGGTTTCGGCTTACTATTCACCTGTTTAGTATGCGTATGTTTTCCCCTAACATATAGTGTCTTTATGGAAATAATTGAGATATGGATTCCAGAGTTGTTGGCTGTCTTGTTTCTGGCTTTGCCGCTTTTGCGGCCGTTTGTCAAAAAGCTCTGGCCGGTGGAAGGGCTGACTTGGCTGCCCCTCGTAGCCTTGGGCATCATCATCGGGGTTTTTCCCGCCTATGGGTTTCGCCCTGAATGTGTCCCCATGCTGGCTTTTGCCGTTATCTATAACTTTATCCATTTTTCTCCCATTGTTTCGGGGATGTTCGCCCGTTCCAACGATTCCTTCCGCGATAGGGGCGCCGTATTTACCGTATGCGCGTTTATCTTCCTGAGCGCCGCCACTATACCCATGTTTGCCTTTTCTTCCCTGATTGACGTGACAACGGAAAGGGACGGGGTCTCGGTGGTGAGAGTTAACCGGGATTATTCCCTGCGGGTTTATGGCCCCGTTCAGGCGGATCGTTCGCTTATTTTTCTTGTTCCCCCGGAGTGGGATTCCGCCGCTTCCGTGGATTTGGTATGTACGGAATTGCAAAAAAAACGTTTTACGGTCATTACTTATTTTTCTCAGGAGAAATATAGCTGGACAAAATTGTTGACCTACTGGCGCGTTTTCAGGAATGCCGCTGTTTTTGTATCCGCCAACGAGAAAGGAAAAACGATAGAAGCGGAAAGGCGAAAAGAAATCGAAATGCTGTTGCCCCGGCTTCCCGCCTTGTTGAACAAAGAGGATGACGATTTGCCGCCTCTGCTGTTGGCAGGGTACGGCGCGGGAGGGTCCGCCCTGGCGTATCTCGCCGCTGAAAACGGTTTTATATCGACCTACGGCAACGTGCGGGGAGTGGTGGCGATTGAGAGTCGTTTGTGGTCATCGTATCTCCCCGAAGTCCGCAATGCCCCCGCCGTGCCGCTTGCCCAGGGGGTCAGCGGGGTGTTCGTACGTTTATGGGCGAATATAGTCAACCGCTTCAACGATCTAAAGCCGCAGCGGGTTGCCCGCAACGGGCGCTTACCCGGCGCGGGTCTTTCACAACCGGGGCTTCCGGTTTTGTACCTTGTTTCCGGCAGGGCATTGGATGTTTCCGAGGGGCAAAAGCCCTATCAGGCTGTTTTTGATACCCTGCGTTCCGGTTCAGGCCCAACCGCCCTCGCCGCCATTGAAGGGGCCGGCCCGCTGGATTATCAGGACTACCCGCTCACTCATCCGATTTATTCTTATTTGTTACCGGGGCAAGAAAACGCACGCAAGAGGAGCGAAGACCCCATTGGCGACACGGCAAGTATTATCAGTAATTTTGCGTCTATCCTGTGGGAACAGGCGGAATTGGGCTCTCTGCCCCGCTATGCCATAAGTGGCAGCCTCTATACCGAAAGCAAGGGACTCCCCGGCTTCCGGCTTTAATATGTTTCACGTGAAACATTGACCTTAATTCCATGCGCCGCTAGACTGCTTGTTTTCTCCATTCCCGGAAGCGCCGAGTATATCCGGCGGTGGGGAAGTTATTTCCTTGTGTACATAAACGGTAGCTACATCATCAGTGCCGATGTCGCTTTTCCCCCAGTATAGGTCAAAAACAAACACCGCATAGCCTCTATCTGATAGCGTGCCGTTACTGCCATTGTTGCCGCCCTGATTGTTGTTATCCTCGCCCTGATCGTCGTCATCTTCACCTTGGTTGTTGTTATTGCCGTTACCTTGATTGCCCTGATTTCCCTGATTCCCCTGGTTGCCTTGATTCCCCTGATTTCCTTGGTTCCCTTGGTTGCCTTGGTTCCCCTGATTTCCTTGATTCCCTTGATTTCCTTGGTTGCCCTGATTTCCTTGGTTGCCCTGATTACCTTGATTTCCAGTATTCCCCTGGTTGCCTTGGTTACCTTGATTCCCTTGGTTACCCTGGTTCCCTTGATTCCCCTGATTTCCCTGGTTCCCCTGATTCCCTTGATTGTCGCCGTTCCCGCCCTGATTATTGTTATCCTCGCCTTGATCATCTTCATCTTCACCTTCACCGGGGCGGGGGTTGCCGTCTTTATTAACGGCGTTGAGGACTATATTTGCGTTGGCGCCGCCATCGTAGCCGTAGATAGTCCCTCCTGTTTTGTCAAACGCGAAAGGAACCACATAGTCCCGCCGCTGTCCCTGCGAAAGATAGCAGAGCGCTACGCCGCCCCCGTATTCTATCGCGGTATTGGCGCGGATAACGCCTCCGGTCATGGTAAAAATTACGGTATTAATGCTTTCATGGTAGGTGAGATATACACCGCCCCCTTGACGGGCCTTGTTTCCCTCAATTACGCAGTTTCCTTCCAGTAGAATGAAAGAGGTATAAATCCCGCCGCCGCAGCTATTTCCGTGGAAAGGATTGGCTGTGTTCGCTTCGTTGCCTGATATAACGGCGTTTCCCCCAATAACAACCTTGCCTTTATGCGCGTATTGGGAAAAAATCCCTCCACCCGTAAGTTCGGCAATGTTATTGCTGATACTGCCTCCGGCCATGGTAAATTCGCCGGATGATCCATAGGCATATCCCCCTACCTCTACCCCGCCGCCGGAATAAGCCTTATTATAGGAAATGGTACCGCCTGTCATCGTGAAACTGGTATAGTTTGATACATTCACTCCACCGCCGGAGCCGGATGTGTTATTGGAAATGATCCCGCCGGTCATTAAAAAAACCGCTCTTTCTTCTGAAGGAAGGGAATGATAACTGCCCACTCCGCCGCCCCTGCTTTCAGCTTCATTCCCGCTGATTAACCCGCCGTTCATGGTAAATTCACCGCTGTGGATTAAAATTACGCCGCCGCCGGTACAGAGCCCCGGCACTTTATTGTTTAAAATACTGCCGCCGTCCATCGTAAATTTTCCGGCTACCGATACTCCGGCTCCATTGCTGGTAAATAAATGATTACGGATATTGTTATTGTCCCTGATTACCGAGCCGTCTTTCATAACCAGCGTCCCGTCTTTTTCAACCGAGACCAGCGGGACTAAATTGTTACTCAATCCCTTTAGGGTTATTCCCCGGTCAAGGGTTAAGGTGACGTTTGCGCCTATCGTAAAAAGACTGCCGATTTTGGACGGGGTTATCTGTTTTTCGCCGTTAACGCCGTAGAGGGTAATGTTCACGCTGGACGCGCCGTAACTAAGCGTTTGCGGCGCTATAGCCTGATCCCTGCCCAAACGGATGGTATAGTTTCCGCCATTGACGGCGTTGTTTTTAAGCCAGTCAAGAGCTGTCTGGAGGTTTACATATTCCGCATCTTGCGTTCCGCCCTCGGTATTGAGCCAAACGGTCCGTTCAGCCGACGTTTCGAGAAAGCCTTCATCTTGAAGATAGCCGTCGTTACCGTGAAGGTCGCCGGAAGTCTGGCTGTAGTCGGATAAGAGAAACTCCTCCGGCTGAGGGCAGGCGGTAACCAATAGCGCAGCCGCCAATACCGCAAGCGGGAAAATGTTTCTTTTCAATTTAAGGGACCCCATATGGATTATTTTATCACTTTTTCTTTAGAAAATCAAATTAATCAGTTAAACAAGCCTAAGGTTCCGGTTTTCCATTCTTCTCTGGCGTCCATAACCAGACGTTCAACTTCAAGCCAGTTATCGGCGCGGGGGCCCGGCAGGCCCCTGTTGGTGGAGTTGCTGAAAACGATGGTTTTACAGCCCTGCTTGCGCAGGCTGTTGATGTTTTCCGGGGCGTCGTCAATGTAGACATGGGCGCCTACCGCCCCCTTGTCGTTCATAAAGCAGATGTCCCAATAGGGGATGTCGTAGTTATCCAGCCAGTCTACGGTTTGCGTGATGGTCGTGCGGTGGGAGTATTTAAGAAACAGCCGGTGGGTAATGATGCGGATACGGATCCCCTGATTGGAGAGTTTTCTGAGGATGGCGGGGGCGTTTTCGATGGGCTCCATATCGCGGAAAATATTGCGCTGGGTAACGGCAAAGCGGTGCAGGCGATCATAGCCGCCCAATTCATCGATGCCCCATTCGTCAAGCCCGAAGGTCACTTCGGTGGTCAGCGTTTCCAGCGGCTTGTT
>JGI24698J34947_10001609_pt1 | contig 12004 bp, 10 predicted proteins | sample TergutMp193P3_FD_34947 | JGI IMG/M metagenome (IMG submission 34947)
TGGGGGGTGATCATCATCTACGTGTTCGGCTTAAATGTCACGCAGGTCTTCCTCTCCACGAGTTACTACAACCAGATCCCCAAGGAGATCGACGAGGCGGCCCGCATAGACGGGTGCAGTTTCTTCCATATATATAGATCCATCCTCCTGCCGCTGACAAAGCCCCTCATCGCCACCATCGGCCTGATCACCTTCCGCGCTTCCTGGAGCGAGTTCCTGATGCCGTACATCTTCACCCTGGGGGCCCCTGAGAAATGGCCCCTGGTAGTGGGCGTTGTGAACCTGAGATCCATGGGCGGTGAATCCGCCGTGGCCTGGGACCTGATGCTGGCGGGTATCAGCATTTCCATCATCCCGATGATGGTCGTCTACCTCTGCCTGAACCGCTTCTTCATCACCGGCCTCACGGAGGGATCAATAAAGGGGTGACAGTATCTTGAAACTGAAAGACAAAGTTGTTTTTATCACCGACGGGATGTCGCCGTGCGGCCTTGCGATCACGGAGCGGTTCAAGGCCGAAGGCGCGATTATGAATCTGGGTATGGGCTACTCGGTGGTCGGCAATAAAAAAGCGGTGGACTGGGCTGTCGCCTCTGTTCTGGATGAATACGGGCGAATTGACGTGGTGGTTCACAACAACAACGAAGTGATACCAGTGGGGCTGGAGGACTGCGATGACGAAGCCTTCGACTGGGCACTCGAACTTAACTTCAAGAGCGCCTTTCTCTTTGCCCAGGCCGCAGGCAGGGCGATGAAGGAGAATGGGAGCGGTAACTTTGTGTTCATCAGCTCCATCCACGATGAGAAACCCAATGGCGCGGCCTTCGCCTACAGCGTCGCAAAGGGCGCCCTCAAGATGCTGGTCAAAGAGATGGTCCTTGACTTTGGGCCGTACGGTATCAGGGCCAATATCGTGAACATGGGCCCGATGGAATGGGACGAGGAGCGTTTCGCAAGCGGCCTTTCCCCCCTGTACGAGCATACGAAAGAACGTATCGTAAATATGCGCTACTGCACCCTGGAGGAAATGGCAAACGCGGCGCTCTTCTTCGCGTCGGATGACTGCCCGTCGGCAAATGGCGCTTCACTCACGCTGGACGGCGGCTTCCTCCTCTCCTACTTCAGCGGCAGGAAGTTCAAATGAGCATCGAGGGGAAGGCGGCTGTGGTAACAGGCTCCGCCACGGGGATTGGCCAGGGAATCGCGGTTGCTTTGGCCCAGGCCGGGGCAAAGGTGGCGGTAACGTGCCACCAGAACCCGGCGGATGAGACCATGCGGCTTGTCAGGGAAGCCGGGGGCGAGGCTATTGCCGTCAAAACCGATGTCCGCAGCCGGGAAAGCATCCGCAACTTGATGAAGGAAGCATACGGCGCCTTCGGGCGGCTTGACATCCTCGTGAATAACGCCGCATTCCAGCCAAACAGGCTCTTCTGCGAATATACCGAAGAGGAATACGACTGGGTCATTGATGTTAACCTAAAGGGTTATTGGCGTTGTATTCAGGAGGCTTTGCCATACCTCAAGAAGGCGGAACACGGCCGCGTCATCAACGTGGCTTCCATCCACGCCAAAAGGCCCACCGGCTTCGACCCGATTTACGCGGCCTCAAAGGGCGGCATAAAGATGCTCACCCGCGAGGCGGCTTTGGCCCTTGGCAGGTACGGCATAACCGTTAATACCCTGAGCCCGGGGGCAGTCCACACCATATTGCCTGGGAATAAAACCCACGTCATGAAAAGCGTCTGCCGGCGCGGGCTGGAATTCCGGAATTTCCCGCCGGGCGGTTTCCTTTCAGGCAGGATAGGCTTCCCCGCCGACATAGGGTATTACGTCGTATTCCTGGCGGATGAGAAGAGCCAGTATATTACGGGTTCCACGATCCGTGCTGACGGCGGCGCGATGATGATATAGCCTGTGACAAAATAATGGATTTTGGAACAGGCTCAATTACCTGTATGTCAAGTATTGCCTTCTCAGATTTTCCCTGCATTCGTCGCATAATTTATCATCTTTCCGGTCCTGTTCCTCAAGGGAATTGGGGTATGCCCGGGCGCAATTTGGAATTGTGCATCTTGGTATTCCTATTATGGTACCTGCCGAGGAAAGGGCCTGCATCACCGACCTTTTCTCAAATTGTTCGCTCGTCGGGTTCCCCAACAAAAACCTCGCGTAGCTCATCACGCCTAACCCTTTCTGCGTCCAACCGAAAAGAAAATTATAGTCATTTTCAAAGATGTCATTGCTTGTTACCCCCAGAATTCCAAGGCAATGCGGATCGCTATTATAATTCCTGAACCTCCCCTCCAACTGATCCAGTAAAGCATTGCCGCTGTACTGCGACTTAACCAGTTCCAGTTCCTGCCAGTAATTCCTTCCGTTTTCATTTTGATTAAGCAAAGCATATACAAATCTTCTTTTCCCTTCCCTTGTGCCCATTGCTTCATTTGAGATGCCAATCTGACCAAGAAAACTGTCAATGCTTTCCTTTGAATATTGAAGATAAACATCATTAATTATTTCGTTGTAGGAATCCAGTTGCCTGTCCCTGCTGTTTGTCTCGGACTCGACAAGCCCTATATTTATTGTCCTGACCCCAATCCCGTATTCTTCCGATATCCTCGCCGATAGCCTGTCAACAACATCCGAATCCAGGTTTGGGTATGTCGCTATGTACAAATAATAACCCGGAAGGTTTAGCGGTTTCCTTTCGATGTCCTCAATGTTAATGCTTTGTATCTGGCGAACGCTTTCATTGTAAATATTCCCCAATTCACCCAGGTTATTTATCAGGAGATTCAGCCTATTATACGCCTTTTCGTATTCATGGTTCATAAGCTCTATTTCCGAGGCTATTTTTTGGTACTTATAATTCCATGAGTCCAGTCTTAGCCCTTTTATTATTATGGTATAGGCCTTTTGATAGTCTTCGTTTTTCAGGTATAGATCGGCAAGCTGCCAATATTGATGAATATGGCTTCTGGCGCTTACGTTTCCCTGTCTTTCAACGTCATTAATCAGGGTCTCAAGCTCAGCTATGCTTAAATCTTGCGAAAACAGGGTATAGGCTGTCAGCATAACCAAAATAACCAGGGGAATCTTCATATTTACCTCCAGCCAAAGGCCAATTGTTTGTTTTTATAGAGGCCGTTCCAAAACTTCAGTTTTGGAACAGGCTCTATAGTATAAGGATTTTCCTGGATACTTGACAAGCTCCAAAATATCTATAAATTTACATTACTATGATGAGTAAAGTTAAAAACAGTGAAAACCGGAAAAGCGATGACGACAGCAGCAAGAAGCCCCTGTACACTCAGCTTTCATTCGCGGCTCTGGCTTTTTTGGCAATGGTTATTTTAAGCTACGTTTTTGTTCGCGGTATAATACGGGACAACCTGGTACGCAGCGCTGAAAACGTGCTTCTCATTGTCCAAACACAAATTGAGGACGATCTGAACGAGCCAAAAACGACCCTGGCCGGGTTCGCCCAAACGCTGAAAACCCTGATCTTGCACGGCGAAAGTGAAAGCACGATACGCGACTGTTTTCTTGACATATCCGGGTATTTGGCTTCAAGCGAGTATAGGGCCAAGAGTTTTGACGGCCTTTACGGTTATTTTGAAACCTTTCCGGAAGGCCCCGTTTTTATGGATGATTTTGCAGGGGATCTTCCCGAGGACTACGATCCCATGGAACGTCCATGGTACAGGAGCGCCATCGAGGCCAACGGCAAAATAGCGGAAACGATTTCATATGCGGACATGATTAACAATGAGAATATCCTTATGTACTCGATCGCCATCCTGGATGACTCTGGTGCGCGGCTTGGCATTGTCGGCCTCCGATTGAAAATCAGCGTAATCGGGGAAGGCGTTGTCGCAACGGCCATAGACCGCGGCGGGTGGGGTATGTTGATAAGCCGTGATTTAATCGTGCTTGCCCATATAAACGAACCTTTTTTGGGCATAGACGCAAGAGATCCATTTTTTCCCCCTCATGTTTATGTGCCGCAAATGTTGAAAGGGGAAAATGTTTCTGCGGGATCGATGAAGGATTATTTAGGCAATCAATCAATAACTTTTTTCCGTCAGCTTTCAAACGGCTGGTACCTGGGGCTGGTAACGCCTGAAGGCCCGTTCTATCAGAGCCTTACAACCCTGGCTTACATATTGGGTATTCTGGGTGCGGTTTTTGCGGCTGTACTCATGGTCATCTTAATCAGAATTGACAAGGCGAAAAGCAAATCCGACAGGGAGAGCAAGCACAAGAGCGCGTTCCTCGCGAACATGAGCCACGAGATACGAACCCCGATGAACGCCATAATCGGCATGACCACAATCGGAAAGACCGCTTCCGATATTGAGCGGAAGGATTACTGTTTTACGAAAATCGAAGACGCCTCCAACCACCTGTTAGGTGTAATTAACGATATACTGGACATGTCCAAAATTGAGGCCAACAAGTTTGAGCTTACCCCGACTGAATTTAATTTCGAGAAGATGCTTCAACGTGTGGTGAATGTCGTAAACTTCCGCGTGGATGAAAAGCATCAGAAGTTTACCGTACACATCGATAAAAACATTCCCCGGTTCCTGATTGGGGACGATCAGAGGATAGCGCAGGTCATTACAAATTTATTGGGGAACGCGATTAAGTTTACGCCCGAGAAAGGTTCAATAAGCCTTGACACGCGCGTTCTGGAAGAGGAAAACGGCCTTTACCGGATACAGATTTCGGTAAGCGACACGGGTATTGGTTTGAGCGAAGAACAGCAAAAGCGCATATTCATGTCTTTTGAACAGGCCGAATCCAGCACAACACGTAAATACGGCGGAACCGGGCTGGGGCTTGCGATCAGCAGAAGCATTGTTGAAATGATGGAGGGCGCCATATGGGTGGAATCCGAAGTCAGTAAAGGTTCTACCTTTACGTTCGCAATCCGGTTAAAGCGCGGTACACAGGTTAACGAAGGTCTTTTGGATTCTGATGTTAATTTTGGCAATTTGCGTATTATGGCAGTAGACGATGACAAGGACATCCTGGATTATTTCGTTGAGATAGCGGAGAGCTTCGGTATTACGAATTGCGCTACCGCCCTTGGCGGAGAAGAGGCGCTTGGGCTTGTTGTACGTAACGGGGATTACCATATTTACTTTGTCGACTGGAGAATGCCCGTTATGGATGGCATACAACTGGCCGCGGAAATAAAGAAGCGATCATCGGAGAAATCCGTGGTGATAATGATCTCGGCGGCCGAATGGACTTCGATTGAGGCGGAGGCAATAAAAGCTGGCGTTGACAAATTCCTTTCAAAGCCCCTGTTCCCTTCGGACATCCTGAACGTGATTCAGGAGTGCCTGAGCATAGACCGTCAGCAGATGGAAAAAGCCCAGGATAATATAGAAGGCATCTTCGCCGGGCGGCATTTGCTTCTTGTTGAAGACGTTGATATCAACCGTGAGATCGTGCAGGCCCTGCTTGAACAGACGCGGCTGGAAATAGACTGCGCGGAAAACGGCGTTGAGGCGGTGCGGCTTTTCAAGAAATCACCCGGTAAATACGACATGATCCTGATGGACGTGCAGATGCCGGAAATGGACGGCTATGAGGCGACACAGCAGATAAGGGAGCTGAAAGTGCCAGAGGCGAAAACAATCAAGATAGTCGCCATGACAGCCAACGTATTCCGTGACGATATCGAAAAATGCCTTGAAGTGGGCATGGACGACCACATAGGAAAGCCGGTGGATTTCAATGAACTCCTGGAAAAGCTGCGTGTTTCCATGCCGCCGCGACAGGGAAAAAACAACAGTTTCACGTCGCTGTTTTTGTAGGTTTGTGTGGTTCGTGGTTAGACTCTTCCTGTATACACATCCCGTGCGGCAAGGCAGTTGACGAGCGGAACGCCTTCGCGGTAGCGCCTGATGTTTTCGCATATTATTTCGAGGCCGTTAAGCGCCAGATCCGGCACCTCAGGCGTGCAGTGCGGCGTTATTACGAAATTCGGCAGATCCCAGAGGGGGCTCGTTTTTGGAAGGGGCTCTGTCTCAAACACATCGCTGGCGGCCATTGCAATGGTCTTGTCGACAAGGGCTTTATGGAGCGCGGTTTCGTCCACTATCGCGCCCCGTGACATGTTCACAAGGTATGCCGTGCCCTTCATCAGGCCCAGTGCGCGTTCGTCAATCAGATGGTAAGTCTCGTCGGAGAGCCGAATCGCAAGTACCACGATGTCGCTTTCTTTCAGTAAGTCATCAATTGCATCGCCTTCATCGGCGTACCAAATCCTGTCAACCCCTTCCGGGGCTTTGCCTTCGTTCCCCGGCTTCCGGCCGTAACCCAGGACCGTCATGCCAAAGGCTTTCGCCCTGACAGCCAGGGCCTTTCCGGTATAGCCCATGCCGATGATGCCGAGGGTCTTTGAGAAAAGCCCCCGGCGCTCCCGGTAGAGGTTGTTCCAGTTATGGTTCCGCTGCTGCTGTTCCAGGGTCCTGGAATCATAAACCAGGGAAAGCATGAGGAAGAAAATATGTTCCGCCAATACTGCCGCTGAACGGCCGGCCGACGAAGTGAGGTAAATTCCCCTCCGGAAAATTTCCGGGTGGGCGGAATTGTTGACCCCCGCGTGATCGCAATGTACCCACTTGAGATTGTTCGCTGCGGCCAGGACTTCACGGGAGATGTCCCCCGCGAGAATTGCCACATCCGCGCCGACGATTCCCTCTTTCACTGCCTGAGTGTCGGAATGGCTGGCGCGGGCAATTTCCACGCCGGGACCGAAGGCGTTTGCCAGTTTATCCCAATGCCAGTCCGTGTAAGGCTCGGTGGAAAATGCCTTTTTTATTATTCGTTTTTCATCCATAAAGATGGCGGTCTCCCGGTATGAACGAAATCAGCGTTTTGACAAAAGGCTTCGGCTGACCGCGGTACCGGCGATCTGCACCAGTTCGACAAGTATAAGTATGACAATGACCGCGCCGATAGTCACGTCGGTCCTGAAACGATAGTAGCCGTAACGAATCGCCAGATCCCCCAAACCACGGCCTCCTATGGCCCCGGCCATGGCGGAATAGCCTATGAGGTTGATGATGGTCAGGGCCAGGCCGGAGACCAGGGCGGGCATGGCTTCCGGGACAAGCACTTTCCTGATGATTTGAAAATTGGTGGAACCCATGGCCCTGGCCGCGGTTAGCACGCCCTGGTCAACTTCGGCAAGGGCTGCTTCCACGACCCGCGCGACAAAGGGCGCAGCGGCAATCGAAAGGGGAATTATGACCGCCGTGGGGCCTATGCTGGTTTTGATGATGAGCCTCGTCAGGGGAATCAGGAGGATCATCAGGATGATAAAGGGAAGGGAGCGAAACAAATTCACCAGGCGGGACAGCACGTTGTAAATGATTCTGCGGGGCACGAGCCCGGCCGGTGAAGTTGCGTAAAGATAGGTGCCCAGGGGAAACCCAAGGACGCAGGCGAAGAAGGTGGACACGAAAGTCATGTAGACCGTTTCAGCAGTCGCCTCAGGCAGCATCGAAAGCACATCCAGAATTTGCTCGCTAAGCATGGGTCAACTCCCTGGCTGCGGCTGTTTTCGGCGAGTCAAAAACAGATGCGACGGTTCCTGTTTCCGCCACAAGCCCCGCTTCCAACACGGCGACCTCCTGGCAAATCTCGCGTATAACGGCCATCTGGTGGGTTACAAGCACCACCGTAATGTTGAGCCGCCGGTGCAGGTCGCGGATCAGCGACAGGATTGAGCGGGTGGTCTGCGGGTCAAGGGAACTGGTCGCCTCGTCGCAAAAAAGCACCTGCGGATTCGCGGCAAGGGCCCGGGCGATGGCCACACGCTGCTTCTGGCCGCCTGAAAGCTCCCTCAAACGGGCCTTGCGCTTGTCCGCGATATCAACCAGTTCCAGAAGCTCATCCACACGGCTTGCGATCTGCTTTTTGTTCATCCCCGCGATTTCCAGGGGATACGCGATATTTGCTTCGGCGTTGCGCGATCCGAGCAGGTTGAAATTCTGGAAGATCATCCCCATTTTTCTGCGCTGTTCCAGCAAAGGGCGGCCCCGCAACGTGTCCACGCGTTCATTTCGATAATAAACTTCCCCCCTGTCGGGAGGCTCCAGGAGGCTCATTATTCGCAGCAGGGTTGACTTCCCCGCGCCGCTTTTCCCGATGATCCCGTAGATGGAGCCTTCGGGGATTTCGAGTTCCACATTATATAGAACCGTTAATGTGGCATAGGCTTTCGAGATTCCCCTGAGAACGATCAATACAAATCCCCCGGCTCCATATTATCAAATTTTGATTGCTTAGAAAACCGGTACAACGCCGCCGTTATAATTCCCTAAAATAAAGTCCTTTACCTTCAGGCTGAGAAGGGCGTTTTTCAGGGCTATTATTGCCGGATCATTTTCCCTGCCCTTTTGGACCACAACGATGTTTACATAAGGGGACTGCGCGCCTTCAATGATAAGGGATTCCCTCACCGGGTTAAAGCCCGCTTCAAGGGCGTAGTTGCCGTTGATCGTGGCGGCGTCCACGTCTTGCAGGGATCGGGGGAGTTGGGCGGCCTCAAGTTCCTGGAAGCGGAAATTTTTGGGGTTGCTGACTATGTCGCGTGGAGTGGCGGTCAGACCGACCCCGTCCCTGAGGGTTATAAGTCCGTTTGCCTGTAATAATAGCAGCGCCCGGCCCCCGTTTGACGGGTCGTTGGGAATGGCTATGGAAGCCCCATTGGGCAAATCGTTAATACTCCTGTACCTCCTCGAGTAAAGGCCGAAGGGCTCAACATGCACCCCAAAAGCGGAGGTAAGCCGCGCCGACCATTCGGGGTTGGATTCCAGATAGGGAATGTGCTGGAAGAAGTTGGCATCCAGGTCACCGTTTAGCAGCGCCACGTTCGGCTGTACATAGTCGGTGAATTCCACTACCCTCAGGGTAATTCCCTGCTCCGCGAGGTCGCCCCGGATCAGGTTGAGCAGTTCCGCGTGGGGAACCGGCGTTGCGCCCACCGAAATGGTGGAGCCGGATTGCTGCGCAGCCCTGGCAAAAACTGCCTGGTTAAATGACAGCAACAGTACGCCCGCAATCAGCAGGCTGACAAAAGCTTTTTTCATTGTAAAATCTCTCCTTGCGTTTTTTTAAACCCATAATACATATGTGTTTACTATGATTTAATCAGATGTTAAAAGGTTTGTCAAGAGGGGTGGTGAAGGATTATTAAGTTAGCGCATATGGTGTCCGCCACTTAGGTCCTATTCTTGATCGCCTCCGATACCGCAACAGAAACGGCAACCGTCGCGCCGACCATAGGGTTATTGCCCATACCGAGGAAACCCATCATCTCAACATGAGCCGGTACGGAACTGGATCCCGCGAACTGAGCGTCGGAGTGCATGCGCCCCATCGTATCAGTCATGCCGTAAGAAGCAGGGCCGGCGGCCATGTTGTCCGGGTGCAAGGTTCGGCCTGTGCCGCCGCCCGAAGCCACGGAAAAATATTTTTTGCCCTGCTCAACACATTCTTTCTTGTATGTTCCGGCAACGGGGTGCTGGAAGCGGGTAGGGTTGGTGGAGTTTCCGGTGATGGAAACGTCTACGCCCTCAAGGTGTAAAATGGCGACACCCTCGCGCACATCGTCTGCGCCGTAACAGCGGACCAGAGCCTTCTCGCCCTTTGAGTAGACAACCTCGCGCACAATTTTGATTTCTCCCGTTCCGTAATCAAACTGTGTCTGTACATAGGTAAAGCCGTTAATTCGGGAAATGATCTGCGCGGCGTCCTTGCCCAAGCCGTTAAGTATGACGCGTAACGGCTCTTTCCTTGCCTTGTTCGCGTTCTTTACGATGCCGATTGCGCCCTCGGCAGCGGCAAAGCTCTCATGTCCCGCAAGAAACGCGAAGCATTTCGTTTCGTCACGCAGCAGCATTGCGCCAAGGTTGCCGTGACCAATGCCGACCTTGCGATCATCTGCGACGCTGCCGGATATGCAAAAGCTCTGGAGTCCGATCCCAATCGCTTCCGCCGCTTCCGCCGCGTTTTTGACGCCTTTCTTTATGGCTATAGCCGATCCAACAGTGTAAGCCCATCCGGCGTTTTCAAAGGCGATAGACTGGATGGATTTCACTATGTCGTACGGATTAACGCCGATTTTTTCACATACGTTTTTCGCTTCCTCCAATGAGGGTATGCCATATTGTGCAAGTACACCGTTTATATTACCGATACGCCGCTCGTAACTTTCAAATAATGCCATGATTTACTCCTTCCTGGGATCTATGTACTTCGCGGCTTCATCGAAGCGCCCGTAGGTACCTTTTGCCTTTTCAAGCGCGGCGTTTGCGTCCTCGCCCTTTTTTACAGCGTCCATCATCTTGCCGAGGCTGATATACTCGTAGCCGATAATCTCGTTATTTTCATCCAGCGCAAGGCGGTTTATGTAGCCCTCGGTTTGTTCAAGGTAACGCGCCCCTTTGGCTTTTGTGCCGAACATTGTGCCAATCTGGCTTCTCATACCCTTGCCCAAATCCTCAATGCCTGCGCCGATGGGCAGACCGCCATCGGAGAACGATGTCTGGCTGCGTCCATAGGCGATCTGCAGAAACAGTTCGCGCATGGCCACGTTAATGGCATCGCAGACAAGATCAGTATTGAGCGCCTCAAGAATGGTTTTCCCCGGCAGGATTTCGACGGACATTGCCGCCGAATGTGTCATGCCACTGCACCCGATTGTTTCGACAAGGGCTTCCTCAATGATACCGTCCTTCACATTGAGCGTCAGCTTGCAGCCTCCCTGCTGCGGCGCGCACCAGCCCACTCCGTGGGTTAGTCCGCTGATGTCGCCGATTTCTTTGACCTGTACCCATTTCCCTTCCTGTGGGATAGGCGCAGGGCCGTGATATGCGCCCTTTGTGACGGGACACATATGCTCTACTTCCGCCGAATAAATCATACTCTCTCCTTAATATATTTTTTTATGTCAGACCCACAAAAAAAACCGATGTCCCCTACATAAATGTAGAAGTCATCGGCCTTTTGGCGGTTCCGGCATGGATAGCCCCGGGAGAACTTCATTCCCGATTTCGTGAGTATATTTTATCTCATGGATTGAATTTTGGCAAGCCTTGCTTCGGAGACGGAGGATATCCATGTGGCGAAAATGATTTTTATACTTTACCACAGTCAGGGAAAAAACTTGTCTTTTTTGGAAGTTTTTTCTCTGTGGAGAAAAGACTTGACAATATGAAAAAAACGTATATACTCTAATTATGGTTCAACGAAAAGGGTATCTTGCAAGGCTGGAGGCCTGGCGGGAAAAGCAGGTAATAAAGGTCGTTTCTGGGGTCAGGCGTTGCGGAAAATCCACGCTTCTTTTGCAGTATATTGATTGGCTCAGGGCCTCCGGTGTTGACAGTGAACAGATAGTCTCGATAAATCTTGAAGATCCGGAATTTGAATTTCTGCTCAGTCATGAGGCTCTCTACGCGTATATTCTAAAACGCCTTTTAAAGAAAAAATATACCTATGTGTTTATTGATGAGGTACAACAGTGCGTTGGTTTTGAAAAAGCAATTGACGGGTTGTTTATAAAAAAGAAGGTGGATTTGTATATTACGGGTTCCAACGCTTATATGCTTTCCGGCGAGTTGGCCACCCTGCTTTCCGGCAGGTATGTGGAACTAAACATGCTGCCGCTGTCCTTTGCGGAGTACATCGCTTTTAGCGGAACCAATGGCAGAAAAAAGGTTTCGGATTACAGAGCCGCTTTAAATAATTACCTGCGTTTCGGTTCCTTCCCCTATGTGGCAGCCCTGGACGCCGATGCCGGTATGGTGAAAACCTACATTGATGGTATCTATAATACAGTTTTAATAAAGGATGTTGCAAAACGTATAGGCGCTACCGATATTGCCTTGCTGGAAAATATCATCAAGTTCCTCAGTCATTCGGTGGGAAGCCCCATATCGGCAAAAAAAATAAGCGATACCATTAATTCATCGGGCAG
>JGI24698J34947_10001613_pt1 | contig 11984 bp, 13 predicted proteins | sample TergutMp193P3_FD_34947 | JGI IMG/M metagenome (IMG submission 34947)
CCCGTCAAGAAAGGCTCGCCCTGGGCGAAGCGACGTGTATCTAAGCATACACGAGCTTCGCCCAGGGCGAGCCTGACGCCGACGGGGAGCAAAAAGGCCCTTAATCAGCCCTTCCCGCCACCTAGAAGCGGAAGACCAGTGTATTCATCCAGGAATATGAATCGGCCGGGCTTTCGTTGCCCTCCTTAAGGGCCTCGCCGGCGAAGAGATAGCCGAAGGTGCTGCGAAATTCCAGGCTGTCCAAGAGGTTGGCCGCCAGGCCCAGGTCGGCCTCCCAGCCGATGCCTTTGGCGCGGCCCGCGGGGGTCTCGTTCAGGGCCAGGTAGGCCAGGGCGTATTTCAGGGCCAGGTCGTCGCTCAGGGCGTGGCGTCCGTTGAAATCGATGGCCCAGTGGTTGGTCTTGCCTGAGTTCAGGCCGCCGGACTTGTTGGCCGCGGCAATGGCCCCGCCGCCTTTGTTCCTGGTCCAGGCCGCGTCATAGGCCACGATGAGGGGCACGAAAGCGTCGCCCGCGTCGACCAGGCTCTGGCTGTTCCCATCGTTTTCCCCGGTCCCGGAAACCCACCAGCCGGCCAGGTTCACGTTGCCCGGGCCGTAGTTGTAGTCGAGATCCAGGTAGAGGCCGTAGCCCTTGCTCTTGTCTTTCGTCCCGCCCGGCTCTTCCTGGCTGCCCCAGCCGAACTTGCCTTCAAAATGAACGCCGAAGCCGTTGTCCCAGGTGTGGGCCAGGGCCGGGTTGAGATAGAAGGCTTTAAGGGCCGGCTTGTCCGCGCTGCCGCTCACATGGTCCCGCTGAAAGATGCCGCCCAGGGAGGCCCCGCCGCCGTCCCAGTGATAGGAGGGTTGCAGGATGAAGAGGTCGTTGGTCTGTTCATCGCCCCCGGTCATCTGGTCCGTGCCCAGGCGGTCGAACTGGGCCACGAGCTGAAAGCCGTTGTCCCAGCGGTTGGCGAAACGCAGCCCGTCATGTTCGTAGCCCCAGTCAAAGATGCCCCAATCGCTGAATACGTCGTCGGGCCCGCCGGGGTTCCAGCCCAGGCTGGCCAGGCCGAAGTAATGGAAGCTGTCGCTCAGGCGGCCGAGGGAGATTTTGCCCCAATCCTGCTTCACTTCGCCGAAGGCATACATGGTCCGGGCGTTCAGGTTGCCTCTTTTTTCGTCAGAGGCTCCCCAGCGGTTGGCGTGGGGGGCGTGCAGGCGCCAGTAAACCGAGATTTCGTCTGTGGCGTGAAAGGCGAAGTTCAGCCTCAGGCGGTTCACGAAGTAGCTGTCGCTGGTTTTATCCTGGCTGGTTCCGTAGTTCTGGTTCCACTCGTTGGCGAAAACCGTGCGGAAATACCCGGAAAAATCGATCTGGCTGGCCGCCCGGGCCGGCGCGGCCGACCCGGTGACCAGCATGGTGCCCAAAGCCATGGCTAAAGCTTTTCTCATAATTCTCTCCTTGGTGGCCGGCCCCGCCGGCCAAAGGCGGGGCCGGTGGCATTGCGCCGCTTTGGCGGCGGCCCGGGCTGGAAACCTCTCCCGGGCCGGTCATACATATGACCTGTATGACCTTAGCACGCCTCCGGCTTAAATGCAACTAATAAATTAGTTAAATAGTGCCGATGCGCACGCCGGCGGAACCCAAGGAGGGGGGAGAAGGCTAGAAGGGGACGGCTAGAAGGGGAGGAGAAGGCTAGAGGGAAGCGAAGCCTACAAGGAAGGGAAGCCTAAAAGGAAGCGCTGAGTAATGAGAATTTTTGTTCACTGGCAAGAAAGGCGAATCCCGGGCGAAGCGACATGTATCTAAGCATACACGAGCTTCGCCCGGGATTCGCCTGACGCCGCCAGGGGGCGAAAAGACCATTAATCAGTGCTTCCTTAAAGACGTCAAATGATAGTTACCACCCCCTGCATCTCCCTGAGCGCCGCCACCATCCCTTTGGTTTTTTCAGAAGGCTGCCTCGCATACATGGTATCCGTCTCCAGCAATTTTTCAGACACGTGCTTGAACATGAAATCCTTGAAGGAGACATTTGAAGCTTGATCATACGTGTCAATGGTATTCAATACTTCCGTATAAGCCGCGAAGCGCCCCTTTGAATAATCGGAATCCTTATCCAGGTTCGCGGGTTCCAGGTCATACATCAAGTCCTGAATCTTTTCCCTCAGCAAATCCTTCTCGTAATCCTTGCTCTTTTCGGAAAGAGACATGGAAGAACGTAACTGGATCTCCTTCAGTATGAGGTTTTTCAAATTAATCAAGTAGAAGACGCTCATTCTGAGATCGCCGGCGCTGAACTTTTCACCCTTCTCGAATTTGGCGATCAAGCCGGCCAGTTCCACCACTGACTTTTGCAATAGGTCCGTGGATTTATTTTCCAGATACCTGCCCACTCGGCTCATGGTTCATTACCTTTCTTATGGAAGCTCCGGGCCTTTCCGTCAGGGCTTCGCCCGGGCCCCGGGGTTCACAGTGAAACAACTCGAACGCTGAAATAAGTTCTTATCCCCGCTGCTGATAAGCCTCCGCGGCTCTGGATAAAAAGCCGGAACGGGTCAGGCCGGCTTCTTCGGCTTTACGGTCAATCATGGTAAGTATGGACTTGCGAAAGGAAACATTGACCCGGGCCTGTTTTTCAATCACATCCGGCGCCTGGACAACTTGCAAAACCAGGTCTTTGGGGGTGGTTTCCCCCATTTGTTCAAAATCGGCGCGCACTTTTTGCCAGGCCTTCGCCCAAGGCGACGGCTTGGGTATTGGATCGCCATCATCGGCCAGGGCCTCCAGGTGGCCTTCCAGTGCTTCCAGAGCCATGGCGAAAGCCTCATCCATGTTTCTTCCCCAAGTGACGCACCCGGGCACATCCGGGAAGAATACGGATACCCGGCCGTCTTTTTCAGGGATAAATGCCGCATAGTATCTTGAATTCATCGGTAATCATTCCTTTATTTTCAGGGTTTCAGGCCAGGTCTACCCCCGACTGCCTCTCGATTCTTTTCAGTGTTTCCAGCGTAATATCGCCGGGGTGCATCGGCACCGTAACCTTGCCTGGTTTGGATTGGTGTTTAAAATGTTTATGGCTTGTTCTGCGGCCCGGCAACTCCTGCCAGCCATCCGATTTGAGTTTGCTGATAACCTCTTTCGCTTTCACCGTTATATTTATACACATTATTGTGTATAAAGTCAACCCGTTTTGGCGCATTCCGCATTTCAAATGCCGAAAAGGGGATAAAATGCCGTGGCTTGACAATCAGTCCGGAAAAAGTGCCGGTTCCCGTTCGCGTTGACATCTTCGCTAATGAAGTGATATAGTTAACGCTGTGCTGTCGTCCCCTCGGGCTCTGGCTCAGCCAAGTTGGATTTCCAGGTAGGAGAGGCTATATGCCGAAGATTATTGAGGCCGAAGATTTGGCCTTGGAACTCGTTCAGGGGCCAAATCATGAGGTTCCCGTGACCACCGAGGGCATCTTGGAAGGCTTCAGGGCCATTAACCAGACCCAGGAAATGCAGGCCTTCTACGATTCCGCGATTCCAGGCGCGAAGCTCAAGGCCAATAAAGCGGCATGTCCATAAACGTCAACTGGTTGGAACTGCTTTATCAAGTCGCGGCGGAAGACGAGCCCTTAATGTTCGAGTAAACAGCCGCGTCCTGAATGACTGGCTGATAAGCTTGCGCTATCATGCGCACTCATCGCATAGTTCTTTAATTTCTTTTGAACTGCTGACTTGTGAAGCCTGAAGGGAAGGGCGAGAGCGGTAATAAGCCCGGCAGTCAGCCGGGCTTATTGAGACCGCCAACCGCCCGGGGCTTGAAGGGCGAGAGGCCGCTCAACCGGCCGGGCGGCCAAGAGGTAAGGGGGCCCGGCCTTTAAAAAGTTGAGGCCCGCCGCGTTCAAGCCGGCGGGCCTCGGTAGGGAAATGTAGCTTCTTAGAAGCTGAAGGTCAGGGTGCTCAGCCAAGCATAGATGTCTTCGGGGGCTTCACCCGAACCAGAATCCTTCAGTGCATCGCCGGCGGCGAGATAGCCGATGGCGGTGCCCAGCTTCACGTTATCCAGAAGCTGGAGCTGGAGGCCCAGATCCACTTCAAAGCCGATGTCCTTATCCCTGCCTTGCTGGACCTTGTTCAGGGACAGCTTGGCAATGGCATACGACAAGCTGATGTCGTCGGTAAAGGCGTGGTTGCCGCTCAGGGCGACGGCCCAGTGGTTGGAGTCGTCGCTGCCGAGCGCGTTGAATGCGCCTTTACCGGTGCCTGTGCCGGATTCCTCGTTGGCCGCGGCCACAGCGCCGAAGGTGGTGCGGCCCCTGTGACCGGCGTTATCGCCATAGGCGACGAGGAGGGGCTTGAATTCCGCGCCCATGCCGACCATGCCTTTATGCTCTGCGTAGGGATCCCCCGAGTTGTCGTCCTCACCGGAAGCATACCAGCCGGCCAGGTTCACGTTGCCCGGGCCGTAGTTGTAATCGACATCCAGGTAGGCGGCGTAGCCGGAAAGTTTCTTGCTCATAGGAAGAGAATCCAGGGAGTCATCCACGCCAATACCGTACTTGCCTTCAAAGTGAATGCCGAAGCCGTTACCAAAACTGTGGGAGACGGCCGGGTTGATGTAGTAGATCTTGACGGCTGCGCCGTCATTCAACCTGGAGCCGCCATACTTAGGATGATCAAGCGGATAGTCCGTGGCATGGTCGGTCAGGTAATGGAGGCCCAGGGTGGCCCCGCCGCCATCCCAGAAATAGCCGCCTTCAAGCAGATAAAAGTCGGTGAAGGCTTCATCGCCATCTTGTGAGTTGAAGCTGGTCTGGCCCGTGGCTATCCGGTTGAACTGGGCCACCAACTGGATATTGTCCCAGCGGTTGGCGTAGCGGATGCCGTCAAAGGCGCTGTCCGCGATATCGAAGGGGTTCACGGCCGTGAACCAGCCCGAGCCGTCCGGGCCATCGGGGCGCCAGCCCAGGTTGGAAAGGCCGGTGTAGAAGTTGGGGTCAGCCAGCTTGCCGATGAGGATCGTGCCCCAATCCTGCTTAATCTGGCCGTAAGCATGGTAGGTGGTGGCGCCATAGGTGGAGCCGTCACCCCACTTGTTGGCCTGCGGAGCCCGCAGGCGCCAGAAAACCGAGACTTCATCTGTGGCGTGGAAGGCGAAATCCAGGTTCAGCCGGTTGGTGAAACCGCTCCAACTGGTTTGCGTGTCTTTGGTGCCGCCGTTTTGGTTCCACACGTTGGTGAACCAAAGGTTGTAGTAGCCGGAAAAGTCGATTTGGCTGGCGGCCGAAGCCGGCATGGCCGAACCGGCGACCAAAAGTGCGCCCAAGCCCATGGCTAAAGCTTTCTTCATAGATTCTCTCCTTGATTTGGTTGGGGCCACGCCTGCCAAGGGCGGGGCCGGCTCATAACATTACGCCGCTTTGGTTTGGATGGATAAATTACAGCGGCGGCCCGTCAAAAAAACCCGACACAGAGGCTAGCTTAACATATTTTTTACACAAAAAGCAACAATTTTTTTAAAATGGCTTCGCCCCGGCCAGGGCTTCGCCCTGGACCCACAGCCGGCGATACAGCGGAGCTGAACTAACTCCTCCGGCCGTGGCCGGGAGATTGTTTCACATTAGGGTTCAGGGCGAAGCCCTGGTTGACAAGCAGGCTGTTCTGGGCTATTCTGGGAAAAGCTTGGGGGCGTTGATGCGCCCCCAGTGGAACCGACCTCTTTTCGGATTGGAAACTTGGCCCCCACAGGATGTCGCCCTGTGGGGGCCGCTTTTAAATTAACCCGTTAGGGTGGGGTTGTCAAGGAGGCTTCAGTGTCGCTGGGGCATCGCCCCTGGTCACTCGGCCAAAGCTTCGTAAACCTTTTCCGGCGCTTTTTCAATGACTTTCAGGTAAGCCCGGGCCGCCGGGTCCGGCCGCCTCTTGCCCTGCTCCCAGTTGCGAAGCGTGTGGAGGGACAACCCGAACCGGGCCGCAAAAGAAGACTGAGAGAGGCCCAGGCTATGGCGAATGGCTTTTACGTCAACTTGCAATGGAATATGAATACGATAATCGTCAACAGGCATCTCGCCGCGGGCTATGGAGACCGCCTCTTTCATGCTGTCTATTATCCGGCTGCCGCTCATGACCTCTCTCCTTTGTTTTTATACTGCCTGACCAGAATCGCGGAAAGCGTTTTCAGGGCGTTGCGGTCGGCCTGGCTTAGGTTGGCCCTCTCGTTTTTGGCGAAAAGATTCAAAACGAACAAAGGTATGCCAGGGGAATAATAAAAGTAAATTACTCTGAATCCACCGCTTTTCCCGCCGTGTTCACGCGCCCAGCGCACCTTGCGCACTCCGCCGGTTCCCTGAATCAAATCACCGATGGCTGGGTTATAGGCCAGCAGTGATATCACGTCTTTGCGCTCATCGTCAGTCAAATGTTTTTTTGAGTCACGTAAAAACGACGGAGTCTCAATGACTGTTATGGGCGGGGACGTATTCATTTTTTTATTATAAGCCATTGGCTTACTTTGGTCAAGGGTTTGTAATGACGGGGGGATACGCCGAAGCCCCGCCGGCGCCCATAAGGGGCCGGCGGGGCTTCTGTTTTTCAGAGGCTGGTAAAGACCCGGCTTTTTTAGAAGCTGAAAGTCAGGGTGCTCAGCCAGGTGTAGGCGTCGGGCGGGTCGTCATCCGCATACATCTTAAGGGCATCGCCGGCGAAGAGGTAGCCGAAGCCGGTGCCGAACTTCAGGTTGTCCAGAAGCTGGATCTGGAAGCTCAAATCCGCTTCATAGCCGATGTCCTTGTCGCTGGAGTTCTTGTATTGGTTTGGAACGGCCTCGTTCAGGGACAGCTTGGCAATGGCATAGGTCATCTTGATATCGTTGGTCAAGGCGTGGTTGCCGTTTAAGGCTATGGCCCAGTGGTTGGACTGGTCGCGGCCAGGCTCGGTAAAGGTGTTGAACCCTGCGGCGTAACGGGCACCCGCCGCCCCGGACCGCGCGTTGGCCATAGCCACCGCGCCGCCCTTTATGGTGCTGTAGGCGCTGTTGGTGGTGCCGGCCCGGTTTATGTTACTGCCATAGGCGACCAGGAGGGGTTTGAAGTCATAGCCCATGCCGACCACGTTTTCCCGCTTGCTCGTCGTGTCGCCGTCATCGCCGGAGGCCCACCAGCCGGCCAGGTTTATGTTGCCCGGGCCGTAATTGTAATCGACATCCAGGTAGGCGGCATAGCCCTGAACTTTCTTGCTCTGGGGTCCGGCACTCAGGTTGTCATCCGTGCCCAAGCCGGCCTTGCCTTCAAAGTGAATGCCGAAGCCGTTATCAAAGCGGTGGGAGACGGCCGGGTTGAGGTAGTAGACTTTCAGGGCCTTGGCGTTTAACCTACCACTATTAGGACTCGCATGGTCACGCAGGTAGTGGAGGCCCAGGGTGGCCCCGCCGCCATCCCAGAAATAGCCGCTTTCGAGCAGGTAGAAGTCGGTGAATTCTTCATCGCCGGTGTCGTTGTTGGTCTGGCCCGTGGCCAGCCGGTTGAACTGGCCCACCAACTGGAAGCCGTTGTCCCAGCGGTTGGCGTAGCGGATGCCGTCGAATTCGGCATCGGCGATGTCAAAGGGGTTCATGGCCGTGAAATCGGTCGAGCCGAAGGCGCCCGCCGGCCGCCAGCCAAGGTTGGAAAGGCCGGTATAGAAGTAGTCGGCCCTCAATTTGCCGATGGAGACCTTGCCCCAATCCTGCTTCACTTCGCCGTAGGCGTGAACGGTCGCGGCGGTAGTGGCGCCCGTACCGCCCGACGGCCCCCCCCACATCTGGGCGGCCGGAGCCCGCAGACGCCAGATGACCGCGACTTCGTCGGTGGCCTGGAAGTTGAAATCCAGTTGCAGGCGGTTGTAGAAGCCGCTCCAGTTGGTTTCGCCGCCTTTGTCGCTCGCGAAGTTTCTGTCATAGAAGTTGCTGAAATACAGCCGGTATAAACCGGAAAAGTCAATCTGGCTGGCGGCCGAGGCCGGAACGGCCGAGCCGGCCAGCAACAGGGCGCCCAAGCCCATGGCCAATGCTTTCTTCATGCGTTACTCCTTAATCTCGGTTGATGGTTTGCCCTCAAGGGGTCGCCGCCCGCCTAAGGCGGCGGCCAGGGAAAGTGCCATAATTACGGCTAATTAATGAAAATTTATTTCAATTAGCCATAAAGGCCCCTTATTTACTGGTCCATATTAGCATGGATTAAGCCTCATGGCAAGCCCTAAATTAACCTAAAGTTGTAAAATCGCTGTAAAACATACCCTAAGAGATGGTTTTTTGACCGGCCCGACCACAAGATATTCGGGTCGAATCGCTGCGGAAGGGAAATTTACCACCATATCTTGGGTAAGCCCTGATTAATGGCCTTTACGGCCGCCGACCGCTCTAGGGGCTTGAAAAAAGAGGCGCTGACGGATATCATTAGAAACGGTGGGCGACCTCCGGAAGCGGAAAGGAGTAAGCCCCTATGAGACTGTTCCTCATGGACGTCCTGGCCGCCTTGGCCGCCAGGACGGTAGAGGCGATAGTGACCCGCTGGTTCCACCGGCGCTGAACTAAGCGACCCCCAGAGGACTGGCACTCCTCTGGGGGTCAAACTTGACGCCTTAAATCCGTAAAAAGCGGATGGGGGTCGCCCATCGCTTTATAGAATACCCCAAAATGCCGACGGCTGTCAATTGAAAAGACCTCTCATATCTGCCTCCCTGCTGTAGGTTCAACAATAAAGGTCAAGATTTTTTGAACGACTTTTTCAACTGTTTCCAGAGGCGCCGTTTCAACATATTTCGCCCGACGCGCATTCAGGTCAAGCGCCCGAATTTGATTACACAGAACGAAGCCTGTTGTTTTTGAACATCCCTTCAAAGAGACCGCAAATCCCTTTTGAACAAAGGAATGGCCTTTGGTGGTGATGGGGACAACAAAAAGGGATGTTGATTTTGTTGAAAGCGGCAAGGGAAACAAGCATTACCGGGCGGCGACCGCCTTGTTCGTGCCCGGAGGATGGCTCTAAATCCACAGAAAAAATATCCCCCTGGTTCATCATAAAACTTCGCGGCCGACAGGAGGACCGTTAAGCCACGCCGAATCATCCTCGTTCAAGGGCTGGTTTGGGTCGCATTCGTCAATCAAGTCTTGAAGGTTGTATTTCATGTTTGCCCGCACCGCATTCAGCAAAGCACGCTCTTTAGATTCCGGCTCGTCCGTTACTAAAGGGTCGGCAATTGGTTCCGCGGGCTTGATATGCACAATTTTGACCATAATGCTCCTCCTTTCAGTTATTATAGCATAGGGCCTGTCCGCCAGAGTTCCTGATACCCCGCTTATCGGCGGCGGTGAGGCGGGCGGTGCGGCGGCCAGTAGCCTTTCGCCGGGCGGTGGAACCCGGGGCCCCAAAAATACGAGTGCGGCCAGGGGCGCATGAAAAACCAGGGGCCGAAAAACGGCGAATACGGCGAATACGGCGAATACGGCTGGCGATAGACTTCGGCCTCCCAACTGTAAGTGGGCGGCTTTACGGCCCGCTCCTTTACCGGAGCGGCCGGAGCGCAGCCGGCGGCCAGCACGGCCAGCACCAGGGCCGGGAGGGCCGGAGACCTCGTAAGGCCCCTCATTACTTCCCCGCCCCAAGCCAGATAAAACTTTCCTTATAGAAGGCCTGGTGGCGGGCCAGGACTTCGCCTACGGTGAAGTCCTGGTCCTGGGTGCCTTCGGCTTCCACGCAGAAGGAGGCCACGGTGGAGCCCAGGCGGCAGGCGCTGACCAGGGCCTCGTCCCGGGCCAGGGCCGCCATCAGGCCGGCCCGGTAGGCGTCGCCGGCCCCGGTGGGGTTGACCGCCCGCTTCACCGGCATTGGGCTTATGTGCTGGGAACCCCGGCCGGGAACCAGAAGCTCGCTGCCCTCGGCCCCGCGGGTGATGATGACCGTCTGGACGCGGTGGAAAAGCTCTTCCAGGTCCAGGCCGGTTATTTTCTTGAAAAGCTCGAATTCATAGGCGTTGGAAATGAAGATGCGGGCCCCCTCGGACAGGGTCAGCAGCTCATCCCGGCCGAAGGCGTGAATCTGCTGGCCGGCGTCTAAGATAAAGGGCAGGCCCAGGCGGTTGTAGGTCTCGGCCAGGCTTATCATCTCGGCCGGGCCGCCGGCGGAGATGATGGCCAGGTGCCGGTCAAGGGGTGGGGCCAGGGAGGCCGGGTCGAAACCGGTGGGGGCCAGCATGGCCCCGGGGTGGAAAAAGGTGAACTGGCTGTTGTCCCGGTCCGTGACTATGGTGCAACTGGCGCTCATTTGCCCGGGGTGAACTTTCAACCCCTCCCCGGGAAAGCCCCAGGACTTGAAGCGCCCCAGATAATCCGCGCCGTCGGGGTCGTCCCCCAGGGAGGCGACGACCAGGGGTTTTTCGCCCAACAGGCCCAGGTTATAGGCGATATTGCCGGCCGTGCCCCCATAGGCCCGAACGACCCGGTCCACCAGGAAGGAAAGACTGACCTGGCTTATTTTTTCAGCAATGAGGCTTTCGGCGAAGACCCCGGGGTAGCTCATGAGACGGTCGAAGGCCAGGGAGCCGGAACAGATTAGACTCATTTGTTTCCTCCTTAAGGAAGCACTGATTAATGGCCTTTTTGCTCCCCGGCGGCGTCAGGCGAATCCCGGGGCGAAGCTCATGTATGCCTGGATACACATCGCTTCGCCCGGGATTCGCCTTTCTAGCCGGGAAACAAAAATTCTCATTACTCAGCGCTTCCTTGTTTTTGTGGACAATTTTCCGGCTTCGGCCGGAGGGGGTGGTTTTATTCACGGTAGCCTTTTTTGAGCAGATAAAGACCAAAAGCGCCCAAGATGCCGACAATAATAAACATCAGCAAATAGGTGTTCATTCCGTCCTCCTTTCAACCTCCCACGTCAGAATCATGCTGAAAGCTAATGCCCACAAGCCGAAAATGATGGCCAAGTTTCGCCCTTGAAACAAGCCAATCAAAAACGCCCCGGCGGCTAATTTCTCCAAAATGTCAGCCAGCCGTTTAATCATATCATAACCCCTTCCCTGTTACAGGTCGATGCGGCGGGAGCGGGGGTCGAGGTCCGCCGAATCAGCCTGGCGTTTAATGAGGGCCGTGAGGGCGCCCCGGATGTTGACCGCGGCCTGGCGGGCCTCGTGGGAATCGGCCCGGGAGTGAAAGACCAGGTTCTCGGGCCGGGTCCCGCCGCTCTTGAGTATGAGCCGGGCGGTTTTCAGGTAGCGGTCGGCCCTCTTGTCCTCCCGGGCCAGGCCCAGGTATTCGTGCCTCATTTCGCCCCAGCCGGTGCGCGAGATAAGGTCCACGGCGGCCAGGTCGTCGGTCTCGGCTTCTTCAAAATTGAGTATCAGGAGACAGAGGCCCTGGGGCCTGGCGGCCCAGACGTCTTCCTCCCGGCTGAAATCGAGGGGGGGGAAAAAGGCGGCCAGTTCGTCCAGAAGGCCGGGCAGGTCGCCCAGTTCCACGGCCCGGCCGTCCGGGGCGGGCAGGAGGGCCAGGCGGTCGGTCTGGGCCCGGGAGAACTGGTTGTGGACCAGCCAGGCGGCCGCCCGGGCCGCGCGCCGGCAGGTATAGATTATGTTGTCGGCCCCGGGGGCCTCGTCTTCGGCGGTCAGGGCATGGAGGGTCCAGAGGCCGGTTTCGGGCGCGGGACGAAGGAAGAGCCGGCCCTCCAGGGCCCGGTGGCGTCGCTTGGCGGGCAGGCTTTCCAGGGTGGCCTCCAAGCCGGCCTGGCGGGTCAGGAGGCGGGCCGCGAAGGGGGCCAGCTCCTTGCTCTGGGGGTCGATCTCCTTGGCGTAGGCGCTGGTCAGGCGGTTGGCGATGCGGATATAGAGGCGGACCAGGGTCTGGAGGAACTCGTGGTTCAGTTCCAGGCGTTCCCGCTCGGCCCAGCGGCCGTAGGCGGCGAAATGTTCCAGGCGATCCAGGGGCCAGCCCCAGCGGTCCAGCCATTTTTCCAGGATCAGGCGCTTGAGGGGGGG
>JGI24698J34947_10001614_pt1 | contig 11983 bp, 7 predicted proteins | sample TergutMp193P3_FD_34947 | JGI IMG/M metagenome (IMG submission 34947)
ACCTGGCTTTTCAAATTGTCGGTAGATGAAAGGGAGTATAATTTGGGCGCGCTTATAGGAATTATGACGTTCATTTGTACTTCCATAATAACCCTGGTTACTTACCGCCATACCAAGGCTTACAAAGAGGAGGACGCATTCCAATGATAAAAAGCTATAAAAGAAGCGAATTCGTTTCTCTCACGATTGTCCATGCCGTGCTTGTTATTCTTGCCATTATTTGGCTATATCCCATATTGTGGGTTGTGCTTAACGCGTTCAGGGTCGAATATACCGATCGGGGGGACCTAATCGGGATTGTTGTATCGCATTATTTTCCAAAAAGTTTTGGAATAGAAAATTTCAAACGCCTGTTCAGCAATACGTATTTCGGCAGATGGGTCATGAATACCCTTACGGTCGCGTTTTTTAGCACGATCCTTTCGACAATGCTTTCCCTGAGCACTTCCTACGTTATGAGCAAGATGAGATTCAAGATGAGAAAGCCGGTAATGAATATCGCGTTGATATTAGGGCTTTTTCCGGGGTTCATGTCGATAATCGCCATTTACTATATACTGAAAGCGCTGGGCCTTACGCAGTCCCTCACGGCGCTGGTCCTGGTTTATTCGGTGGGCGCGGGTTTGGGCTTTTACATAGGCAAGGGCTTTTTTGATACCATCCCCAATTCGATGATAGAAGCGGCGAAGATTGACGGGGCGATGCAGTGGCGGATTTTCGTCTCGGTTGTCCTGCCGATGAGCCGGCCTATTATCATTTACGTGGCGCTCATGGCGTTTATGGCGCCATGGATGGATTTTATCATGGCAAGGGTAATTCTGGGTGAACAAAACGTGCAGCTTCACACGACGGCCGTCGGCCTGTATTATATGCTATACGGGCAAAGGGTGGATTCCAACGTATTTACCCTGTTTTCGGCGGGCTGCCTTTTGATCGCGACTCCCATTGTGGCCCTGTTCCTTTCCATGCAGAAATTCTATGTTGAGGGAATTACAGCCGGTTCCGTCAAGGGTTAGGTATTGTTGAAGAAAAAAAGAAACGCCTTTTTTCTTGTTTCTATAGCGGTTCTTCTTGCCGTTAGTTGTTCGGAATACAAAGTTGCGATCAAGGAGAGCGGGAACGCCGCCGACAATCATCGCGTTTATTACGAGATCTTTGTCGGGGCGTTCTCGGACTCAAACAAAGACGGCATCGGGGACTTAAAAGGCGTTATCAAACGGCTTGATTATCTTAACGACGGAAAACCCGCTTCAGGCAGGAGTTTGGGCATAGAGGGAATCTGGCTCATGCCGATAATGCCCTCGCCAAGTTACCACAAGTACGATGTAAGCGACTATTACGCGATAGACCCGTTATACGGAACGATGGAAGACATGGAAAACCTCATCGCCGAGTGCGACAAACGCGGCGTCAAGGTGATTATCGATTTGGTTATCAACCATACATCTTCGGAGCATCCCTGGTTTCTCGCGGCGAAAGAAGCAATAAGAGCGGGGGATTTTGATAACCGTTACGCGAAATACTATGTCCTTGAAACCGGCATGATTGCCGGAAGGGCCTGGCACAGATTTGAAAGGGCACCTGACGGGACGCAATACTATTATGAAGGGAATTTCGCCTCTTCCATGCCGGAGCTTGATATGGACAATCCCGACGTGCGCCGTGAAATTGTCGATATCGCAAGGTTCTGGCTTGAAAAGGGGGTGGGGGGCTTCAGGCTGGACGCCGTCAGGTATTACTATTACCGCGAGGATCACCTGAACATTCAGTTTCTGAAGTGGTTTGATGAAGAATGCAGGAAAATCAGGGACGATGTGTATATCGTAGCCGAAAACTGGGCGGGAGCCGCTTCCATTCAGGATTATTACGAAGCGGTAAATTGTTTTGATTTTGGGATGTCCGGAACCGGTGGGGATATTTATTATACCGCGAAGGGGATGGATAGCGTTACGGAATTCGCAAACCGTTTGGCGCTATACCAAACGCGTGTCCTGGAAAAAAATCCAAATGCCATACTGAACCCCTTTATTTCAAACCATGACATGGACAGGGCAGCCGGTTTTCTGGATGTGCAGGATTATTCGATGTATACAGCGGCAAGTTTGTACATACTGTCAAACGGAAGCCCTTTTATCTACTACGGCGAAGAGATAGGCATGAAAGGCTCAAGGGGCAATGAGCAGACCGACGCGAACAGAAGGCTCGCGATGCTTTGGGGCGACAGCGATACGGTTGCCGATCCGGTGGGCAGTACATTTGACAGGGCGAGGCAGACAAACGGCAGCGTAAAAAGCCAATTACCAAAAAAGGAAAGCCTTGTCACACACTACAAAAATTTAATACGGCTACGCGGGGCAAACCCTGAAATTGCGAGGGGTATAATTGAGCCCCTGGATTTTTCGCTGTATACGGGCTTCGGCGGTTTTATTTCCGGTTATAACGGCAGCAGGGTTGCTGTATTTCACAATGCAGGCGAAACGGATATTACAGTTGATTTGGCGGGCTATACGGACACGGATTTTTCCGTTGTCAGGGGTTATGCCGGAAAGGGCACGGCCTCTTTGAGCGGCTCAGTGCTTACGGTGTCAGGGTATACAAGCGTTGTTCTTAAGTGATTTGGGATGGACGCGGGATTTAAAACTATTTAGGATTTTTCGGAGGAAAATATGGCGTTTCCAAGAACGACTGTTGCGGGGGTTTCCCTGCCGAGATTGCTAATCGGGTCCAACTGGATTTTCGGCTGGAGTCATAAAGGACACGCGGCTGATGTATTTATTAAGGAACAGCATTCTACGGTGGACGCTACCCTGTCGGTGCTTAACGCCTTTTTACAGTACGGAATCGACGCGTGGATGGGGCCTTTTTCATCTCATCCCGATGCCCTGAACAAGATTAAGGCAATCCAGGACAAAACAGGGAAAAAGATTATCATTATTGATACACCTGTACTCAATATGAACGACGATGAGGCTTCGCGGAAGGAAACGGAGGCTATTATCAGGAAGAGCGCCGAAATCGGTTCTGCCTTCTGCCTGATACACCATTCAAGCTGCGAGCAGCTTATCAACAAAAACAAAAAGACCATGGCGCGCCTTCCCGATTACACGAAGATGATCCGCGACGCGGGACTCATCCCCGGCCTTTCAGCCCATATGCCGGAAGTCATCCAATACACCGACCTTAACGGTTATGATGTGGAAACCTATATCCAGCTTTTCAACTGTCTTGGTTTTCTGATGCAGGTTGAGGTAGAGTCGGTTATCAAGATCATCCATGACGCGAAAAAGCCGGTTATGACCATCAAGCCCATGGCGGCCGGCCGGGTTTCCCCCTATGTGGGTTTAACCTTTAACTGGAACGTACTGAGGCCGCAGGATATGATCACCGTTGGCTGTATCAACGAGCATGAAGTCCACGAAGACGTGGAGATCTCCCTTGCCGCCCTTGAGCACCGGCTGCCGGATCTTGAAGGCCGAAGCAGCCCCTCGAAGACCAGCATTATACGGTGAGTTTTTTAGGCACGGCTAATTTGCCGCCGGCTAATTTGCAGAGAGTTCCGCAAGAACCTTGTTCAGTTCAGTTTTCAGTATAAAGAGCAGTGAAGGTGTAACCAGGTTTTTCCCATCGATAAGATGTCTTTCGACATCGGCGGCCGCGTTTTGCAGATCAGTTTTACCGATCTGACCCGCGCTGCTCTTAAGGGAATGGGCCAGCCTGTGCGCCAGCTTAATATCGCCGCTCTTTATTGCGTTTACAATTTCTTCATGTTTTCGTTTGTTGTCCTTCACGAATATCATCTCTAGCCCTCTCTGAAATTCCGTTGCGTCTTCATCCGGAGTATTGGGCTGCGCGCTCCCGCAGCTTACCGGCGTGAGGTATTTCAACAGGCACTGCCACAGTTCCCGGGACGTGAACGGCTTGCCCACGCAGTCCTGTATGCCTATCTTCCTGTAGACCTCCCTGTCGTCCGACATAACGTTAGCCGTCATGGCCACTATGGGAACCCCTGTGTTAAGCGCAATGATCTTCGAGGATGCCTCAAGGCCGTCCATCACGGGCATGTGCATATCCATGAAAATCAGATCGAACTGCTTTTCACCTTTTTCCATGCGGCTTTGAACCGCCTCCACGCCTTTTTTGCCGTTTTCGGCCACAACGGTTTTAATGCCCACTTTCGCCAAATGCTCGCGAATAACCTGTTGATTAACGGCATTGTCTTCGCAGAGCAGCACCTCCCCCCTGAAAATGGGCTTCTCCAGTTCATTGAACACGATTTCCCGCCCGGCATCGGCGTCGGTTGCGTCTACCGTCTCGAACGTAAGGTCAAAACTGAATATACTGCCGACTTTGGGCGTACTTTCCACAGCCAGCGTCCCGCCCATCAGGCTGACGATGTTTTTCGTAATGGAGAGCCCAAGCCCGGTGCCGCCGTATTTGCGTGTCGTGGTCTCGTCCGCCTGTACGAACGCGTCAAAGATTTTTGCGACCTGTTCTTCAGTCATGCCGATGCCGCTGTCCCGCACCTCAAAATGTACCGTGATGCTGCCGCCCGGCAGCCCTTTGACCGTCGCCGAGAGCTTGATGATGCCGGTATGCGTGAACTTCACTGCGTTGGTCAGGAGGTTCAGCAGTACCTGGCGCAGCCTTGTCGGGTCGCCGAGCAGTTTCTTCTTAATCGACGGCTCCGCGTAAAATTGCAGCGTAATGCCCTTTTCCGCGGCTTTTGGCATAATGACCGCCCGGCAGGCGGCGAACAACTCATGCAGGTCGAAAGGGATACACTCCAGTTCCATTTTGCCCGACTCGATCTTTGATATATCGAGAATGTCGTTTATGATCTGCAAAAGCCCCTTCGAATTTTCCAGTATCTGCCGGAGGTACTCTTTTATTTTGGCGGTATTCCCGCCGTCCAGGGCCAATTCTGTAAAGCCAATGACAGCGTTCATCGGCGTTCTGATTTCATGGCTCATGTTCGCCAAAAACTGGCTTTTCGCCGCAGAGGCGGCCGCCAGTTCGTTTGTCCGCAGCTCAACGAGCCTCTCAAGCTGTTTCCCGCTGTTCCAGCTTCTCACAAACAAAATAACGATCAGGATAATCACGCACACAGACAGACCTATAGCGCTTAACAGCCACGGACGCTGCGCCCGTAGCCGCATGGTTTCAAAATTGTACGTCCTGCTCATCCACTGTTCAGAGATTCTGCCGGTGTCGATCAGCGGGAGCGCTTTGTCGATAATTGAGCACAGAACGGTCTGGTCTTTGTTGAACCCGAAGGAAGCGTCAAAGGCGGCGTTAAAAAGATAATTGGCTTTGTAATCCGAAAACTCGTAATAATTGGTCAGGGTGGCAAGCCTGCTCTGGCTGGACATCATAAGGTCAATTTCACCGCCGTCAAGCGCCATAAACGCGTCGTCCGTTGTAGGATACTCTGTTGTGTACATGGCGTCCGGGAACCAGTTCCTGAATACATCGGCAAACGCGGAATCCCTGGCGAAGCCTATTCTTTCAAACGGAATATCGTTAAGCTCAACATTTGGATAACTCCGCTTTGACAACAGCGCGAATTTGTCCGACAGGTACATGGCGGAAGGCCAAATAAATCTCGCCCTTCGTTCGTTGCTTTGAATCAGATTTGGTATACAGTATGCCGTTCCGTTTTCCAGCAGCCCCATAAGCTCCGCCAATTCCGCGGTGGGATCGTTTACCAGAATGAATTTCATTCCTGTAAGCTGTTCCAGTTCGTCAATTATGTCAAAGACTACCCCTTCCCATTTACTTTCATTCGCGTTGTAAAAGCTGATTGGATAGGACATATATTGGGAGGCAAACGGTATTACAGGCGTGTTTTGTATGTAGTCCCTTTCCTCCTCGTCAAGCTGCGCGAAGAATTTATGTTTCCGGTATTTCTCATACCCTTGCCTGTACAATTCGGTCAAATGCCTGTACGCGCCGTTGTTCAGCGCCTTTGTAACAACCGATATTACAGGCGCGAGCGCCGGATCTTCGGCCGTCAGTGAAACCGGGGTGACAATCAGCGGAAGAAAATCCTCGGTAATTACCCCTCCGTAAGGATCAAACGCCGCTTCCGCTATATTGATTCCGATAAAAGCGTCGGCCTCTCCGTCGGCAAGCATCCGGTAGGCGGTTTCATGATCCCTGACCACGACGGCTTCATAGGAAGGCGGCGCAAGGGCCGCAGTAACTGAGTCGATTATTGTGCCGCCTTCCATAAAAATATAACGCACCGGCCTTGACAATACGATTTCGTCGGGAGGCGGGCTTCCGCTTAACCGCATGACCTTAACCGAGCGATGAATAATGGGAGCGGTCATATAATAAGTTTCCAGGCGCTCTTCGGTAGCCGTCAGGGCGCCGAAATGGACCTCTCCGGTTCTCAGTTTCGCAAGAACGGTGCTTAAATCGTGAATCTCGGTTTTGAACCGGATGCCGAACAAGCCGGTCATCCAGTCGCAGAACAGGGCGGTAAATCCGTCTATTTCCCCGTTCTCGTCCATAAACGTTTCGGTCATAAGGGAGACGGCGTAAATCAGGGAATCTCTCCGCGCTTTCAATTCCTCAATGGCCTTTATTTCGTCATCGGTTATGCCGGGAACATCCCTATACGTTCTTATGGGATTTATGTCGGAAGATCCGGACGCGGAGCGTAACTTTCCGGCGACAGGTAGTATTATTGCCAACAATACTATTGTTATGACAGCAATGATAATAGCATTTTTCTTAATCTCTTTTATTCTTTCCTTCCTTACCACACAAGCGAGTAAACCCTGGTATGCGCTATCTTTTGTTGGTATAGGATAGACTACAGTATGGAAGAATGTCAAGCAAAGTCAACCTTGTGACATTTTCATTTTACTCTGCCGCAGCTTCAGCCATAGTTGAACTCACATGTTCCTTTGTCTATCCCGTGAAGCTCCCCATTCAACACTACCGTTGCGGGACGGGGAACGCTGACTTTGAGTTTACCGCCGCCGTACTCTACCGATATATCCCTGTGCGCCGCCTTTACCCATCCTATCTGCGGAATGAAACAGGGCTTTATCGTAATAAGCTCTGGCGTAATTTGAATTCCCGCGAGGTGCCTGTAAAACCAGTGGTCAACCTCGGAAAACATATGATGATTCAGCGAGTTTTCCATCTCCCAATCTTCACACAGGGTCGTCATACCGGAATTTATCCAATGGGCGTAACTTGGCATTGCCGGATTGACAACCATTTTATACGCGGTCTCGCAATAGCCGTTATTCGACAGAGCGCTGAAAATGTATTTTGTCCCCAAAATTCCGCAATCAATACGATAACCGTTATCCGCAACGAGATTATTCAGCTTTCCCGCTTTGTCGGCAATTTCATCGTCGTTATAAAGACCGTTGTATATGCCGCAGGCGAGGAAGGTTTGCGACTTTTCAAGTTCCCTGTCATCCAGAAACGCGTTCCGGTACGCCGCCTTTATGTTAGCCGCCAGGGCCGCGTATTCCACGCTTTTTCCGGTTTCCCCCTGGGCTTCGGCGCACCTTGACATGACCACCGAGTCGGCGTAATAAAAAGCCGTATCTGTAACAATGGTCGGGCACACGATTGTGTTTTTGGGCGCACACCAGTCCCCAAGGCCAAAGTCCGCCAGGAAGCCTTCGCTCATCGTTTCAAAATATCCCATATAGCGATCCATGTTTTCCCACATCTGTTCGATAAGCGACTTGTCGCCCGTATTCAGATAGGCCAGCCACGGAATCTGAATCAGCGCGCTGTCCCACGCGGGACCGTTTCCCCAGGTATAGCCCCAATTTGATGCCGGAACAATTCCGGGAAGCTGGCCGTCCGGGCGTTGAACGTCCCTGAAATCGTTCAGCCATTTTTTGTATGCCGGGAACATATTGAAATTCAGCAGCGCCTGTTCCGCGGACAGGAGCGCGTCCCCGGTCCAGCCGTTCTGTTCGCGGTGAGGACAGTCGGTCGGGATGCTGTGAAAGTTGGTTAGCGTGGAACGGCAGGACGCTTCATGGATTTTGTTGAGCATTGGGTCTGAGCACTCGAATGTCCCTACGATCTCCAGATCCGTGTGAACAACTTCCGCGCATATCTCAAAAGTCTCAGGCGCGTTTTCAACCTGAACGTATCTAAATCCGTGGTAAACAAACCTAGGCGCCCATTCCTCAACCTTTCCTCCCCGTGTTATATATTTATCGCAATGCTTCAGCTCCCCCAAGGTAAACTTGTTAATATTTTCAGTGTCCAGGCGTCCGCCGTCGTCAAGGCGCTCGCTGTAGTAGAGGCTTATTTCACATCCCGCTTCGCCTTCCGCTTTAATCCGCGCCCAGCCGCTTGTGTTTTCACCAAAATCGTAAATGCCGTTTCCTTTGTAATTGCCCCGCAAGGTCCTCATTACGCGAATCGGGGGAATTTCCGATGGTTCCAGTATTCCCCCCGGACTGCGGCAGACAAAAGCGCTTTCCCAATTTTCCGCTAAAAATTCCGAAGTGTTCCAGCCGTCCTGTTCCAGCCTGGCGTCGTAAAGCTCTCCTTCGCGCATATTGTTGTGCACGCAGGGGCCGCAGCTCCATTTCCATGAGCTGTCGGTAACGATTGTTTCCGCGCTTCCATCCGCGAACTCAATATCAAGTGACAGGAGCAGCTTCGGCATTCCGCGCCAGGAGGCGGTGTCAAAGTTCCAGCACTTCGCGTCGTTGTTATACCAGCCGTTTCCAAGGTGCGCGCCGATTACGTTTTCACCAGCGGCAATCAGATCCCCCACGCTGTAGGTGTTATACAAAACCCGGCTGTCAAATTTGGTGAACGGGGTGGTCAAAACATCGGATGTTACCTTTTTCCTGTTGATCGTGTATTCGCCGTAACCAAGGCCGACTACATACATAACCGCTTTTTTGACAGGTTTTTGCAAATTGAAACTTTTACGCAGCAGGAAACTACCCTTGCCGTAGTGATTCGCGCCATGCCTGTATTCCGGCGCGTTAACTGAAATCCATTTTGCCTTTCCTGTCATTTTTCCCCTCCGGAATATGTGCAATTCAAACTGAATCTGTGAACCTGTATCTGTTTGGGTAATTTTCAAGCCTTTCTATATTACCGCCCAAAACAACGCCGTTTTCCCTGTCAATCGTAACGTCAATTTTTCCCCGTACGGTTTCTATAACCGCGCGCACCTTTGAGAGTTGCCCCAAATAAGGCTCAATTACGAACTCTTCATATCCGGGCTTGACCGGGTATATTCCGGCAACCCATTTGCACAGATGTGTCAGAGGGCCGCCTGACCAGGCGTGGTTTTTTGTTCCCAGCAGAATAAAATCCTCCCAGAGGGTCGAGTTTTCATTTTTGATGAGCGGATCATACCGCTCTTTCATTCGCAGCATCGCCTCTTCTTTACGACCCATTTTGAACATGGCTTCCAGCACATAGTTTTCCATGTAGGGCGTTGAATTCTTCACGGCCTTCAAAACGTTTATTATAGTGTCATATTTGCTTTCTTCGGCAAAACCCGCCAGTACCGCCATTGCGTTTGCCCTGTCGTCAAGGTATTCCGCGCTCCTGTATCCGTCAGGTTTCCAGAATTTGGCGTTAAAGTTCATTTTGATTGAATCCAGTCTTTTTCTGAATTCCCCGTTTTCCCTGATTGAAAGGGCAAACTCAAGCGCCAGCGCGTACCAGCAGTTTTCAATAATTTCCTCGTCTATATTCGCTCCGTGGTCAAACCACGCCCAAAAATTCCCCCGGCGTTTTTCAACCAGCCCGCCGCTGTCCATATTCCAGAGAAGCAGGTACTTTTCAATCGGCCCGATTACAGAATCCAAAATTGCCCTGTCGCCCGTGTGCATATAATATTGGCGTATCATTCCTACGCTGGAAATCGCGTTGAGGGACTGCGACGGCAATTCCCCCGCGTGCATTCCGGGGACGTTGCCACGCAAAATATCGTTATTACGCCAATTGATAAAATCGTTGATACATTTCTTCAAGAGCGCGTCGCTTGAACGCGACAGCGCGTAGAATATCTGCGGCGACTGCACGCTGACATCGCCGATCCACTGCCCGCGTTCCCTGTCCGGGCAGTCCATAAAATTGTCCCGCATACAAACATATAACGTGCGGCGGCTTTTTTCGTATAACGTGTTAAGCTCTTCGTCGTCACATGAAAGAACGCCGCTGAATTCGCAGTCGTATCCGATTTCACGGTACTTGAGGCCCAGTACCTCGACATTTTCAGGCATGGAAAAAATTACCTGCTCCCCGAAATAAGCACCCACGGCCTCAAACCTTTGCGCGCCTTCTTTGGCGATATATTCGCACCGCTGGGCTTTGTAGACGCTGCGCTCGTCGCCGTTACCGCCGTGGATTTCATAACGGTCGGTTCTTATGTCGAAAAAGTCGTTTTGGGAGGCAATTACCTCAAAATACGGCGACACCCACGCCGCGTAGGGCAGGTATGCGGTAATGGTCTTTTTCCCGCCGTCAATACAAACGTCCGTCCGCGTAAACTCCTTCAAGCCGTAATTCTTAAGCAGGGGTATCGGGCGCTTTACGAGCCCTCCCCATTCGTCCATTGATACCCCGCAGGCTTTACCCCATTCACCATCGTCGAAATCTGCGGCCTGCCAATCGCCAATCTCCTCATTCGCGTCATACGCTATGTTGTGGCCGCCGTAGAGGTAAGCCGGATAGGGCGGTTCTCCTTCCGAGTAAGCGCCTAACGCCACGCACCTGAAGGATTTGTCGGACACAAGCGCACTGTCCATCCAGAGACCGGCACGCTCCGTAAAAACGTTGTTCCTGCCACCGTTGCCCCAGTACCAGACCAAAACCGCCAGCGTATTTTCACCTTCCCTAATGTAAGGCAAAATTTCAACCTCGTCAAAATAATGCGAAAGTGGCGCGGGGCCCCGGTTGAGGCCGCCCTCAAACACTATCTGTTCTCCGTTAAGCCAAAGGTAATATTTACCGTCAACTGCTATTTTCAGGAGATTGCTTTTAATCGCGCCAGAGTCAAATTTTTTCCTGAACGCGACAAAAGAGTTCTTTATGCTTTGAACGCCGTTCCAGATCAACATAAACTGCCTCCGCAATTAAAATCAGACGTTAATGCAAGTGTGTTTTCCAAATTCAACGCCACCACAGCGCGGCTGATTGTTGTTTTTTTATGTTTCATGCTATATTACCCCCATGACAGTTACACAAATCGTAGAAATACCTGCCAGCCACAAACTGACTATTGACCCATCTATGCTGACCGATTTCATCAGCAGTCTCCCGAATGACAAAATGGAAGCGGTTAATAAAGCTCTCCGCATCGCTTTGGCTATAGGTTAATATCAAGCCATAGTTTTTGCTCACTTCAAACCCTCGCTTTCTCGCAGTATTGTTTTAATAGTCTTGTATATACGCGGTAATTCTCAAGAGACACGTCAGGCGGTGTCTGGTGGTCGACGCTGGGAAGGTAGTTCCCCCTGAGCATCGCGGGAAAAATCCGTTCAAATTCATTTATCATCGCGTTCTCCCCGTACTTCATAACCATTTTATCAAAACCGCCGATGAAGAAAAAATCAGGATAATCGGCGGAGAGTTTAACGACATCCACGCTAGCCTGCCGCTCAAGGGGTAGAATCCCATCCGCACCCGCGTTTATCAGCCACGGAACCATTTTTGTAATATCCCCGTCCGAATCGACAATTACTTTACAGCCGTTTCTCTGAAGCGCGGGAATCAGTTTCTTGTAATACGGCTCTATGAATTCCTTAAACGTATCTTCTGAAATCATAGGGCCGTGGTTATACGACATGTCCTCGGCGAAAGTCATAAATTGAGGAGAAACAAATTTTGAAAACTCGTCAATGATAAAAAGGTAATATTCCAGCATATCCCCGCATATACGATGGTACAATTCAGGATAGTCGTAAAAGCTGTAAAGGTGATCCTCAATCCCGAAAAGCTGGCGGGGAAACCAGAAAAAGCCGTT
>JGI24698J34947_10001615_pt1 | contig 11981 bp, 10 predicted proteins | sample TergutMp193P3_FD_34947 | JGI IMG/M metagenome (IMG submission 34947)
TGGCGGTAGAAGCGTCCCATTTCCGGTATCGCGAAAATGCCTATTGCGCCGAACGAGCGCGTGGCGACAGGCAGAATTTCTCCCTGCGCGATGTACGATTTCAGCCCGCCTTCGGCAGTTCCCTGCAAGCGGTAGAAAGTAATCTCGCCGTCGCGGATATCGCCTTCCAGCGTACCGCGAGTGATGTCAGGTTCACTGTTTGGTTCAAGCAGGCGTTTCATTATAAGCTGATGTTTCAACTCGCCTTTTTTAAGACAGCAGATAGGTGTATTTCCGCAGTGGAAGCCCATGAATGTGTCAGTATGCGCGTAACGGAATTTTCCTTTTATGTCGCTTTCGTACATGTCTTTTGGGACAGAGTTATTGATATCAAGAAGTGTTACGGGGCTTTGCGTTACGCACAAACCGATGTATTCCGAAAGCGCTCCGTAAATGTCAACCTCGCATGAGACGGGTATGCCGCGCCCTGTAAGACGGCTATTCACATAACATGGCACAAAGCCGAATTCCGTCTGAAACGCCGGCCAGCATTTGTTGGCGAACGCGACGTACTCTCTGCTTCCTTTGTTTTTTTCCGCCCAGTCGAGCAGGGTCAATTCAAACTGCGCAAGGCGCGGAAGAATCCCTGCCATCTTGCCTGCTCCGCCAAGCTCTTTTTCCATATCGGCAACTACGCCGGAAATTCGCTTGTCGTCCTTATGCGCGTTAAACGCAACAAGCATGTCAAGCTCGGAGTTTTCCTGCAATTCGACGCCCAAATCAAACAGTTTTTTGATAGGCGCGTTGCAGGCAATAAAATCCTGAGGGCGCGGCCCGAACGAGATGATTTTCAGTTTGCTTAAACCGATAAGAGCGCGGGCTACAGGAACAAATTCGTCTATCATTTTGGCGATATCTTCAGGCGTGCCCACGGGATATTCGGGAATGTACGCCTTGATACCGCGAAGGGCGAGGTTGTACGAACAGTTTAACATTCCGCAGTAAGCGTCGCCCCTGCCGTCCACAAGCTGATCCCCGGCTTCCTCGGCGGCCGCGGCAAACATCACAGGGCCTGCGAAGTTTTTCGCCAGCATGACCTCAGGCGTTTCAGGGCCGAAATTGCCGAGGTAGACGACAAGGGCGTTTACATCGGCCTTTTTTACGTCTTCGACAGCTTTCAGCATGTCAATCTCGTTTTCGACGGTGATTTTACATTCGTAAATGCCGCCTTTATAAGCCCTGGCAACCGCCTCGCGGCGCTTTTGCGAAAGCGTTATAGGGAAACAGTCGCGGGAAACTGAAATCAGGCCAAGCTTGACGTTAGGGAGATTGTTCATTAATCTTTCCTCCATAAACCTACAGTCATCAATAGCATATTTCGCCGATTTTTTCAAGCGTTCAAGAGGACTTGGCAGGCATAAAAACGCCCAAAATCGGCTTTTTTGCCATAATTTTGATTAGATTCTTCTATATAATCATCTTTGTATATCGAATTTTACGGTTTTTCGGGTTTTTTCCTTCTTTTCCATATTAATCTGCTTCCATTTTTGTTTAATATATACTACACTCGACAGGTACACATAGTTTACCCGGTATAGTATATATAAAGTGAACTGTCTGTTGCTTTTAATGTTCAGTGTAGTTTATAACTTATGATGAGTCAAAAGTATGGAAAAGCTTTTTAGGTTTCCGGCATTGATTGTCGGAATTATAGCGATTATTACCCTCTTTCTTGGGCTTCAGCTCCCTCGGGTAGAACTTGACAACAACAATCTCCGCTTTTTGCCTGAAAAAAACCAGGCAAGAATTATCTCGGATTATATTGATGAAACCTTCGGCGGGCAGGTAATGGTTCTTATCGGGCTTGAGCGCCCATACCGTACTGTTTTTGAAAAAGAGTTTTTACGGCGAATTCGGGAATTTGCGAATGCCGCCGAAAATATTGAGCATGTAAAATCCGTCAATTCGATCATGTCTACGCAGTACATTACAGGCGACGGCGACAGTATCATTGTTTCGGATTTGGTTCCTGAAAATTTTTCCGGCACGCAGGAAGAAATCGCGGAACTAAAGCGGCGCATCGCATCGTGGGATTTATTCCGCGGCGCTCTTGTTTCCAACGATTTTTCCGCGGCGCAGATCATTATCACTTTGGATGTGTTATCTGAAGATATAGCCAGTCCCGATGTAAGCCGCTGTTATATGAAAATCCGCAAAACTGCGGAAGAAATTTTTTCAGGCGAAGCGGAAGTTTATTTCACCGGACAGCCTGTTATTAACACAATTATTAATCAGTCGATGATCGCGGACAATCTGCTTTTGATACCGCTTGTCGTTATTGTGGTGCTGGCTCTTTTGTTTTTCTCTTTCAGGCGCTTTACTTACGTCGTCCTGCCGCTTTTACCTGTTATCATTGCGGTTGTCTGGACTATCGGAATGGCGGCGCTGTTCGGGATAAAACTTTCAGTATTAACGACCATATTGCCTGTAATACTTGTCGCTGTCGGAAGCGCCTACGGTATTCACATAGTTACGCATTACGGGCAGGATATACGGAATAAAACGCTGTCTGTCGAAGAACACCGCGCTCTTGTTATTGAACTTGTAAGAAAATTGATAAAACCTGTAGCTCTGGCGGCGCTTACGACGCTGGCGGGATTTCTTTCATTTTGTTTTACGCCGATTGTCCCGATGAGGGAATTCGGTTACTGCGCCTCCGTCGGCGTGTTAACCGCATTTATCATGGCGGTGATTTTTATCCCGTCAATGTTACTGCTTCGCGGCCCGCGTACATTCAAAGACCAGCAAGGACAAAAAGAGAGCGGCTATTTCAACAACGCCGTCGCCGGAGTTTTTCTCGCTATTGCGCGTAAAAAATACTTCGTTCTTATTCTGGCGGTGCTGACTGTCGCCGTTTCGCTTTACGGACTTTCAAAAGTTATCATCGACAACGCGGTTATTGAATTTTTTAAAAACGAAACCGACATCAGCCGCTCGGATCGCTTTATCCGCGAATATTTCGGCGGCTCAAAGGATTTAAACTTGATAATCGAAGCCGAAACTTCCGAGGAGCTTCTTCATCCTGACGTGCTGGTGGCGCTGGATAATTTTTCCATTTACCTGACGGAACAAGTTCCAATAGTGGGAAAAGTTGTCGGCTTTACGGATATTATCAAACGGGTTAATCAGGTGTTCAATGTTGATGAAAGTCCCGACGGGCTGAGTCCGCCTGCGGCTGTGCAAAGCACGGAGGACAGTTTCGGTTTCGGGGATTTCGGCTTTGTCGGTTTTGATTCAGGCGGCGCGTCCGCGCAAACGCCGAAGAAGGAAAACAATTACGATTTGTCTAAATACAGCGCGGCGGATATTTTGCGTATTCTGGACAGCGCCGCCGGAAAGTCACATTCCCTGAACGGCAGTGATCTTGTGCGTGAGGTGAAACGTCTTACAAATTATGACGGCATGTCCTATTATGAAGTACCCGCAGACCCGGCCCGTTACGGTAAAGAAACAAAAGAAGACCTTGGGCGGCTGATATCGAATTATCTGGTGTTCATTGCCGGAGATGACAGCATGATTTACTCCAACGATCCGCTTGAACCGACGGCGCTTAGAACAATGATACAGGTTCGCTCGACCGGAAGCAAGGAAATTAATGACGTAATCGCCATTATAAACGATTATATCAAAACCAACTTTCCCAAAAATGTAAAAACAATGATCGGCGGCGGCGCGACTCAGGAAACCGCCGTTACGGAACTGATTTTCAACTCTCAGCTTATATCAATATTTATTTCCGTGTTCATGGTGTTTTTGATTATCACTTTTTCCAACAAATCGGCGATGGCCGGAATCATCGGGGCGGCTACGCTTACATTGGCAATTCTGTGCAATTTCGCGGTAATGGGCTACATTGGAATCAAACTCACCCTTGGAACCGCTTTGATTTCGAGCCTCTCGGTGGGTATCGGAATTGATTATACTATTCACTTTATAGAATTTTTCAAGCGCGAATATCAGACCGAGGAAAATGATTTTCTGCGCAGGACATTTATGGGCTGCGGCAAGGCGATTATTATCAACGCCCTGTCCGTGGGCGCGGGCTTCGGAGTGCTGGCGTTTTCGCAATTCAGAATAATCGCCGAGCTCGGTTTAATCATCGCTTTCAGCATGATGATAACGGCTTTTATAAGCCTTACGGTAATACCGGCCATGCTTATAGTTTTAAAACCAAAATTTATATTTGGAAGGAGTAAATCATGAAAAAGTTTTCCTTTTTGGCAATGCTGTTGTTAGTTGCATCTTTTTTGTATGCACAGGACGCGGCGACAATCGTTCATTCCGCGAGAAACCGTATTAAAAGCAATACGATTTCTTCCCGCTCGCGCATGGTTATAACCGCGAAGAACGGAAACACATCGGAGCGGCGAATCGATCAGTATTCAAAAGACGGCCCCCACGGCGCGCGCGCTGTGATAGTGTTCCAGGACCCGGCTAATGTCAAAGGAACGCGCTTTCTTACAATGGACACAGCTTCCGGCAGTTCGGATCAGTGGATTTTTTTGCCGGAGCTCGGCAAGGTGCGCCGAATTGCGGCGTCGGAAGGCGGCGGCAGTTTTATGGGAACCGACTTTTCATACGACGACATTTCGGCTATGAACAGGGATTCTTCGCTGGATAACCACAAGATGTTACGCGAAGAAACATACAACGGAAAAGCCTGCTATATTATCGAATCTATTCCGAAAGACAGCTCTTTTAAGTATTCCAAAACAGTTTCATGGATCGACAAGGAAAGTTTTTTGACTTACAAGATTGAACTGTACGACCGCCGTGGAGATATGACGAAGTTAATGGAAACGTCCGATTTTAAAGACGTACAGGGACGATTGACTCCCATGCAAACAAAAGTTTCAACAATAGGGGCCGGAACTTCAACGACAATTTATATGGAAATTCTTAAATACGACGACCCGATTCCTGAAACGGTTTTTACTACGTCGTATCTTGAAACAGGGAGAGCAAGATGAATAAACTGGCCGTTTTTCTGCTGTTAATTACCGCGTCGCTTTCAGCTCAGGATTTTGGTTTTGGATTTGGCGACGATGAAGAAACTTCAGTCCCAAGCGGCCGCAAACTGAGCGCTTCCATAGGCGGCGAAGCTTCGTCTTCCATAGTCGGCTACCCTGACGATTTTTCCAAAGGGGTAAAACACGTCAAGTTAGGAGAAATTTTCACAGGCAATATCAAAGTTTCCGCGCAATCTTCAATTGCCGACGGTTTTATCAACCTTAAAATTCAAACGATATATTCTCCCGAAACCAGGGAATTTCCGATAAACGTAGACGAAGCGTATCTGCGCGCGTATTTCGGCAGGCACGACATTGAAGCGGGACTGCGCAAACTCACATGGGGCAAGGCGGACAGCCTCGGCCCCCTTGACGTAATCAACCCGCTGGATACTTCGATGATATACACCGAAATGGCGGATAACATCAGTCTGCTGGGCGTAAAAATCGCACGCCCAATGATTCACGCATCTTTCCGTTTCGGGAAACATTCAAAAATAGAGGCCGTTTTTATTCCTAACTTTGAAGGCCATTATATCCCGACAGCGGGGAGCAGAGGGGAAAGATGGGAGCCGTCCCAAATGAAAGAGCTGGCGAATTTTGAAACACAGGAAGAGGTGAAAAATTTGATATCGCTATCGCCACCGCCGCCGGGCATGGATTTGTCAGACATATTAAATGTAAACGAGCAGGATACAAAAACAATTGATTACGCGCAAGGCGGACTGCGTTATACCGCCGCCATTGGAAGCGCGGATATCGGCGCTCAGTACTACTACGGGCGGCTTCCTCAGCCTGCGGCAAAGATCACCAACGGCCTTGTCTTTAAACCTGTTACACCTGAAAATTCTAATCCCTTTTTAATTGACTGGGAAAAATCATCTATAACCGTGGATTTTTTATACAATCCCTACCATCAAATTGGAATTGATTACGCGCAAGTGCTGTTTGGTTTTAACATACGCGCGGAAGTTGCGGCTAACATTACCGAAGACTTAAAAGGCAATGACGGTTCCGTTTATAATCCGTCGATAGCGTGGTCTGTCGGCTTCGACCGCGATCTTTTTTGGGGCATCAATTTGAATCTTCAGGCAAATGAAAGCATCCGCCTTTTGCAGAAAAAACTCGGCAACGGCGAATTTATGAGCGTCGTGGTTGGCGGCAGGTATGACATTGAAGGCGGCAAGCCGATGACATCAACCCGAATCAACGCGGCGCTTTCAAAAAAATTCCTGCGCGACGAACTTGAATTTCGGACAGCCGTCGCCTGGGGAGTAGAAGACAAAGACTGCCTTATCATTCCTGCCCTTATCTGGACAAGGGATGAATTGCGCGTCGCTCTTTCTGCGGGCATTTTCGCAGGAGACTCCGAGGGCCAGCTTGGTCAGTACAAAGACAACAACTTTATAAAAGTTTCCTGTAAATATACTTTTTAAGCGTAGTGTGAGCTTCTTTGTGAATAAGGGAGAGATCTTATACAAATTTTTATACAATCTATTATCTTTCCATGAACTTCATTTGGATCGAATTCGTCTTTACAAACGGCCGTTAAGCATACTTTTTTTATCAAAGGCCCTTTAATCGGAAATGCTTCTGGAGGACAAAAGAGAGTATACCTGTAGACAGGTCGCAAACAATGCTTGATGCCGTCAGGAAACTCGGTGCATGGAAGATTAGTATCTTGGGTATACTTAGGTGGAATATCGAAATCTTCGCAGTAGTGGCATTTTTTACCGACATCTTTTTTCATTTCAAATATTAATCCACTTCGCTCCAGCTCTTTGAATAATATAAAAGCTATACATGCTGTATATTTTGGCGAAACTTTATCCTCCACAAAGAGATCAGAAAAATATATGCTCATTTTAATTAACCTCTTTCTTTTGTTGAATCATAAAATAAAAATAACTAGGCGATAAGTTTCTCGCGCAGTTCTGAAAAAAATAGCTCTGAACAATCAAAGAAAGAGCTTTTTGGAAGAACCGAATAAGGATAAAACTCCCGCTGTGGATCGTAGTCTACAACAAAGGGTTTGATTTCTTCAAGATAAGTCAATAAATCATCCGCAGACAAGCGTCTGTGTAGGCCTTGACTTTCCTCATATTTTAAATATCCTTGAATTTCAGCTTTGGCCATTTCGAATTTTTCTTCACGCTGATCTTTCTTGTTATCGCTCAACAATTTAGGGAACTCTGAAAGAAAACGAGCGTACTCAGGCGCAATAGACGCAAGCGCATTGCAGGATTGTTCTCCGTTTAACAAAACCGTACCGATGACGCCGTGGTGCTGGCACAACTGCGTTACGGCTATTCCCATATCGCAAAGCATTAACGTAACAGTAGCAAGAACATCTTTTCTTGTTTTTAACTGCGAGAATTTTAACAACAATATAGAAAAAAAGGCGTGTATAGGAAAGCCGTGAAACGGCGGAGCAAGAGAAAGCTCTTCATTGTTTTCTTTTTCATATTCAATCAGCCTTTCACGCTCCCGGATAAAAATGCCCCTGAACACCCTGCTGATTATGCCGAAATAGTCAACAGGAGCAAGCAAAGACAGGCCGTCATTAATGGCTTTTAAAAAATCTATGTCTTCCGGCATATCTTGTTCAATTATTTTTTTCAAATTCGCCTCGTTGTACTGTTCAAGGATTGGCGTTTCTTTAACTACATTGCCTGTTTCGGGGGCAAAGAAAGGCCATATTTTCGCTAAATCCTGTTCAGCGGAGCCGTTGAGCCAATCAACAAAAATATCGGAGCAAATGCCGCCGTTAGACGCTACGTCATCTGCAATATCGCGTCCGAACCACTGTTTGATAATATGTTTACCCCACAAATAACCTGACGCATAACGAAGCAAACGATACGCCGCTAAACGTTCTTCATGATCGCTCCAGTCCTTCTCTGAACACATCTTGGGCATTAACGATTGAAGTACATCAGGAAACATTTCAACTATTTTTGCGTCTGCTTTGCAATCTTTTAAGGATAGATACGGCACAACCAAGGCAATGCGCGTTTTACGGTTTAAATAAAAACGCAGGGCCGCGACAGAAAGCGCGTAATCGGGGGGAAAAAACGGCAATTTGTTATCTTCCGGCAATGTAATATAAAACGCCTCAACATCATGCAAATTCATTTGCGGGTTGGTGATATTAAAAAATCCCATTTTCTCAGAATTTCTAAAAGGTTCTTTTGTCAGATCCTCTTGTTCCAAATATCCCAAAATTTTTTCATCTATGCCAAAATAATCCTGTACAACTTCAACCGGAAGACTAAAAGCCGGAATATAGCCCGTATACGGCACACTGCAAGCATGAAGAGCTTCAACGAAAAAATTAGAAAATTTCAAAACTGTATCTTTGTGATAGAAGGTTCCGCCGCCCCAATTAACTTCAAAGGACGGTTTGTTAAAGGATGGATTGTTAGGATTGCCGGAAGGGTATACAGTGTAACGATTGTTTTTGATATCGATACGCTTCTTATTTTGATCGCTGTCTGTTACGGCAAACACCGAAACGGTAATATTGTTTTCAGCAACGCCGTAAACCCATCTTAACCGATGGAAACAGTCATCCAGGGCACGTCCTGTCTGAAACGTATCGTCTATTACGAAGACCTTTATTTCGCCGCGCTTATTCTTATCCTGTTCCGCAAACCACGGGTGCAGCATCCGATCGTGCGTCAGCTTTTTGCTGTCTACGTTAACGCCCTTTTCTTCCAGAAACGGCAGGAAAAGGTGAATGACGCACCAGGCCTTTCTGCTCATGCAGACGACCAAATCCGGCTTTTGGCGGAAAATTCCGCTGTAAAAGTCAAACATTCCCTCGAAAACGAATTCACCATCGCGGTCGAGAATTTCTTTTAGCAGTTCACGGTCGTCTACCTTCATATAGGGGCATTATTGCGATTTTTCGAAAATTTGCCTACCCCTCCTCCTTGAACTGCTTTAACCTTAGCCTTATCCTTAAAAAGGTAAAATAGCGCCAACGGCGAACCCCTTTATATAGTAATAATATCGTATATACGAAAAAATAACAAGATATAGTTGACAAAAATAATAGCGTATTGTAGTATCTTTCAAAGGGCATTTTTTTGAGCAGGAAAATACGGGTTTCTTACCATATAAAAAGGTAGGGGGAAATACCGAGAAAGCCGCTTTTCGGCCTTGCCGGGGCGTGAAAGCGGGGGAACGATATCGGTAAAATCCCCTACTAAAATATAGGTAAAATTCCCTATTTGAAAAGTTCGAGAGAAGCTGTATATTGACGTTAAAGGAATTCGTCCCTTTAAAATAGGCAGCCGTACGGCCGGCCTGAAAGACATGAGGAGGAGAAAAGAATGAAAAAGTATTCATGGATAGTAGCGCTTTTGCTGGCGCTGACATTGGGATTTGTATTTGCAAGCTGCGACAACGGAGAGGGCGGCGACGGAAAAGACCCGCGCAAAGTCGCGGGCGCTGGACCTGTCGTGCCGCCGGGACCGAGCGGCCCGCAGGTAGGAGACGTGGTGATCGAATTGGCCGATCTTATCGGCAGCGCCGCAGTTGGAGATACAATAACAGCCGCCTCCCCGTTTTCTAAACAGGGGTCAAGCACTGTGATTAAACGGACGACTGACGGCGTTGAATTCAGCGGGCGCGGCGCAGATTATAACGGGGTTGACGTCAGCCTTGCCGGGCTGGACTTCGCCGAGTACGAATATGAGGTTACATTTGCCGGGTATACAACAGACAAAGGATCGCAGACGGCTGTGGGCGGGGCTGCTGTAAAGATCGGGCAGGCGGCTTCTCCGTATACGGATCTTTTTGCTTTGGTAACCGAAACTCTCGGCACAACTGTTGACGGCGGGTGGAAGAATGTAACCCCTGTTTTTGGGCCGCCTCCCGGTCAGATGAGCATGCGTATTTCTGCGAACGAAGAGCCTTATGATTCCGGCGGGCACATGGAGAATTTTACCGTCACGAAATTTATTATTAGGATAAAGACTGTACTGTAAGCAAGAAAGACAAGGTAACTGAACTTCAAGCGGGCTGGGCAACCAGCCCGTTTTTTTTGGTTGGGGGGAGGGAATGGTGTTTTGGAAATTATCATTACAAAGAATTAGATTGCCTTCTCCGGTATTTTATAACCCGCATCCTGCAATTCCTTTAATCTGCGCCGCGCCATTTCCTGCACAATGTCCGGCGGCAAGGTATCAAGGAATTCCTTGCGGGCCAGCCGCACTTTAGCGCCGCTTTTCCTTTCGGGTATATCCGAATAATCTATGGGGTGGTTTTTCATTTCTTCGATTTCCCGGTCAATCTTCATCTTGTCCGTCAAGGTACTTTTGGAATTGTTCATAATAGTCCCTTACCTCCGAAGAGTCGGCGTCTCTGGCTGAAAAAAACCGTATCAAATCGCCCCGATAAACAACTGACACCGTAACCAGAGTGTTATTAATCAAGCCGGTCACCGAACCGGTAACGTTGAACCTTTCCTCCGCTGCCGAGTTCTCTTCGTCAAATTCCTCAACATGGAAAGGGTCGTCAAAGACCAGCGATGCCGTCTCAAAACTCAGATGATGTTTCCGCTTATTCAATTCATTTTTATGCCGATTCCAGACATAACGATTTTTGTAAATTTCATCATCCGGGCTTATCATTTCTCTGCATTAAATATAACTCAAAAAATAAAAACCCGCAAGGTATCCGATAATCACATTTGAATCTAGAATATATCCCTGTCCCACTCGTTCCGGCCTTCCTGCAATGTTTTTTGATAATTTTCATATTTTTCATCAGAGAGTTTTAAAGCCCCCGCAAGATGCGCAAACAGCTTTGGATTGGAAACGGTTCTGGTCGGAATATTTACCCTTATTAGATCCAGATGTTCCATATCCGAGAGGAGATTTAATGCCCTGTTATTAATAACTTCAACGGTTACTGTCATATTACAAGTATATACTGCTTATAAAAACTTTTGCAAGATTTAAATTTTAAGAAACAAGCGCGCAGATTTCCCCCCAAATTCGCCGGCATTTCCAAACTGCTTAAAGAAAACGTCCCTTTAAAATAGGCAGCCGTACGGCTCGCCTGAGAAACGTGAGGAGGAGAAGAGAATGAAAAAGTATTCATGGATAGTAGCGCTTTTAGTTGCGCTGACATTGGGATTTGTATTTGCAAGCTGTGAAGACCCCGAAGGCGGCGACGGAAAAGACCCGCGCAAAGTCGCCGGAGCGCCATACGTACCGCCGGTGGGGCCGACCGGCCCGCAAGTAGGAGACGTGGTGCTCGAATTGGATGATCTTATTGGTGACAATGACGTTGACGATGTAATAACAACACTTCCTGCCCCATTTGCTAAATCGGGATCTGTTACGCTTACAGTGACGGCTGACGGCGTTGAAGTCAGCGGGCGTACTGCAGATCATAATGGGATTGATGTTAACCTTGACAATGCGCTGTTTGACTTCAGCAGTTACGATTATTCGGTTGAATTTGCCGGGTATACATCTCCTGTTGATGAGGCTGCTGTAAAGATTGGGCAGAATGCTAACCCGTATACCGATCTTTTTACTTTGACAACCATAGTTGCTAACACACCTGTTGAAGGCGGGGTTAAGGATGTATCTCCTACTTTTAATGATACCACTTTTAAGGTTATGCGTATTGCTGCGGCCAATATACCTTATACTGCTGGGCACTCAGAGAATTTTACCGTCACGAAATTTGTTATTAAGGTGAAAGCTGTAAAGTAAGCAAGTTGATTGAACTTCAAGCGGGCTGGGCAACCGGCCCGTTTTTTTTTGTACTTTAAGTTATTTTTTCAAAATCAATATATTTATAAAATTTGCTCTCTTTACATAATTTTATTTCTTCAATATCAAATATTTTCAGACTTGTTTGTTCCTTTATTATCCTTTCAAATTCAGGTTTCAATGTTTTTAAATCATTTGT
>JGI24698J34947_10001616_pt1 | contig 11980 bp, 4 predicted proteins | sample TergutMp193P3_FD_34947 | JGI IMG/M metagenome (IMG submission 34947)
TGTCCCAGGCGCACAAGCCCTTTGACAGCGGTTTAACAGCCGTTTTCAGCAGCGACGGCATGGTAGTCGCCCATTTCGATACTGACAGGATAGGCGAACCGGTAGAAGTAACCGAACAGGATATGGCGGGCCCCTATCTTGATGATTTCGCAAAAGCCGTGGAGAACGGCGAATTATTTTACTTTACCAATTTTATTCGCGGGGAAAAAGCCGAGTATAACATCGTTATAACTCCGATTTTTATCGGGGAATTTAACACGCCCTGGAGTTATGCGATAGCGGTTCCCACTAAAACCGTTATGGCGGCAGTAAGACGGATGGTGCTGATGGTTGTCATCATCAGCATTGCTGTCCTTTTGCTGGTAATCTCAGGCGCGGTAATCCTTGCCCGATCATTAACCAAGCCCATCATAATAGTAACGGACACTCTTAAAGATATATCCGAAGGAGAGGGAGACCTGACCAAACAGCTCGCCGCCTCCGGCAAGGATGAAATCGGCGATTTGGCCCTGTATTTTAACAAGACTGTGGGAAACATCAAGAATCTGGTGAGCGTGATAAAATACAAAGTCCACGCCCTGACGAATACCGGCCATGAGCTCTCTGTCAATATGCAGACAACCTCGTCGGCGGTAGGCAAAATTTCCGAAAATTTTGAAGAGATAAAGGGGCTGGAAACCAAGCAGCAAAAAGCGTCAAATGAAGTAGACAAGTCGCTGGAAAATATTAAAACCAGCATCGATCTTCTGAATAAATTGATAGAAGATCAGACTGAAAGCGTAAACACCTCGTCCTCGGCGATTGAGCAAATGACAGCTAACATTCATTCGGTCAGCCAGACGCTGATAGAAAACGGCAAAAACGTCGAAGCCCTTACGGAAGCGTCGGAACGCGGAAGGACCGCGCTCCAGCTCGTAGCGCAGGAAATACAGGAAATCGCCAAAGATTCGGAAGGGCTTCTGGAAATCAACTCGGTAATGAAAACCATCGCAAGCCAGACCAACCTGCTGAGCATGAACGCCGCCATTGAAGCGGCTCACGCCGGAGCATCGGGAAAGGGTTTCGCCGTAGTTGCCGATGAAATCCGAAAACTCGCCGAATCATCCAGCGTTCAATCCAAAACTACCACCGCCATGCTCAAGAAAATAAAGGCGTCAATAGACAGCATTACCAAATCTTCNGACGACGTGCTTGCCCGTTTCGGCGCAATAAGTTCGGAAGTAAAAACNGTTTCCGAACACGAATCGAATATCCGTAACGCGATGGAAGAACAGGAAGACGGAGGAAAGCAAATACTGGAGGCTATNGCCCGTCTTAGGGAAATTACCGTATCCGTCCAAAAAGGATCGGAAGATATGTACAAGTCCGGCGATGATTTGATAAGGGAAACAGGCGAATTTAAAACGATCAGCAATGAAGCGGTAAGCGGCATGACTGATATAGTAAACGGCGCGCTNAAAGAGATAAAGACCGCGGTAGACAATGTAAATGAAGTGAGTACGGAAAACAACCGGAACTTTAACGANCTTAAAGCTGAAACGGTAAAATTCAAGGTGTCCACGGGAGATGAAAAGAAAACTATTCTTGTGGTGGACGACGACGAAATCCATCTGGACTTAACAAAGGCCTTTTTGGAAAAGGACTACGATGTTGTTTCCGTCAAATCATGCGACGAGGCTTTGAAGCTCCTCTATCAGGGCTTTGATCCGAAATTAATTTTCCTTGATTTAGTGATGCCCGAAACTGACGGCTGGCATACTTTCCAGAGGATACGCGGCATCAGCAATCTGCACAAGGTNCCGATAGCGATATTCACGGCTTCCGACGACCCTGACGACATAAAACACGCCGGAACTCTGGGAGCCGCCGANTACATCAAAAAACCCTGCGCGCGGGACGAACTGTTAAAAAGAATCAAAAAAATTCTTGGCGATTGAGACTCTTGCAAAATTTTAAAAAAATGTCTAAAATTACCGGGAAAGCTTGGAAAACCCATCAAAGAAGCTGTCTTTTCTTCGCAAGCGGATTCAGAGCCTATTCCTATACCCGTTTCTCTGCGGCTGCTCCAAATCCGTAAAAAGACAAGGAGATTGTTTATGAAAATCGGCATTAAGCTCACGGTAATTATGGTTATTCTCAGTTTATTAAGCGTCGGATCTGTCGGTATTATTCTGCTTAACCGGGCACGGGCAAATATCACCGATCTTGCGATTAAATACACGCTCAGTCTTGGAGAGAAATCCGCCGACGAAGTAAGATCCTTTCTTGAAATTTACTGGAACACTGTAGAAGCCGTCGCCCATACCATGGAACAGTACGATTCGATGATAACGGGAACCCGGCGGAATATGCTCAACGTTATACTTGAGGGCATGGTCAGGTCGCATCCCGAGGTTATAGGAATGTGGTGCGTATGGGAGCCGGATGTTCTGGAAGGGAACGATCGGGCATATCTTGGAACCAGGGGAACCAACGAAGACGGGCGCTTTGCCCCGTATTTTTTCTGGGAAGACGGAAAGATCGATGTCGAAGCTCTTGATGATTTTGACCAGTCAGGAATAACTTACTACCAGATTCCCAAGAGAAACAACACTACCACGATCCTGAACCCTTATTTTGACGATGTAAACGGAAAACATGTGTTAATGACCACAATCGCCTCCCCCATAACCAATAACGGAAGGCTTGTCGGAGTAGTCGGCATTGACATTTTTTTGGAAGAAGTGCAAAAAATATCACAGCTCTCAAGGCCGTATCCCGATTCGGTAACAGCAGTATTCGCCAATGACCTGACCGTGGCCGGGCACTTTGACCCAAGCCGTATCGGGTTAAACGGGATTGATACCGAAGCGGATATGGTCGGACCCTATCTTGATGATTTTGCGAAAAGTGTCAAAGCCGGAGAACACTACCGTTTTGAAAGATACGTTCCGTTAATCGGGGCCAGTTTGTCAATCCAGTTTTCTCCCATTGTAATCGGGACTTCCTCAACCCCCTGGAGCTTCGCGGTGGGGAATATGCAGGCAACCGTTATGGATCCGTTATACGATATGATAAGAATAGCTGTTGTGATTTTCATCGTAGTGATCGCGCTGGTAACCGCTGCGGCGGTGTTCCTGTCACGGTCATTAAGCAAACCTATAGTAAAAGTAACTGCCGCTCTCAAAGACATATCCGAAGGCGAGGGGGATTTAACCAAACAGCTTGCGATTGCCAGCAGGGATGAAATCGGAGATATGTCCCTGTTTTTTAACAAAACGTTTGGCAATATCAAAAACCTTGTGGGGGTAATAAAATACAAAATTCACGCCCTTACAAATACCGGCCATGAACTGAGTGTCAATATGACAAAGACTACGGCGGCGGTAGACAATATTAACGCCAACTTTGAAGAAATAAAAACTCTGGAGGCCAGACAGCAAAAAGAATCTGCCGAAGTGAACAAGGCGCTGGAAAACATAAAAAACAGCATCGAACAGCAGACAAAACTGGTAGACGAACAGACCGAGAGCGTAAACACCTCTTCTTCCGCCATTGAGCAGATGACGGCTAACATACATTCGGTCAACCAGACGCTGATAGAAAACGGCAAAAATGTCGAAGCCCTTACGGAGGCGTCTGAACACGGAAGAACGGCTCTGCAGACAGTGGCGCAGGAAATACAGGAAATCGCCAAAGATTCAGAGGGTCTTTTGGAAATCAACTCGGTAATGAACAAAATAGCAAGCCAGACAAACCTTCTGAGCATGAACGCGGCTATTGAGGCGGCTCACGCCGGAGAATCGGGAAAAGGTTTCGCGGTCGTGGCCGATGAAATCAGAAAACTTGCCGAGTCGTCGGGACAGCAGTCAAAAACTACGGCGGGAATGTTAAAGAAAATAAAGGCAAGCATAGACAACATTACCAAATCTTCCGACGAAGTAACTACCCGTTTCGGGGCCATAGATACGGGAGTAAAAACAGTTTACGAGCATGAGGTAAATATCCGCCACGCGATGGAAGAACAGGAAGCCGGAGGAAAGCAAATACTTGACGCCATAGCCCGCCTCAAGGAAATAACCGTATCTGTCCAAAAAGGGTCGGAAAATATGTCCCAGTCGGGCAATGATTTGACCAGGGAAACAGATGAATTTATAAAAATCAGCAATCAGGCAATAACCGGAATGACCGATATAGTGAACGGTGCGCTCAAGGAAATAAAAACCGCTGTAACCCATGTAACCGAAATGAGCACGGAAAACAACCGGAACTTTGAAGATCTCAGATTTGAAACGAATAAATTCAAGGTTTCCACAGGAGACGAAAAGCAAATAATTCTGGTGGTGGACGACGACGAAGTCCATCTGGAAATGACCAAAGTTTTCCTGAATCAGGAGTATGATGTCAGGACTGTTAAATCGTGCGGAGAAGCCCTAAAGCTCCTCTACCAGGGTCTTGCCCCTGACTATATTTTACTGGATCTGATGATGCCCGAAGTAAGCGGATGGGACACGTATGAGAGGATACACGGGATCAGCAGCTTACACAATGTCCCGATAGCGATATTTACATCTTCGGATGATCCAAATGACAAGGAACGCGCCGAAAAAATGGGAGCCGCCGATTATATAAAGAAACCAGCCGCGCAGAACGAACTGCTGGAAAGAATAAAAAAGGGCCTGAGCGTAAAAAATGAAAAGCGCTTTAAAACAGCGCGGCTTCAAAATTGAGTTCTTTACGGGACATGAAAACAGCATAACATAAACGCGAATCCGCCTGTAATAAGGCATATTATCGTAAAATTTTCTTGCTTTTGAGATCGCTTATACTTAAATTCAATATGGTAAGACATTGCCGGGACACGGGGCAGACAGGAAGGTTCGCGGATCCGGGAAATGGCTTTATAAAGCGGGGAAAAAATGAAAATAGGATTCAAACTTACCATAATAATGATTGTACTCAGCCTGTTCAGCGCCGCAGCGGTCGGCGTTACTCTCCTTATTCAAGTCAGAAACAATACCGCGTCCCTCTCCCATGACAAGGCCGTCGCAACGGCGCAGGATTACGCCGGGGAAATCAGGAATTACTTCGCGTCGTACTGGTACACTGCCGAAGCTATGGCGGACGTTCTGGAAGATTTTGAAAGCATTCCTGAAAATAACCGCAGAAGTTTTATCAACACAATGATCGAATCCGAAGTTATAAAGCATGACGACATCGGCGGAATTTGGGTTATTTTGGAGCCCGATGTTTTGGAAGGCAATGACCGGAAATATATCGGAACGCCGGGAACCGCGGAAAGCGGGATTTTTTCGCCTTACTGGTACAGGGACGGAGAAGATATTTTAATGTATGCCATAGATGAAGATGAATTTAATGATCCGGTAGAAGGCTATTACTACCAGGTCCCGAAAGAAAGGCGGCTTACTACTATTTTACAGCCCTACCCTGATAATGTTGCCGGAGAAATAATTTTGAATACCTCCGTCGCGGTTCCTTTATTTTCACGTGACGGACAGAAAAAAATAATTGGCGTAATCGGAATAGACATCGATGTCGATACAATTCAGAGCATGGCTCAGGAGCATAAGCCGTTCGGCAACGGCTTAACGTCCGTTTTCAGCAACGACGGCACTGTAGTCGCCCATTTCGATCACGACAGAATAGGAAAACTTATGGAAGAAACCGAACACGATATAGCGGGCCCCTATTTTGACGGTTTCATGGAAGCAGTAGAAAACGGCGAATTATTTTATTTTACCAATTTTATTTCCGCGATGAACGCCGAGTATAACATCGTTGTGACTCCCATTTCTATCGGGGAAAATAACTTTCCCTGGAGTTACGCGATAGCGGTCCCGACAAAAACCGTTATGGAACCGGTAAACCGTATGGTGTTCATGGTAATTATCATAAGCGCCATTGTCGTTATGCTGGTAATCACGGCGGCGATTGTACTGTCGCAGTCATTAAGCAAACCCATCAGAATGATAACGGCCGCCCTGCGGGACATATCCGAAGGAGAGGGAGATCTGACAAAACAGCTCGCCGTCGCGGGCAAGGACGAGATCGGCGATCTGGCCCTGTATTTTAACAAGACCCTGTGCAACATCAGAAACCTTATCGGCGTGATAAAATACAAAGTCCACGCGCTTACAAATACGGGCCACGAGTTATCCGTCAATATGACGACAACTTCTTCCGCGGTAGACGAAATCGCCGAAAATTTTGAAGGAATAAAAGGGCTGGAAACCAAACAGCAAAAAGCGTCGGAGGAAGTTGACAAGGCGCTGGAAGAAATAAAAACCAGCATCGATCTCCTGAATAAGCTGATAGAAAACCAGAGCGAAAGCGTAAACACCTCTTCCTCGGCCATTGAGCAAATGACAGCTAACATTCATTCGGTGGGCCAGACGCTGATAGAAAACGGCAAAAACGTCGAAGCCCTTACGGAAGCGTCCGAACGCGGAAGAACCGCGCTTCAGACAGTGGCGCGGGAGATACAGGAAATCGCAAAGGAATCCGAGGGGCTTCTTGAAATCAACACGGTAATGAAAAACATCGCGGGCCAGACTAACCTGCTTTCAATGAACGCGGCGATTGAAGCGGCGCACGCCGGAAAATCGGGACAGGGGTTTGCCGTTGTCGCCGACGAAATCAGAAAACTCGCGGAGTCGTCGGGACAGCAGTCAAAAACAACCACAGCAATGTTAAAAAAGATCAAGGCAAGCATAGACAACATCACCAAATCTTCCGATGACGCGCTTGCCCGTTTCGGCGCTATAAGCTCTGAAGTAAAAACAGTTTCCGAGCATGAGATGAATATCCGCAGCGCGATGGAAGAGCAGGAAGCGGGAGGCAAGCAAATACTTGAAGCCATAGGCCGCCTTAGGGAAATAACCGTATCCGTTCATAAAGGATCGGAAGATATGTACAAGTCGGGCGACGATTTGCTCAGGGAAACGGGAGAGTTTAAAACGATCAGCACTGACGCGGTAAACGGCATGAGCGGAATAGTAAACGGAGCGTTAAGTGAAATAAAAACCGCCGTAACCCATGTATCGGAAATGAGTATGGAAAACAACCGTAACTTTGAAGAACTTAAAAACGAAACGGTAAAATTCAAAGTTTCAACGGGTAATGAAAAGAAAAATGTTCTCGTGGTGGACGACGACGAAATTCATCTTGACTTAACAAGGGCATTTTTGGAGAAAGACTACGATGTTACTACAGTCAAGTCGTGCGATGAAGCGTTGAAGCTCCTCTATCAGGGTTATGATCCAAATTTCATTTTCCTTGATTTAATAATGCCGGAAACAGACGGATGGCGCACTTATGAAAGGATAAGGGGCATCAGCAATCTGCACAATGTCCCGATAACTATATTCACTGTCTCCGACGATCCTGACGACAAAAAACGCGCAAAAGAAATGGGAGCCGCAGATTACATCAGGAAACCATGCACTCAGGACGATCTGTTAAAAAGAATGGAGAATATTCTTGCCGCGTGAAACCTTTGAATCGCACGCTTTAAAAGCCGGGTTTTTCAGGTAAATAACCGGGGGCCGATAAAACGCCGCGTCAAAAAACGCGGTGAGGCAAAAATTATTTTTCTTGCAGAATTCTTAATATAGGCTTATTATTAGTAAGAAAGCCAAAAAAACCCATCAAGAAGCTGTTTTTTTTCATACTCGCGGCTGTATTCTCGATTAAACACCAATATGAGTTCGCAGACTGGCTAAGTTCTCAAAATTTTAGAAAGGGGCGTATATGAAACTGAGTATCCGAATTCCTATAATTATTGGAGCGGTTGTACTGGCAACTTCCGTCGGGATTGGTATTGTATCAATCAGAATAAGTTCCAGTACCCTGGAAGAAAGTATCCTGGACGGAATAGGCGATAATAATGCCGCAAACGCGGAGATTTTAAGAGCCACATTGGACGGACAACTTGACGTACTCTGGGAAATCGCCAACCGCGCCAGAACCCGTACTATGGACTGGGGGGTTGTCAGACCGAGCCTGACGTCCGATGTGCTCCGTATCGGCGCCCTTGATTTGGCAGTAATCGACCCCGAAGGCGTTGCCCGTTATGTATTGGAAGACACCGTCGCCAATCTCGGAGACCGCAATTACTTCAAGCGGGCTATAGCCGGAGAACAAAACATTGAGGTGGTCTTCAGCAGAGTAACCAATCAGATTGTGGTTGTGTTTGTCGCGCCGATCTACCAAAGCGAACTGCCGGGCTCTCCGGTCATCGGCGTATTGCTTGCCCGCAAGGACGGCGGGCAGGCTCTGTCCAATCTTGTGGTTAATTTAAAAAGCAGCATGAACAGCGGTTACAGTTTTTTGGTTGACAAAGACGGAACATTCATCGCGCATCCGAAAACGGAACTGGTAACAACCCAGTTTAACCCCATAAAAGGAGCGGAAGACGATCCTTCATTAAAGCCATTGGCTGATATGATAACTACAGCTTTGAAAGAAAAGAGCGGGATTTCCAGATACACATACGAGGGAAAAAACCTGCTTGGTCAATATACAGAAGTCCCCGGTTATTCATGGCTGCTTTTCAACTCAATAGAAAAAAAAGAGGTGGACAGCCATCTTACCAGCATGATCATTATTATTCTGGCAATAGGAACTGGCTTTATCCTTGCCGGTCTTTTTATCGCGTTCCTGATCGGAAGGTCAATCGCCAAACCCGTGATCCGCGTGGCCGAAACCTTAAAAGACATTTCCGAAGGGGAAGGAGACCTGACAAAACAAATTAAAATTGCAAGCAAGGATGAAATAGGGGATCTGTCCAAGTATTTTAACAAGACACTGGGAAATATAAGAAACCTTGTCGGGATAATAAAACACAAAATCCACGCGCTGACAAATACCGGCCATGAACTGAGTGTCAATATGACAAAGACTTCGGCGGCGGTAGACAATATTGCGACTAACTTTGAGGGAATAAAGGCACTTGAGGTTAAGCAGCAACAAGGATCGGCTGAAGTAAACAAGGCGCTGGAAAGAATCAAAACCAGTATCGAACAGCAGGATAAACTGATAGACGAGCAGACTGAAAGCGTAAACACGTCGTCATCCGCGATTGAGGAAATGACAGCTAACATACATTCGGTCAGCCAGACGCTGATAGAAAACAGCAAGAATGTCGAATCCCTGACGGAAGCCTCCGAACGCGGCAAGACGGCGGTGCAGGCGGTGGCGCAGGAAATACAGGAAATCGCAAAAGACTCCGAAGGTCTTCTGGAAATCAACTCGGTAATGAACAAAATCGCGGCTCAGACTAACCTGTTGAGCATGAACGCCGCCATCGAAGCGGCTCACGCCGGAGAGATAGGAAAAGGTTTCGCCGTCGTTGCCGATGAAATCAGAAAACTCGCCGAGTCGTCGGGACAGCAGTCAAAAACCACCGCGGGAATGTTAAAGAAAATAAAGGCAAGCATAGACAACATTACCAAATCTTCCGACGAAGTAATTACCCGGTTTGGAGCCATAGATACGGAGGTAAAAACAGTTTCTACGCACGAGCTCAATATCCGTCACGCGATGGAAGAACAGGAAGCCGGAGGAAAACAAATACTTGAAGCCATAGCACGCCTTAGGGAAATAACAGTATCCGTCCAAAAAGGCTCCGACGATATGTCAAAGTCCGGCGGCGATTTAGTCAAGGAAACGGATGAATTTATAAAGATCAGCAATGAAGCAATGAGCGGCATGAACGATATAGTGAACGGCGCGATGAAGGAAATAAAAACCGCCGTCACCCATGTAACCGAGATGAGCATGGAAAACAACAAAAACTTTGAAGAGCTTAGATCTGAAACTGTCAAATTCAAAGTTTCCACGGGGGAAGAAAAGCAAATAGTTTTAGCGGTGGACGATGACGAAATCCATCTTGAATTAACCAAAAACTTTTTGGAAGATGACTATGATGTTACTACCGTTAAATCGTGCGAGGAAGCCCTTAAGCTCCTGTATCAGGGACTGGCACCGAGTATTATCTTATTGGATTTAGTGATGCCCGGAACAGACGGGTGGCAGACTTTTGAGCGGATACGCGGGATCAGCAAACTGCACAATGTCCCGATAGCGATATTTACGGCTTCAGACGATCCGGCGGACAGGGATCGCGCCGAAAAAATGGGAGCCGCCGATTACATAAAGAAACCTGCCGCAAAGGACGAATTGTTGAAAAGAATGAAAAAGATTCTTGGCGCGTGAAATTTTTCACCCGAGTTTTTCTTTAAAAAACGCGGCTATCATATCCCAAACGGGTTTCTGGAAAAATTGCGGACCGGCGTGGCCTTCGCCCTTTAAGGCCGTAAGCCGCGCGTCAACCTTTTCCGCGATCAGCGCTTCGTAAAGCAGTTCGCTCTGTTCAAAAGGAACCGTCGTGTCGTCAGTGCCGTGCAGAAGAAAAAACGGCGGGGCCTTCTTTGTAATATATGTAACCGGGTTGATATAACGGCAGTATTTTTCGTCGTTTATATCGCCGTTAAAAAAAGGAAGCCTTACCGAAGTTTCCCTTGCCATTTTCGCCAAATCGCAGGGAGCGTACCACGGACACGCCGCCTGCACCGCGCTTGAATAATTCAAATTTTCGCCAACCTCAAATTCCTTGCTATCGGCAAGAGCCGTCATTGCCGCAAGATACCCGCCCGCCGATTCGCCTGAAACGCCGAATTTTTCAGTGTTGATCGAATAACGTTCCGCGCGTGCGCGGAGACAGCGAATCGCCGCTTTAATGTCAACTAACGCTCCGGGAAACGGCGCTTCGTGTCCGAGGCGGTAATCTACGCTCGCGACTACAAAGCCACTGCGTGCAAGCTCCGTCAGATACGGCAAATGCGCTCCCTTGTTCATCTGCATCCACGCGCCGCCGCAGATCCAGACAATGCACGGATACCGCTTTTCTTCCGATTGAGGATAAATAATATCCATTCTTAAATCGCGCGTTACATGGCCGAACCATGCGTCCGCCTGCGCGTATGTTACTTCTTCGTCCAGATAGTAAACAGGATCGCAAACTTCTATAGAAACGAATTCTTTTACCGCCATAAGAATCCTCCGTCAGCTCTGTATCTTCAATTTATAATACATGATATAATTCAAAGATGGCAACAGTAGACGATAAAAAAATAATTTACTCCATGTACAAGGTTTCCAAAAAACACGGAACCAAACAGGTGTTAAAGGATATAAGCCTCTCTTATTTTTACGGCGCGAAGATCGGCGTAATCGGCCTTAACGGTTCGGGAAAATCGAGCCTTTTGAAAATTCTCGCGGGGACGGACACAGAGTTCGCGGGCGAAACTTCCGTCAGCCCCGGTTTCACAATCGGCTTTCTTGAACAGGAGCCGTTTTTACAGCCGGGCAAAACTGTCAAAGAAATTGTGTCCGAAGGGGCAAAAGAACTTGTCGCTCTCCTCGCGGAGTTTGACAAGGTGAGCGAAGCCTTTGGAGAGCCGGACGCCGACTACGACAAACTGGGCGCGAAGCAGGCGGAGTTGCAGGAAAAAATCGAGGCAGCCGACGGCTGGAATTTGGACAGCCGCCTTGAGCTTGCGATGGAAGCCCTGCGCTGTCCCCCCGGTGAAGAAGCTGTCGATCATTTATCCGGCGGCGAAAGGCGGCGGGTCGCTCTCTGCCGTCTTCTTTTACAAAAACCCGACATCCTGTTACTCGACGAGCCGACCAACCACCTTGACGCGGAAACCGTCGCCTGGCTTGAACGCCACCTGCGCGATTACGCGGGGACAGTCATCGCCGTTACCCACGACCGCTACTTTTTGGATAACGTCGCGGGCTGGATTTTGGAACTTGATCGCGGAGAAGGAATCCCGTGGAAGGGCAACTATTCAGGCTGGCTTGAACAAAAAGAAAAACGCATGGCGCAGGAAGAAAAAGGCGAAAGCGACAGGCGCAAAACCTTACAGCGCGAACTTGAATGGATACGCATGAGTCCCAAGGGCCGTCACGCGAAAAG
>JGI24698J34947_10001617_pt1 | contig 11980 bp, 16 predicted proteins | sample TergutMp193P3_FD_34947 | JGI IMG/M metagenome (IMG submission 34947)
GGGGGGGGGGGGGGGGGCAATAAGAACGGTTTTAAAAGACACAGATTTTCCCCCTTTTCGGCTTTTGCGCCGTTATGGGTATCTTACAGTTTTTTGAATTTTTGATCAAGAGGAAATTTAACGAATTTGCGCGAATTTGCACTTTTTCCAAAAGGTTTTTTTTTGGGATCAACTATACCCGCCAACGTGAAAATATATGACAGGGCGGACTGCGCACAGCCTCAGCGGGGGCGCACGGTGTGGATTCAAGAAGCGTCACACCAAAGTGTGCGTAGACAAACGCCACAGCCGTCTAGCCACCGGTGGGGCTGTGCGCAGTCCGCCACGCCATACATATTCACATTACTTGACAGATTTTTTCACTGGACAAAAAACCGCTAAAAGACTAAACTTCTTTTTGCGGCAGCGGTTTGTCTGAGCCGACCGCGTAATTCATGCAGTCAGACCCCGCGCAGGCGGGAAAACGCAGGAGGACTTTTTATGAGCGTCAGAATACGGCTCAAGAAATTCGGAACAAAGAAACGGCCCTATTACCGTATTGTAGTCATGGACAAGCAAGCGCCGAGGGACGGTAAAACTATTGACGAGCTTGGCTATTATCATCCTATCGAGGCGGAAGACAAGCAGATTGTTTTTGACATGGAAAAGGCAAAGTCATGGCTGGCTAAGGGCGCGACCGTTTCCGATACGGTACACAGACTCTTTAACAAAAAGAATTTGGCTATAAAATAGCGCGGAAACCAGGGTAAAAAAATGGAAAAAGATTTAATTGAATATCTGGCGAAATCCCTGGTGGATGATCCCGCGCAGGTGCAGGTTAATGTTGTCGAAGGTGAAAAATCGACCATTTTAGAGTTGAAAGTCGCGGAAAGCGATATTGGCAAGGTAATCGGCAAACACGGTCGGATAGCCAAGGCAATCAGGACGGTACTTCAGGCAGCCGGCGCCAGAACCGGCAAACATACGGTTCTGGAAATACTGGACTGAGGCAAAGCGGGTAACTATTTCTGGAACAGCGCCCGCATTATCTTTCCCGGTGTACCTAAGTGGGGGAGTATCTTATCGCATTTTTCTTAGCTTATTGCCAATATAAAACAATAAGCCACTGCAAATAAATAATGCGACCGTCAAAATGATCTGCCAAGCCATAATTTATCCTCCTAGCCATGATTTTATTACATCAACAGCCGAAAGTATTCCTAATATACCGGCTCCAATAGCTGCTCCGTTGATAATTCTGACAAGCAATGACGGTTGTCTAACGGCGTTTTCCAGAAGAAAAATAATTTTGTCCAACCGTTCAAAAAGAGCCTTATCGTCCACGCTTATATTATACGCTTTTTCCGTTAATTTTCAAGTAATCGTTTTGCTGGCGTTACCACGGCTTGTATACATACACGGAAAGCCCGTATACTTGCTTATTCGCTCTGAAGGAACATTGTCCAGTGTCATCAAATAAAAACTTAAAAATGACTGAAAAGTTCATAATCGGGGTGGTAGGGTCTCCTTTTGGCATTAAGGGCTTTGTGAAAGTCCGTCCATGTTCCGGGGAAATCGACCATCTGCTAAAACTGCAATCGGTAATTGTAAGCATGGACGGAAAGGAGCGGCTGTTTCAAATTGAGGAAAACGCTCCCGCCCCATCTTTCGTGTTGATGCGTTTTGCCGGTATCGAAACCCCCGAAGCGGCGAAAACCCTGAACGGGGCGCAGTTAATTGCCGGGCGTGAACAGGCGGCTCCGCTGGGCGACGGTGAATTCTACATTGAGGATTTGAAGGGGCTGGCGGTAATCGCGGAAAATGGGGATGCCATCGGCAGTATCACTGACATAATCGAAGGCGGCGGCGGTGAACTGGCGGAGATTGAACTTTTAAATGGGGAAAAAAAGCTCATTCCCTTCAGGCATGAGTTTTTTTCAAAGATTTGCCCCGAAAAAGGCAATCTAACGCTCCAAAATCTCTGGATTCTTGAATGAAATACACGGTTTTGACCCTATTCCCTGAAATCACCGATGCTTTTTTCGCCAACTCAATCATGGCAAAGGCGATAAAGAGGGGAATCATCGAGTACCGGGCGATAAATATCCGCGATTTTGCTGCTGACAAGCACAAAACCTGCGATGATGCCCCTTATGGCGGCGGTCCGGGAATGTTAATGCTGCCCGAACCGCTCGGTTTGGCGATTGAATCGGCTCTTTCCGGCGAAACAGAAGGAAATATGCCTGCCAATAACCCACTCCCCACTCCCCGCGTCATCTACCTTTCCCCCTCAGGGCGGCCCTTTAATCAGGAATTGGCGCGGGAGCTTGCCGATGAGCGGGAACTGATCCTCATTTGCGGGCGTTACGAGGGTATCGATCAGCGGATCATCGACCGCTATGTTGACGATGAAATTTCCGTTGGGGACTACGTGCTTTCTTCCGGTGAGGTTGCGGCTCTTGCAGTTATCGACGCGACATACCGGCTGGTTGACACCGTAATTCGCGCCGATTCACTTGCGGAAGAAAGTTTTTCCGGCGAACTTCTGGAGTACCCCCAGTTTACACGACCGGAAGTTTATGATAGAATAAAAGTTCCTGAAGTTCTTTTGTCGGGGCATCATGAGCATATACGCCTTTGGCGGCTTGAAAAAAGGGTTGAAAAAACCCTGCGGCAAAGACCGGATTTGATACGGCGAGGCAGAGAACTTGGGATTTACAACGATGAAATAAACGGCATAATAAACCGGCTGGTTCAAAATGACGCCGGCGGAGTTGAAGGAGAGAAAGATGAATGAAATTACGGCAATTGAAGCCGCTCAAATGAAATCTGAACTTGACCAATTTAAGGTTGGCGATACAGTTAAGGTGCATTTTAAAATAGTTGAAGGAAAGAACGAGCGTGTTCAGATCTACGAAGGTCTTGTTATCGCGATGAAAAATTCCAAAGCAGGAAAAACCTTCACCGTTCGGAAAATTTCCTACGGCGTGGGTGTGGAAAGGGTATTTCCGCTCCATTCGCCGCGGATCGTCAAGGTTGAAGTGGTGCGTCCCGGCAAGGTCAGGCGGGCAAAACTCTACTACATCCGGGAAAAAATCGGCAAGGGCGCCAAGATCAAGGAACTTATCATCAAGAAAAGCGCCGCTTCAGCGAAGGCTGTTCAGGCGGCAGCCGCGGAACAGAAGGGTTAATTACTACGGTTTCATCTGAACAACCCCTGGTTGTTTTGGTAATTTTTTACAGATCTATTTTTTCTCTTTATTTATGCCGATACTCATAAGGGGAGTTCCTGAAGTTTTTTCCAAAAGAGACGGTGTTAACGGGTAAAATATGAATACTATAAGTACAGTTAATCTTAAGCCGGGTCAGGTTTTTACCGAGCCTGTTTTTTCTAAAGGTAATAAATTATTTATACCCGCGATGACTCCGGTCTGCCAAAAGGATATTAACCTTCTTTTATACTGGAGTATTGATGTTATTACAACAGAAGGGACTCTTTTCGATCCCAAAGAAATGGAATCGTCTTCTTTTCCAGGGGAAAGTGATCCGTCCAGAGTAAAAGATCTGATAAAATTTTCCATCAACGATGTCATGCAAAATTCAGTTCCGTACCGCGCGTATATAAGCCTTATTGAAAGGCTTAGCAACGCATTTATTACTTTAAAATCCGGAGCCGATATTGATATGCGTGTAATTGACAATATAAGCGCTCAATTACTCCGGGATTTGCGGAATCACCCGAACAGTTTTATAGATTTTATCCTTGGCGGCGAAGTTTCGGGGCATGAGTTGGCCAAAAGTTCTGTGAACACGGCAATTCTTTCAGCGTTGACAGCTCAGGAGCTTAAGCTGCTCAACCATAAAATTCTCAATATTATATCGGGAGCGCTGCTTCATGATATTGGTATGCTCAGGCTGTCCAAGGGAATTACCGAAAAAAAAGGCGGGCTTTCCGATGCGGAACGTGAGCAGATAAAAAGCCATCCCATTCATACATCAAAAATTGTTACCAAGGAACTGCTTGGCCCGAACGAGGTAAACTTGATTGCCCTGCAGCACCACGAGCGATGGGACGGCAAGGGGTATCCCGACCGTCTCGCCGGGGCGGCTATCGATCTTGGAGCCAGAATTATTTCTGTGGCTGACGCGTTTGAAGCAATGGTCAGCAAGAAATCCTACCGGAATTCCCTGGTTGGTTATCAGGCTATTAAGAACCTTCTGGCGGATAACGGCCATCGGTTTGATCCTGAAGTTATAACGGCATTCATCAGAGTTATGGGTATTTATCCTATTGGTTCGATACTCCGGCTCAATGACAAATCTGTCGCAAGGGTCGTCAACGTAAACACCAACGCTCCTCTGCGGCCTGTTATCCAAATGTTAATTGATAAAGACGGCAAAATTTTCAACTCAGGAGAGGGGGCGGTAATCGATCTTCTTTATGACAAGACCCTTTATATTAAGAACGCTATAGATCCTGAAGATTTTTCAATTACAGATGCATAGAGCAGGCTGCGGCAACGGTCAGGGCAAGAAGGGAGAGGAGCAGGCTGCCGCCGCCCTACAAGCCGCAGGCATGGAAATTATCGCCAGAAATTTCCGCTCAAAGTACGGTGAAATCGATATTATCGCGCTTGATCCTCAACCTGACCAGAATGACGGCGCTTCAACCGGGGATACAATCGTCTTTGTAGAGGTAAAAGCCTGGTCCGCCTATGGTTTGGAGGACCTCCAATACGGGATTGACATCAGGAAACAGCGTAAAATTATCAAAACTGCTAAGTATTTTCTGTCTGAAAATCGAAAATATAGTAAGATGGCTATTAGATTTGACGTAGTATTTATTAAAAATAACTCAATTACCCATCTTGCGTCAGCCTTCACGGAGCGTGTATTATGATAGAAGAATCTTTTGATTCCAAAAGACTTGAAATAATAAGGCGGCGCATAAACGATGAGGAATACCTCAATGCCGCGATACAAAGACTGGCTCTGGTAATGAGCAGGGAGTTGATGGAAATTACCCAGGAGGGTATGCGTCATGAGCGGCAACGGAAAAGGCGGAAATAACCGCAGAAATCGTCAGCGTTTTTCGGGACGAAGGGACGAGTCTCAAAAGCAAAATCGTAAAAAACATAATGAAAACATCCTCACCGAGGGAAAATTCGAAAGGGAACGTATGCCGTATGAGCGGCTGCGCTGGACAGCGCCGGCGCTTCCCGCCAATCCAATTACAAACCCTGACTGTCCATGGTGCGGAAAACAAATAAAAGATATTGCTACCGCTGTTTCAGACAGGGATACGGGTCTTCCTGTGCATTTTGACTGCGTACTTGCCCGAATTGCCGAAATGGAAACCCTTGAAGCCAACGACAGTGTTTGTTACATCGGCGGCGGGCGTTTCGGGATAGTCCACTATAACAACCCGTCTGATACAAAGGACTTTGTCATAAAAAAAATATTTGAATGGGAGACGAAGGACAATAATACTGAATGGCGCCGTCCCATAAGCGAATATTTTTCAATAACGTAACTTATTAGGAGATTATATGATAGGCATTATTGGCGCGATGGAAGATGAATTGAGTTTTCTCTGTAAAACGATGGGAAAATTTACTTCTCAAAAAATTGGGGAATTTGAATTTTATACCGGAAAAATTGAAAATCAGGATATTACAGTACTGCGCTGCGGTATCGGCAAGGTGAACGCCGCGGTAGGCTGCGCCCTTCTCATTCAACAGTTTAAACCCAGGTACATTGTCAATACCGGTTCCGCCGGCGGCATCAAGGCGGATCTGAAGGTGGGCGATGCGATCATTTCCACAGGACTGGTTTATCACGATGTTGATGTTACCGCGTTTAACTACGCTCCGGGTCAGCTTCCGGGACAGCCGCAAATTTTTCCGGCGGATGAAAAACTTGTAAAACTTGCTGAGGACGCGGTTGATGAGTTGAAGAAGGAAAAAGTCCTTCCCGATTCTTTTAATCACTGCCGGGGCTTGATAGGTTCGGGTGATGTTTTTATGCATGATCCTGAACGCATAGCCGCTATGCGAAAAGTTTTTCCTGATATTGCCGCAGTGGAAATGGAGGGGGCTGCAATCGCCCATTGCTGCCATCTCTTTTCTGTCCCAGTTTTGGTTATCCGCGCGTTATCTGATATTGCGGGCACGGAATCGCCCATGAGTTTCGATGAATTTCTGCCAATAGCTTCCGTACATTCAGCCCATATAGTCATGAGAATTATCAGAGGAGGTTGATATGAAGAGCAAAAAAATCGCGGCAGGTTTTTTAACTGTCGCGTTTTTTTTCGCCGCAGTGTTGGCTGTTCAAAGTTGTTCTTCAAAAAATGCGGCGGCGCAGCCGATACTAAACCTTGCGGGAGAAACCGTTGTGCTGGAAGCGCCGGTTCTTATAAACACTCAGGTTTCCGGCGCTGAAAAGTCTGTCGTCTACATGACAACTAACATAAGTCCTGCGGGCTTGATGGCTGTTTATAACGCGCTGGGTCTTCAGGCAAGCGGCAATGTCGCTGTGAAAATCAGTACGGGAGAGCCGGGCAATACCCATTTCCTCGCGCCGAGTCTGATAAAAGACCTTGTTCAACGGGTAAACGGCACTATCGTTGAGAGCAACACTGCATACGGCGGGAGGCGCGCAAATACCGCCGCTCATTATCAGGTAGCCCGTGATCACGGCTTTACGGCAATTGCCCCTGTTGTGATTATGGATGAAAGAGCGGATATCAGAATCCCTGTTGTTGGCGGCAGGCATATTACCGAGGACATTGTTGGCGCGAGATTTACTGAATTTACTTTTCATATTGTCCTTTCCCATTTTAAGGGACATCAAATGGGCGGGTTCGGCGGCGCGTTAAAGAATATGTCAATCGGCTACGCTTCATCGGCAGGCAAGGCGTGGATACACACAGCCGGAAGAAGCCGGACCAATATGAACGGCGGGGTGCAAAACGATTTCCTTGAATCAATGGCGGAAGCCGCGAAAGCGGTCGCGGATGCCAATAGGGGGAGGATTCTTTACATCAATGTGATGAATCACCTTTCCGTTGACTGTGACTGTGTAGGCAGGCCCGCCGCGCCGACAATGGCGGATATCGGCATACTAGCGTCCCTCGATCCTGTCGCGCTTGATCAGGCTTGCGTTGACCTTGTGTACGCGGCTCCTGACAGCAGAGACCTTATCCAGCGGATTGAATCAAGGAACGGGCTTTTGACTATAGATCACGCGGAAAGGATTGGTTTGGGCAGCAAGTCGTATGAGTTGATAAGAATAGATGGCTGAGATTTTACAGCGGGAATTTGTTTATTTCTGGTACTATTTCTCGATTCAGCTTCAACAGATTTTCGGATATTGGGCGTTGGGAATGGCCCTTGGTTCACTGATCTCAGTATTCGGAAAAGAAAAAATCAATGAAATGTTTATCGCGTTACGTGAAAAAAAACTGGGAGTATTAGGTGTCATTCCCGCATCTCTTTTGGGGATCGCCTCCCCCCTGTGCATGTATGGGACAATTCCGATAGCCGCTTCCTTCGCGGAAAAGGGCATGGAAGAGGACTGGCTTGCCGCCTTCATGATGGGTTCCATCCTGCTAAATCCGCAGCTTCTTTTTTACAGCGCGGCTCTCGGCGTACCCGCGCTTGTTATACGATTTACCTGCTGTTTTTTATGCGGAGTCGCGGCAGGTCTTGCCATAAGGTTCTTTTTCAGGAAAAAACAGTTTTTTAACTTTTCCGGCTTTACCGCTCCCGCGAACAAAGATATCGATCCAAACCCTTTTTTGCGCTTTTTAAAAAACTTCGGCAGAAATGTAAAAGCTACAGGGTTGTATTTTCTTATCGGCGTTGTGCTTTCCGCCCTGTTTCAGCGTTATGTGCCGCCTGAAGGTTTTGCCAGACTTTTTGGAAGCAACAGGGGCTTCGGCGTATTAATGGCGGCTACCATTGGGGTTCCCCTGTACATGTGCGGGGGCGGAACGATTCCCCTGCTTCAAACATGGCTCCAGCATGGTATGACCATGGGCAGTGCGGCGGCGTTCATGATTACGGGACCCGCTACCAAAATCACAAACCTGGGCGCGTTGAAAATTGTGCTTGGTATAAAACACTTTTTGTTCTATTTGCTGTTTACCGTGCTTTTCGCGTTGTTGAGCGGGCTGATGATCGATTTATTTTAATGTATTGATCAAAATGTGCGAATAATTTATTATGACGTTATTGTAAATTTTGTCATAATGGAGTTAGAGATTTTTTATGGAACAAACCTTACCGTTAATGTTGAGGGCCAGGGCTAAGGATAACCCGGACATCGTTATACAGTATTGTAAGGACAAAGAAGGAAAATACCGTTCAGTTACCTACCGGCAGTTTTATGAGGAAGTGTGCTATACCGCCGCTGGTTTGATAGAACTGGGCGTAAAGCGCGGGGACAGGGTGGGTTTGATTGCCGATAACCGCCATGAATGGATGGTTGCCGATTTCGGTATTCTTTCAACCGGCGCCGCCGATGTCCCACGGGGCGGCGACATTACCGTTCAGGAACTCACCTACATTTTGGGATTTACCGGCTGTGAAATTGTTTTCGCGGAAAACCAAAAACAGACTCTTAAGATACTTTCCTGTAAAAATGAACTGCCCGCTTTGAAAACCTTGATTACCTTTGATCCGGTAGACAACGAAACTGAAGCCGCCGCCGCATCCGCCGGAATCAATGTGCTGTACTTTGCCGGTGTAATTGCCATGGGGCAGAAACGTGAAAATATGCGGTATGGCGGCGCGGAAACAGAAATGGACAAGGGCGGCAGCGAAGATATAGCGACCATAATTTTTACTTCCGGTACTACCGGAGAGCCAAAGGGCGTGGTGCTGTCGCACAGAAACTTTTTGTGCCAGCTTCCCGCTTTCAATTTGTTTTTTGAATTGAAGCCCGGCGATATCTGGCTTTCCATGCTGCCGGTCTGGCATGTGTACGAGCGGCTCATTGAGTATGTAATTTTTTATTACAGCACCAGTATCGCCTATTCAAAAAGTATCGCGCCGGTGTTGATGGAAGACTTTCAGGTTATACGCCCGCAGTGGATGGTCAGCGTTCCACGCGTCTGGGAAGCGATTATGGACGCGATTAACCGGAACATAAAATCGAAGGGCGGCTTTACCAAGAAAATGTTCGATCTGGCAGTTTCGCTTTCGATGATGTACACCTATTTCAAAGATATGACATTCGGTCTACTGCCCAATTTCCATGGACGAATTCGGGCGCTGGACGCTGTAATGGGATTTTTTCCCTGGCTTGCGCTCCTTCCCCTTAGGGGGCTTGCCCAGCTTGCGGTCTTTAACCGGATTCTGAAAGGATTGGGCGGGCGTTTCAAGGCGGGCATTTCAGGAGGCGGCTCGCTGCCGGCGCGGGTGGATTTGTTTTTTAATTCGATAGGTATTCGTTTGCAGGAAGCTTACGGTCTGACAGAAACCGCCCCGCTTGTTACAGTGCGGCAGTACAAACATTCGCGGCGCGGAACAATAGGTCAGATACTGCCGGATACAAAAGTAAAAATTATGGACAACAAGGGCAATTCATTGCCGCCAGGACGCAACGGAATAATTTATGTAAAAGGCAATCAGGTGATGAGGGGTTATTATCAAAAACCTGAAGCCACAGCCGCAGTTTTAAGCGGGGATGGATGGTTCAATACGGGCGACATTGGAATGTTGACCCATGACTGCGAGTTGCGCATAACGGGACGGGCGAAGGACACCATTGTTCTGCGTGGCGGAGAAAATGTTGAACCTGTACCTATTGAGTGTAAACTGCGTGAAAGCCCCTACATTCAGCAGTGCATGGTAGTCGGTCAGGATCAAAAATATCTGGCGGCTTTGATCATTCCGTGGCAGCGGACAATTATGGACTTTGCCGAAGAAAACTCCATTCCTATTGTTGATTACGATTTGCTTCTTCAACAGCCGGAAATCAACGCGATAATCGCCTCCGAAATCGCCGACCGCGTAAGCCCCAAAACCGGCTTTAAACCGTTCGAGCGGGTATTCAAGTTTGTCCTCCTGCCGAAACCATTTGAACCCGGAAAAGAACTTTCCGCGAAAAACGAACTTCTCCGCCACCGGATAACGGCGTTATACGCAAAAGAGATTCACAGGTTGTTTAAGGATACAGTTTAGGGAGCGTTACGGCGCGTGGTCCGCGCTTCCCAAACGCGCCGCCTTCACGAAAGTATCTTTCAGGTAACGCCCTTCGCGGTCTGTCAAACCGGCGCGGGAAATTACATCGCGCAGGAAGCCGGTCTGTTCCTCCCTGCCCGGGTACTTGTAAAACCCAAGACCGGCTAGGGTATCGGTAATTGAAGCGACAAGCGCAGAAACTTCCGCCTGATTCATCGCCTGCCACTCCCCCTTGACTGGAAGCTGCGTTTCAAGAGCCAGAAACAGTTCATAAGCGTAAATCTGCACCGCATGGGAAAGGTTCAGGGAGGGATGAACTTGTGAAACGGGGATATGGGAGGCGATATTGCACAGTTCCAGTTCCGAATCTTCAAGACCGGTTCGTTCGTTGCCAAAGACAATGGCTGCCGGTCCCGGACGCTCCGCGAGCCAGGCTGCCAGAGTGCGGGGAGTCATAGAGACGGTCTTGCGATGGCGTCCCCGGCGGCGGGTTGTACCGACTACCAGGGAGCAGCCGGCAACAGCTTCGGCAAGATTGTCAAAATTTTGGGCGTTTTCCCAAATATCCCAGGCATGAACAGCCCTTGCGTAAATTTGTTCCGTATTCAGCGGCTGCGACGCCGCCAGACTAAGCTGTGAAAGGCCCATGTTTTTCATTACCCGGCAGATTGCTCCCACATTACCGGATTCTGAAACCTGACATAATATTATCTTAACATCTTTCAAGAACATAGTTTTGGAACAAGCTCAATTATAGCATAAAAATTCGGATTGACATTTGACAAAAATTAAAAAAATTTGTATCATTAAATGTTGGTATTTTTTATGGGTGGCGGGAAAATTTTGGAGTATATTTGGAGGATATAACATAATACAAGGATGTATCATGGCAAATAATGATATTGTTCCAGGGTTCGATGATAAAAAAGACGACAGTTTAAAAATCAAGCTGGACAAGGTCGATAATACCGATAAATGCCTGCTTTTAACTTTGACTGGTTTTATCGATACATACAATTCAAATTTTTTCCAGGTACGTGTCCAAAAAGCTATAGATGCCGGTTTTAACAAGTTAATTTTCCAGTGCGGCGGCTTGAATTATGTATCATCTACCGGTATAGGCTCGTTTACAACGTTCCTGAGAACGTTGAAACCGCAGGGCGGGGACCTTGTTATGGTTGATATACTACCGAAGGTTTTTGAGGTTTTCCAGCTTCTTGGTTTTTCCCAATTTTTTAACATCAGGGAAAGTCTGGATGATTCTATAAATTATTTCCACAATGGATAGAGGAGTGTATGGCGGACAGTAAAATTGAACAGTATTTAATCGATCTGATGATCACTTATCAACAGATAGATTCAAATCTTTGGCTGTTGGAAGATGTAGAACATTCGTTACAGGGAGTGGCTGTTATGCAGGCCGAACCCCTTGTTATAATCAGGGCGGAAATAATGGATGTTCCCGAGAAAAACGTTCTTGAACTTTACACAAAACTGCTTGAGCTTAACGCCGCTGATATAATTCACGGCGCTTACGCATTGGATAACGGAAAGATCGTTTTAATTGACACATTGCATTATGGTACAATGGATTATGAGGATTTCCGGGCGTCTTTGGATTCGTTCAGCCTGGCTTTAACCCAGCATTATCCAATTCTTTCAAAGTATAGAAACAAATCCTCTTCCGCCAGAGCGGAAGACGTAGGAGCCTAAAATGGGTATTTTTTCAAGACTTAAAACCCTTATCGCTTCAAACGTGAATGATTTAATCGGCAAGGCGGAAAAACCGGAAAAAATGCTGAATCAACTGATCA
>JGI24698J34947_10001618_pt1 | contig 11977 bp, 9 predicted proteins | sample TergutMp193P3_FD_34947 | JGI IMG/M metagenome (IMG submission 34947)
CGGGTAGTGCCGGGAATCTCTGTTACAATGGAGCGGTCTTCTTTTAACAGCGCGTTAAAAAGACTGGACTTGCCTGAGTTTGGGCGGCCTGCGATTACCACTGTAAGGCCTTCCTGAAAAATGCGCTCAATCTGCCACGAGGCGGACAGTCTTTTTAACCGCGCCAGAGCTGTAAGCGCAGTTTCCTGATAGGGGAGTTTGCCCTCCGCTTCGTCCTTGTCCGCGCTGATTTCATCTTCTGAATAGTCAAGGTAAATTTCCGCGCCGGAAAGAACGTGCACGAGTAATTTTTTAATTTCGCCGATTTCGGTTTCAAGAGAACCAGAAAGACGCGACACGGCATGGCGGCGGCTTGTGTCAGTTTTCGCGGAAACCAGTTCCATTACCGATTCTGCTTTTGTAAGATCGAGTTTGCCGTTGGTAAAAGCGCGGAATGTAAACTCTCCGGGGAGTGCGTCACGAAAACCTGCTTTTTTAAGAGCGGACATAACCGCCTTTCCAGCGGAAGGGCCGCCGTGACAGCAAATGTCAAGGCTGTCCTCTCCGGTGTAGCTTTTTGGTGCGCGAAAAACCGAGACAACAACCTCGTCAATTTTTTCGTTAGCTGAAACAATCCAGCCGTGAAGAACGGTATTGCCCGGCGCGTCCTTTAGTCTTTCCGGCGCGAAAACCGAAGACGCTAAATCTATCGCGCCTTTTCCCGAACAGCGAATCAGAGTGAGTGCGCTGTTTCCAACAGCGGTCGCGAATGCGGCAATCGGCTCATCGCCGCCGTAGTTATCGTGCATAGTTAAAACCCTTCAAAAAAAGTTTGCCTAAGGCGATCAACTGCGGCGGCTTGTGCGCCTGACGGGACTGCCGCGTCATACGCGCGTGTCATCATATCTGTAATAATAGCCCTCATCACTGTTTTGTCTATAGTGATTAATATAAAAAAATTGTATGTTTCCGAAAGCACATCGTTTTCTAATTCAATCGTTTCATTATCAACTTTTATTTTAATCCAAAAAATATCTTCCTTTTCCGCGCCTTGATATTCACCGCTATAGGCATTCAATACCATTCTCTCAAAAAACAAGCCGTATTCGTTATCAGGATACAAAGAAGCGCTCAAAATCATTCTTCTTTCGATTCTCACAGCCGCCAACATGGGAAAATCACGCATTGCAGAAAAATTATCCGCCCACTTGTTCAACGCTGTAAAATTTTCTCCGTCATTTCTCCCTATAAATACATATTTATCGCGGTACAAATCCATCTTTTCAACTCTTTCAATTCCTCCTTCAATAAAAGCTAAAAGCCAGTCCGGTATAAATTGAACTGCCATTCCGTTTTTTGTTTCTATTATATTACCGGTATCAATTGTTTTTACATTTTTTTCAGTTTCAAAATAACTTTCATCGGGAACAGGATATATGGCGGAATTACTTTGACCGGCGCAGGAGATAAAAAAAATGACACATAACAAAAAAGCTGGCGCAGATAATTTTATTCTCATATCAGAAACATCAGTTCATGGATATGGCAGCGGTTTCCGTCTGATCTTCGCTTATCAACGGCTTTATATCAGCGGCTAAAATATCCATTGGCGGCATATTATACAAAGCAAACTCATCCCAAAGCACGTTAAACTCAGGTTCAACTACGGTTTCAGTTTCCTCATCAGGCGGCGCGTTGTTCGACACGCTAGACCGCAGGCTTCCATCAAATCCCAGCAAAATTTTAAACTCATTTTCAATTTCTGTTTTTAGAGAAATCGGCCATTCTGTCAATTCGCTGTTAATAGTTTCTTCCATGATATTCAACTGCGCCGACAACAAGCCTGACGAAATCGAAAAACTTACGCCTGCGGTAAAGAAGGCTTGCCGTCCTGACTCGACATAAGTTTCAGGCATATCGATAATTTGCGAAACAGTTTCTAAAGGAGAAGCCAATGTTAAAACAAGGTTTTTGCCTTCCATGAATAAACGCATGGAAACATCTTGAGAAATGCCGAAACGTACGGAGAAAATCTCGCCGTCATTTAAAGCCTTCATACGAAACAGTATCTGCCATGTTTTCTGCTCGTTATTTGAAATTAAAACCTTTGGAAGCATAAGAATATTATCACAGCCCGTAGCAATTCCGTAAGTTCCGTCTACGCCCATCCACTTGGGAATATTTTTTGCGGCAGGTTTCAAAGCCCTTTCTGCGGAAGCCGTCATTTTTGCGTCATTCAAATTGCCCTCAAGAGTATACCAATGTATAAGCTGTTCGATATTATTGGAAACAAGGTTTACATCAATTGTTTTAGATGAAATAAGCAGAGAAATTTCTTTTTTATATCCTATCAAATCTTCATAATCATTTACCGGAAATATTTCCGCGCTCAAAGAAAAGAAACCGCTCTGTTCCGGCGCTTTCCAAAACAGATACCCTGCCCCTTCAGAAAATTTTCCCTCGCCGATTTTATTCTTGCCTTCGTACCACACAATATACGGATCAAGACGGCTGTTAAAAACCATTCCTGCTTCCAGCATAATAACAGTTTCCTTTGGAACAAGTTGGGCGCTGTCCGCAATGCCGGGCAGATATGTATTTATCGCATCAAAAGAAAAAAAGTTTTCACCCAAATAGAAAATATTTTTTTCGGTTTTCTGCAAAATATTTTTTCCGCTCATAACCTGATAAACAATTGTATACTGTCCCATAGGCAAATTATTCGGCAGCGGCAAAAACGGCAAATCACCATCCAGATTTTCAACCGCAATTATCTTTTCTTCGCCGTTCACATAATTTGGCGTCTTGTCTTTTTTGACAGTATCATCTGAATCTTCGCCTTCTTGCGCATTATCTTTTTTGCTTTGCGAAGAATTAACTGCCGGCTTTTGTTCAGCTTCAAGGCTGTAAACAACCTTCCAGCCCTTAATATCTCCATTGGTGTCTCTTAAGAAAACGACAAGGGCGGTAATGTCAGGATCATCGGAAACAGGTTCTTCAAAAAAGGGGCGTATCTCGTCGCTTGCGACGGCAAAGGAACATTCATCCAACGGGATATCACTTACCCGCGCGTTTATTTTGTAGGTTCCGGCAGAGGACAAAATGTTATCCATATCCTCACAACCGCAAAAAATGGCTAAAAAAGCGAGAAAAATCGATATTTTTATAACTTTTTGGACACACATACCCATTATTAATATACCATAAAATAAGCAGAAAATCAACTTTTTTAAAGTTCGAATTTTTGCTAATATATCGATATGCGGACAAGGGCAATAATTCATCTTGATCGTTTTAAGGCAAACATAGAAGCCGTAAGGTCGAGAATTGGGAGCAGGCATATTTGCGTACCTGTAAAGGCGAATGCTTACGGACACGGCGCGCTGGAAATAGCAAAAACAAGTCTGAAAGCCGGCGCTTTTTTTCTTGGCGTAGCCGCAGTTTCAGAGGGGAAAGAGCTCAGAAACGCAGGGATAAAATCGCCCATTCTTTTGTTTTCCCAGTCCCACCACGATGAAATTCCTGAAATCATAAAAGCAAATCTTTCCCCCTTCATTTCCGATGCGTCGTTTGCATCTGCTTTGAACGAACAGGCGGCGGCGGAAAAAATCAAGTTGTCCGTTCACATAAAAATAGACACAGGCATGGGGCGGATAGGGTGCGCTGAGGAAGAAGCCGTCTCTCTTGCCCGTCACATTGCCGACTGCTCTTGGCTTGAGCCGGCTGGAACAGCGACCCATTTCGCCGTTTCCGATTCTGCGGACGCGCAGGACATTGCTTTCACACAACAGCAGTTGGCGCGTTTTAAAAAAGCTGTCGGCGCAATCAAGGACGCAGGGCTCGACACGGGAATTGTTCACGCGGCGAACTCAGGCGCTGTTATCCTTCACCCTGACAGCTGGCTCGACATGGTAAGACCCGGCATACTGCTTTACGGTTACAAAACCGCAGAAGAAAATGAAAACCCGATTCAAGTTCTGCCTGTAATGGAACTTAGGACAACTGTTGTACTGATAAAGAAAATTAAAAAAGGCGAAACCGTTTCCTACGGCAGAACATGGACTGCCGCCCAAGACACAAATATTGCCGTCCTTCCCGTTGGTTACAGCGACGGACTTCCCCGTCTGGCAAGCGGAAAATGGCAGGCGGTAATCGGCGGAAAAACCTATCCCATAATCGGGCGCATCTGCATGGATTTGTGCTGTGTGGATTTGGGTACTGACTCAAATGTCCGCAGGTGGGACGAGGCGGTAATTTTCGGCGGTTCTGCTAAAGACGCGGCGGCGCTGGCGGCTGAGGTTGGAACCATTCCCTATGAGATAACCTGCAATGTCAGCGAAAGAGTGCCAAGAATATATAAAGATTAAGCATTGCTTATAACGAAAAAACTCTGTAATATGTTGATGGAGGCCAGTTAATGAGTTCTTTTATTTTTGAAGAAGATGATGATGAACAGGAAAAGGAAAAACAGCCTATTATAGACCCGCTTGCAGGCCGAATGTTAAAAACACGGACAATATTGATTTCAGGCGAAATAAATAAAGAGTTGGCGGAAAAAACAATACGTCAGTTACTGTTATTAGAGGATATGAGCGAAAGTCCAATTCGCATTTTTATCGATTCTCCCGGCGGAGACGCGGACGCAGGTTACGCGATTTTCGACATGATTCGTTTTGTAAAACCGCAAGTGTGGACAATCGGCATGGGTCTTGTCGCCAGCGCCGCGGCGATTATTCAGCTTGCCTCTCCTAAAGAACAGCGAGTGGGACTTCCCAACAGCCACTATTTGATTCACCAACCGCTTTCAGGAATTCGCGGTGTCGCTACGGACATTGAAATACACGCCAAAGAACTTGAAAAACTGCGTGAGAAGATCAACCGCCTTATAGCCGAAGAAACGAGCCACCCTTTTGAACAGGTTGAAAAAGACACAGATCGCGATTATTGGATGAGCGCCGCCGAAGCTGTAAGTTACGGATTAATCAGCAGGGTAATAACCAACAGGGAAGAAATAGGCTAATATTATATGAAAGGCATACTTTTTCTTTTTAAAGATATTCCGGCATTGTTAAGAACTTATATTTCACCTCAGTTATTTCAGGATGTATATCAACTAATTGTCATCAAGGGAAAACGGATAACAAAATTATTTCCCATTGAGGTTCATGTTGCCGAACATTGCAACTTAAACTGCAGCGGCTGTAACCATTTTTCATCTTTGGCGAAAGAGGAATATCTTCAGCCGGAACAATTTGAAAAAGACATGAAACGGCTTGCAGAACTGTCAAAAGATTATTTTGCCATAAAGATTCTAGGCGGAGAGCCGTTACTGCATCCTAACATAACAGCTTTTTTTGACATCGCAAGAAAATATTTTCCGTCCACTCCCATACAAGTTACGACTAATGGCATCCTGCTTTTAAAACAGTCTGAGGAATTCTGGGATAACTGCAAAAAAAACAAAATAACAGTATCCATAAGCCAGTATCCCATCAAACTAAACAAAAAAGAAATTAAAAAGACCGCAAAAGCGCATAATGTAAATCTTGTGTTTAACGGTTCGACTGCGGAAGAGCGTATGTGCAAACTGCCGCTCGATTTATCAGGCAGTCAGGATATTAAAAAAAGTTTTCAAAAATGCGCGATTAGCTGGGGCTGTTGTGTTACATTACGCGACGGCAGAATATACACCTGTTGTATAGCGGCGCACATTAAATTTTTTAACGAATATTTTAAGCAGAACCTTGCTATAACCGACGAGGATTATGTTGATATATATAAGGTTAACAGCAAGAAAGAAATAATAAATTTTCTTGAAAAGCCGTTTCCATTCTGCCGTTATTGCAAAACTTCAGAAACAAAATTTGCCCAGCGCTGGGGAATATCAAAAAATGAAATTACCGAGTGGATTGATTAAAGGAGAATAAGTATGCGTTTTAAAAAAGCGGTGTTTTTATATCTTTTTATATTTTCTTTCTCTTTTCTTTTCGCGCAGACTTACACATCTGTTCCTCTGGAAGATCATGTGTACTATGTTCTGGAACAGGCGGAAATAAAAGGTTTATGCACTCCCCTATCCGGAGTTAAACCTTATTCGCGGTCAGTTATAATAAGAGCGATTAATGAAATACTCGATTCAGAAAATGAAAGAAGATTGAATGAAATAGAACGCGGAATTTTGGAACAGTATATCGTGAAGTATTCAGAGCCCAAACCCAAACTGGATTTAAAACGAGGCGGTTACTACATTGCCGGAACATTCAGCAAGTTTGAAATTCCAATTTCAGCGGATATTCGTACCTATTTGGATATTGAAGGGTCCGGCGGTTTTTATGATTATGATTCAGTTAACGAGCATTATTTTGGTACGGAAATCTGGCTGGGATTTTTTGTAGACGGAGACGTTGGTCACAATCTTTCATATAAATTCGCCGGAGAAGGCGGTCTTATGATAGCTCCGCGAAGACCGCTTGGAAAATACAACACTTATTATGAAGGTTTTATAGGCGATAAGGAATATCAAAATCAGGAAATAGATGTTTACAGCGAACCGTTAACCCATTTCCCATATACTTACAGAAAACGATGGGACGCCTCGGTTCATTTTTTTGAAGATTTATCATCATTTGACTATTGGCCTAATACTGCCGCAGGAGCCTACAACCTGTTATCAGAATTAAACGTTTCTTTTATTGACGACAAAGTGCTTTTTCGTATTGGTCGGCTTAGACGCGAATGGGGTTCGGTATCTTTTGGAAGCAGTCTTCATTTAAATGAAATGGCGCGGCCTTTCCTCGGAATAGAAGGAGAGTTCCGTCCTTTTCCATGGTTTAGTCTGGCGACAATAACAGGCGTTTTGGAATTTGACCCTATTTACGGAATAAAAGACTCCGGAATGGCAAATCAAAAAGCGTTTTCGATGTCTGTATTACAGTTTAGATATAAAAATTATTTATTCCTTGATCTTGGAGAAGGGGTAGTATGGCCCAAGCGTTTTGAACTTGGATATCCTTCTCCGATAACCAACACAATTTTTTATCAGAACAATATTGGCGACTTCGATAATATGTCTATGATGCTGAATTTCAAGGCGCAATATCCAAGTCTTGGAAATATTTGGTTTTCGCTTTTTTGGGACGAATCTTGGTGGAATCTCGAATGGCACGAACTTGATCGCACAATGGTTGGCGTGCAGGGCGGCTTAAGCATATCTTTGCCAATTCTGGCTTTTACATCAATAAAGGTAATTTATACAGTAATAAACCCGTACTGTTACACTCACAACCGCAATATTAATCCATGGTACGGCGATACTCCAATGGAAACAGCGTACACAAACAACGGGTTTTCTTTAGGCTATTACCTTCCCCCGAATTCAGATGAATTGCTGGTCAAGTTTGAGACTATGCCTGCAAAAAGTTTGACTACACATCTTCAATACCAGCTGATCCGCCACGGCGCAGATTACGGCTCAAGCGCCGTTGATGGAAGCAATTTGTTATCTGAACTTGACCCGGGGGACAGAGCAGGTAATCTTGTTTTGAAAAGATACTTTTTACAGGACGGCGCATATCAGTGGATGCACATAATCAAAATTGGAGGCGAATGGACGCTGGAAAAATTGCCTATCGCTTTTTTCTTTGAAGCCGGCGTTGTAATTTCATTCTTTACCAATATCGAAGAAGACGCAAACGACGGAAAACCGCATCCATATCATAGAATCAATACGCCTGAATATCCGGAATATAAAGCTTTTATCGCGAAGCTTGGGTTCAGGCTGTTCCCATAGCACCTAACATATCAAAGCCATGACATATTTTAAGCGCCGGATGAATCCTCGTAGCTCTTGTACAAGAAGCGTCTGATTTTCTGCTGGGCGTTCTTTTCAAACGGTTCCTTGCGCACCGTAAAGTCGCTGATCTTTTTATAAACAGGCAGGGAACGGTTGGCTTCCTCAATTTCCTTTTTGATAAGTTCATTGATAAAGTTTTCATCGTTTTCTTTGCCCGGATGATCTTCCTTAATCGCCTCATAGTTAGGAACAGTTACCGCGAAAATAATCTCGCCGCCTATATCCTTTCTGCCGACAACAAGAATTTCGCCGATAGCGCGTGAACCGTGAAAATGCGTCTCGACTTCTTCAGGGTAAATATTTTTTCCGCCGGAACCGACGATAAGGTTTTTTTTGCGTCCGCTGATATAGATAAACCCAAGTTCATCACGGTAACCGAGGTCGCCTGTTAATAAATAGCCGTCCTCAGTAATTACTTCTTTTGTCGCTTCTTCGTTTTCAAAGTAGCCAAGCATTACCGACGGCGATTTGCAGGCAATCTCTCCATTGCCGTCCGATCCCGGATCGACAATTTTTACATCGGTGTAACTGACAGGCAGTCCTACCGATTCATTTCGTTTATGAAACGGCGTATTCACGCTGATAAGCGGACTGTTTTCGCTCATGCCGTAACCCTGAACGATGTTAAAACCAAGAGAGTCAAAAAAGTCCGCAGTCTTGATATTTAACGCGCCGCCTCCGGCTACCATTATATAAATCGAATGAAGTCCGGCTTTTTTTCGGATAAAGCGGAAAACTTTTCTCCCAAATTCCGCGTTGCCCTGCCTTGCTTTCGCCAGCGCAACTTTACGCAGAACATTTAACGGTCCGCGAATAATTGGCGAGATTTTTTTATAACCCGTTTCTATCGCCGCCATTACTTTATCGTAGAGAAGCGGAACCGCGATAAGGAATGTAACGCCGCCGTCCCTTATGTCGTCTACAACAACCTTGCCGACTATTTTTTCCGCAATCACTGTGGGAATACCCATAGAAAGCGGAACTATAAAAGAGCAGGTAGTGGGATAAGTATGATGAAGCGGCAGTACATCCATAAACACATCTTTTTGAGTAGGCTGTAATATTCGCATTGCAGCGCTGGCGTTGGCAATAATGTTTTTATGAGAAAGAGTGACGCCCTTGGCAAAACCAGTGGTTCCCGAGGTAAACACAATGGAAGCTGGGTCGTTAGGTGAAATACTGTCTATCGGCGGCAGTGTCTGTCCGCCTGAATTTTTACCAAAGTGAGAGTATTCAGTTTCATGATCGACAGGCGCGTCCTCAATATCGGGGCTTATACACACCGACACAGACACGTTAATGCCGTTTGACGGCAGAGACGCGGCAAATTCTTTCTTTCTTCCCGAATAGAAAAAAGCCTTAGCTCTGGTAATTTTTATTATATTGAGACATTCCTGCTCTGTCGCAAGAAAATCGACAGGCACTATAACGATTCCGGCGATCGCTGTCCCCATCCAGACCGACATCCACTCAGGACGGTTTTCCGACCACAGCACAACACGGTCGCCCTTCACAAGCCCTGCGGCAAGCAAGCCTCGCGCTATCCTTCTGCATTCATCGCCCCATCGGGCGTAATTCCAGATGGTAAACTCACGCTGTTTGCCTGAACGGTACTTGATAGCGTCCCTTGAAGCATTATCGCGCGATGTTGTGTCTACCATTTGGGCAAAGTTCTCGTAGGGAAGGTCTGGAATACTGGAAATATAATCATCAAACTTCAACATATATACAGTATACACTCTATATAAAAATATGTCAAAGTAGAAATTACTTCGCCACTACGAGACAGTATCGCTTTTTTCCTGCTCTCAAAATCAATTCGCCTTCGGTGTTTAATTTGTCTGCACCAACAAGTGCGGCAGGATCGTTAACTGCCGAAAGTTCGCCGTCACTGTCTGACACAAACGCCCCTCCCTGTTGAACAAGGCGGCGGCCTTCGTTTTTTGTCGGGACAAGTTTCGCGTCGTAGAAAAGTTCCACTATGCCGTAACCTGCTTCAAAACGCGAACGCGCAAGTTCAACATGAGGCATTGCCGACTTATCGCCGCCGCCGCCGAACGCAGCCTTCGCGCCGGACAGGGCTTTGTCCGCTTCGTCCTTGCCGTGAATTAACGCCGTCACTTCCCACGCGAGACGTTCCTTTGCCTCGTTGGGATTTTTATCCGGCGCACAGAGCGCACGACATTCCTGCTCAGGAAGGAAAGTGAACATCAATAAAAAGCGAAGAGTATCCTGATCCTGCATATTGCGCCAGTATTGGAAAAATTCGTAGGGACTGGTTTTAGACGAATCAAGAAAGAGCGCGCCCTTTTCGGTCTTACCCATTTTTTTACCGTCCGCAGTACAGATAAGCGGAAACGTCAACCCAAAAACTTCAACACCTTCAATTCTGCGAATTAAATCAACGCCTGCAACAATGTTGCCCCACTGATCATCGCCGCCGATTTGCAGACGACAGCCATAACGACGGTACAGTTCCAAAAAATCGTAACTCTGTAAAAGCTGGTAGTTAAATTCGATAAAAGAAAGTCCGGTCTCAAGGCGCAATTTATAAGCTTCGAAACTCAGCATACGGTTCACGGAAAAGTGACTGCCGATGTCGCGGAGAAAATCAATATAGTTAAGGTTCGCGAGCCAGTCCTTATTGTTTACCGTCCACGCGCTCTTTTCTTCAAAATTGACAAATCTATCAAGCTGAGCCTTGATAGACTCGGTGTTTTCATCAAGTTGTTCGTAGCTGAGCATCTTCCGCATTGATGATTTACCCGAAGGGTCTCCAATTCGGGCAGTTCCGCCGCCAAGCAAAGCAATCCCTTTATGACCTGCATCTTTGAGATGACGGAACGCAAAGTATGGAACCATATGCCCGATATGCAGACTCCCACCGGTAGGGTCAGTCCCCTCGTAAAAAGTAATCGGACCTGCGTCCATCAATTTCGACAGCCCTTCGACATCTGTACACTGTTGAAGAAAGCCCCTTGTTTTTAGCGTTTCTATTGTTGAGTTCATAGCCAAATTGTACCGAATTTAATGAGAGCTGTCACCTGCGGTGACACCGCCTCAATTTTCCGCCTTTTCTGCCGATAATAATAAAAATGTTTTCTAAAGAAGTATTGGAACTGTTAAAACAAGTAATCATATCGTGGCAGGTAATTGTCGTTACCGTGGGGCTTGTGCTGTACATTTTTATTGTAAATTATGTCGCGCGAAGTTATCATCGTCCGCTGAATATTAAGAAAGTAAGTTTTAAACCGAAAAAAGCCAAGCCTGCTGCTACTGCCGCTACGGAAAGCGCGGAAGGGGAAGATGTGCCTATAACTTCAGATTCCAATGATGATCTGGGTTTGGAAGAAGATTAACGAAGCTAAAAACCCAAATGGGGTTTTTAGCTTCGTTTTGCATAAAACCGCAAAAGCGGTTTTATGCATTAGGGTAAGAAACTTTTTAAAAACTGAAGTTTTTAAAAAGTATAAAAAACCCTAATCGGTTTTGTGCATAGTCTGAGAAACTTTTAAAAAAATTCCCTTTCGATAAAGCAGAATGACATATTCGCACCCATATATAGGTGGAGGCGAAAATGATCGAAAATCTTAATCAAGAACAATTAAATGAAATGCCTGACCCGTTAAGCGGCGCGGTTAAAAGCCTGTTCTCTCTTTCGTACCTGTTCCCGTACCAAAGACTGGTGATAACAAATATACTAGAAACCGCGCAGGCTGTCGGCATTCAGGTAAAATGGCCGGGACAGAAGGACGAAGAAAGCCCGACAAAAATTGAGGCAGACGCGGTTGATAACAAAGAGGAAACAGACCGCGAATCTTGCGGAAGGCAAATAGTTATTCTCCCCACAGGCGCGGGAAAGTCCCTTTGTTTCCAACTACCGGCAATGTTGATAGAAGGGCTGACGCTGGTCATCTATCCAATTCTGTCGCTGATGGCGGATCAGGAGAGGCGGTTGAACGAACGCGGTTTTTCCCCGGTTATTATTCGCGGAGGACAAAGCAAGGAAGAGCGAGACGAGATTTGGGAGAAATTGAAAAACGGAAAAGCCAAGTTTATAATAGCGAACCCTGAGGTTCTGCTTACGGAGCAGGTTAAGACACAGCTTGAAAAAATAAAAGTTACGCATATAGTAATTGATGAGGC
>JGI24698J34947_10001619_pt1 | contig 11977 bp, 7 predicted proteins | sample TergutMp193P3_FD_34947 | JGI IMG/M metagenome (IMG submission 34947)
GACGGGGGTTTCAATCCACGCCCACATGTTAGACAGTGGGCGACGGTGGACACATCAAAAACCTGGCTTGCGAAATGTGTTTCAATCCACGCCCACATGTTAGACAGTGGGCGACTGCCAGCGCCAGCCGGATAGCGACGCGGACGGGCGTTTCAATCCACGCCCACATGTTAGACAGTGGGCGACATGAGCAGGACATGTGTCCTCCTAGGGAGATGGGTAGTTTCAATCCACGCCCACATGTTAGACAGTGGGCGACGCGCATGAGCTACAAGCTGCCGGGCGAATGAGTGTGTTTCAATCCACGCCCACATGTTAGACAGTGGGCGACGCCATTGTCAGGCTGGTATTCCGTAGTCAGCGCCGTTTCAATCCACGCCCACATGTTAGACAGTGGGCGACTATCTTGGGCAATGGTCGCTGGCCGAGGCTGCCAGGTTTCAATCCACGCCCACATGTTAGACAGTGGGCGACCGCCCAAACCAACAAATACCACATCGGGTTAGACGTTTCAATCCACGCCCACATGTTAGACAGTGGGCGACAGGCTGCCAGAAAAGCGTTAGATACCTCCATGCGGTTTCAATCCACGCCCACATGTTAGACAGTGGGCGACGTTTCAGGCTGGAGATTTTCAGGTCAGAGGCGTTCAGTTTCAATCCACGCCCACATGTTAGACAGTGGGCGACCGATGAGGCCGATTACCGCCGTGCTGACTGTTTGTTTCAATCCACGCCCACATGTTAGACAGTGGGCGACGCGCGGACGTCCGCGCCTAAAGATAGTATCGGCAAGTTTCAATCCACGCCCACATGTTAGACAGTGGGCGACGCGACGCTTCGCCCGAAGCCGCCCGGCTTTTGGACGTTTCAATCCACGCCCACATGTTAGACAGTGGGCGACCACTTTTTTATCACTTAAAACCCGCGCCGCCACGTTTCAATCCACGCCCACATGTTAGACAGTGGGCGACCTTTTATGTTGCCTGCCTGTCCTGGGCATGGTTGTTTCAATCCACGCCCACATGTTAGACAGTGGGCGACAGGCTGCGCGGGATGAGCAGGCGAGGTTGAAAAGTGTTTCAATCCACGCCCACATGTTAGACAGTGGGCGACAAGGCGTTTTTAGAGGGCGTCAAATCACTAACAGGTTTCAATCCACGCCCACATGTTAGACAGTGGGCGACACCTCTTCAGCTTCGTAAATCGTCTCATCAGTGCGGTTTCAATCCACGCCCACATGTTAGACAGTGGGCGACCGGCTTCCGGGCCTGGAATTTTTGCGCCCTCAAAGTTTCAATCCACGCCCACATGTTAGACAGTGGGCGACTCAAGCCGCTCTCTGAGCAGAGCCGTGGTGTCATCGTTTCAATCCACGCCCACATGTTAGACAGTGGGCGACATTTACGGCCTGGGAAAGGCGCAGCAGGTCGCGCAAGTTTCAATCCACGCCCACATGTTAGACAGTGGGCGACGATGTCCGTTTTACGGGGCTGCATATATATCTCCAGTTTCAATCCACGCCCACATGTTAGACAGTGGGCGACACCCCACAAAAGGGAATACGATCAGCAACGCGCCGTTTCAATCCACGCCCACATGTTAGACAGTGGGCGACGTTTCTACCGACGGTTTTAGACTGGCTGTTGCAGGTTTCAATCCACGCCCACATGTTAGACAGTGGGCGACTTGAGAGCTTCTGCCAGGACTTGTGTCTTGCGGAGTTTCAATCCACGCCCACATGTTAGACAGTGGGCGACTCATCGTAAGGCCCCCATGTCACGGTTAATTGTGGTTTCAATCCACGCCCACATGTTAGACAGTGGGCGACCCTTGTGGAATTGTAACAGGCAAGCTAAGATTTAGTTTCAATCCACGCCCACATGTTAGACAGTGGGCGACCGGGTAAGGTTCGCAAGCGTGCAGCACGAGAAGGACGTTTCAATCCACGCCCACATGTTAGACAGTGGGCGACGAGCTGCTTCTTTGGCTTCTTTATCTTCCTGGTAGTTTCAATCCACGCCCACATGTTAGACAGTGGGCGACCAAAGCGGAGAGGGATGCCATAATAGCCGAATATGGTTTCAATCCACGCCCACATGTTAGACAGTGGGCGACCCTGGGCGATAGAAGCAATGAGGATTTATGTATAGTTTCAATCCACGCCCACATGTTAGACAGTGGGCGACTTGCCTTCTTTTGGGATTTCCATTTGAAAAACAAGGTTTCAATCCACGCCCACATGTTAGACAGTGGGCGACACTTTAGGTTGACGTCTTTAAGTCTCAGTAGTGAGCGTTTCAATCCACGCCCACATGTTAGACAGTGGGCGACCATCAGCGTTCAGGCGCTGGCCGATTTGACGGGTAGTTTCAATCCACGCCCACATGTTAGACAGTGGGCGACGATTTTTTGAGACTTGACAAGTCCAAATCTAACTTGTTTCAATCCACGCCCACATGTTAGACAGTGGGCGACCCAATGCCGACTGTTGCGTCCGCTGGGACTGTGACGTTTCAATCCACGCCCACATGTTAGACAGTGGGCGACCCGCTGGCGATAGGCAAGTCGCAACACAAAGCAGCGTTTCAATCCACGCCCACATGTTAGACAGTGGGCGACCCAGAAGCTCATTTTAGACGCACAGTGGCCGGAAGGTTTCAATCCACGCCCACATGTTAGACAGTGGGCGACACGGCGTCGCGGATTACGGCCTCGACCTTTGACCACGTTTCAATCCACGCCCACATGTTAGACAGTGGGCGACGGCTCTGATTGAGCTGGAGAGTTCAAGGTATCGCTGTTTCAATCCACGCCCACATGTTAGACAGTGGGCGACCTTCTCCCAGCGGCTTTTCCATTGACGAAGGCATGTTTCAATCCACGCCCACATGTTAGACAGTGGGCGACGCGCCAGACGGCTTCGGCCTTGGGGCTGTTGCCCGTTTCAATCCACGCCCACATGTTAGACAGTGGGCGACCTGATACCGCGTGAGTACCTGATACCAGATGAAAAGTTTCAATCCACGCCCACATGTTAGACAGTGGGCGACGCGTTGCTGAGGACAGGCTCGACTATCTGTTGCTGTTTCAATCCACGCCCACATGTTAGACAGTGGGCGACGTTGCTCATGGCAGCCTCCTTACTGAGCCACTTGCGTTTCAATCCACGCCCACATGTTAGACAGTGGGCGACGCCTGTAGTGCCGCTGTAATGGACGCCGTTATAAGTTTCAATCCACGCCCACATGTTAGACAGTGGGCGACTCACTATATCACAATTGTTGACAACAGGGCACTTGCTTTGATGTTTGCGCGAAGGTGGTGTTCATGGCTATTTTTTGGTTTAAGCGCACATTGCATTTCTTGTATCGTCAACTTGTATTTGTTGATTTGAAAGAGGTTGGGGCATAGAGCGAGGGGGTAGGGTTTTTCATGTGAACTTGGGGTTCGCTCAGAAGTAACAAGCATACGTTACACAATTAAAGGAGCGTCGAAATCAATAGATTGTTTCGTTCCATGATGTTCCGCTTGTTGCATGTCGTATTCTCCTAAGTAATAAAAGCGCAAGCTGTCTTCTTTTGGGTTGAAGATGTCTAAAAGTTTAGCCTTTAACGTAGTCCAAAGGGCAGGTGTTATTTTACACTCAAAAACGCTAAATTGAACACGTTGGCCATAACTTTCACAAGCTTTTGCAATACGTCTTAGTCGGCGCTGGCCGGCTTTGTCCAGCGTTTGGATATCATAAGTAATAAGAACCACCACATTTATCCCCTTGGATGAAATACTGGAAAGGCTTCCAAATCTCCTCGAAGATGCCTGGCAAGCAAGCGGGCTTCCAAAATTGGCACGAGACCCCAAACAACATCTTGATTTAAAAAAGGATGTTTTAAGATTTTAGGCTTTCTTTGCTGGTAGGCTGAAATTATTATTTTTTTAGCCTCTTTACTCATAATCACAGCGCCGCTTTCTGTTTCTTCAAAGTCACCTGGACGCATTTGTTGGTTGTTAATTAGACTCAAAGTCAAGCGATCAGCAAGTATGGGGCGAAACACTTCCATTAAATCAAGCGCTAATGCTGGCCTACCTGCACGAAAGGCGTGCAAAAAGCCAAATGCGGGATCAAGTCCGACAGTCTGACAAGCAGTAAGGCAATCGCCCATCAGTAATGTGTAAGCAAAGGAGAGCAGAGCGTTAATAGGGTCTCTTGGAGGCCGACGATTGCGTCCATTCCACTTGAAAACATCTTTTTGTTGACGGATTAATAGTTGGAACACATCAAAATACCTAGCTGCTCCTTCCCCTTCAGAACCCCTAACTTGTTCGTGCGTTTCCATCCTGTCAACATTGACTTGAATTGATTGAATGCGGTTAGACGCTTTTGTCAGATCACCAGAATCTTCTGGATCACTTTCCCTGGCTGCCCGCTGTAAAACATGGCGCTGATTAGCCAATTTGCCTTTAACTATTGTCTTGGCGAGCAAAAGGCTTTTTTGCGCGTCCAGATGAGCTTCCATTTGATTCTTGCGCAACCATGCGCCTGATGCGCTTATGCCCTCTACACGCCCTAAAAAACGTCCATGTTCAGTTAAAAACGTGATCGCAATACTGCGTTCTAAACAAGCGAGTTGTAATTTAGGGCTTAGCCATCCGCCATCGCACATAATTACAATTGACTGCAGGTGATGAAGCGGGACTTGTAGCTTTTTTTCACCATTTGCTTTAATTAATACGGTCTCTCCATCTTTATGCAAAGCGGCATCGGGTAAAGTTACATAGAGCGTATTCAGCAAAACACTCATAAATTCACGCCTTCCATGTAAAACTGTAAATTTCTGTTATTTGGCATTTCAGGCATACACAATACATTTAGGCTGCACTCATCACACTTGTTACCAGCTTCAGGCGGTGGGGTTTTACCGGATTCCAGCATACTTAAAATAGCAGATGCAGTTTCCAATGTTTCCTCAATCAAATCAGTATTAAATTCTACCTCACGGCGGCGGCGTGAAGTGCCATAATAAATTGCGCCATAAGGCACTGGAACACTTAACATCTCCGAAAGGCAAATAGCCTGCCCACAAAGCTGAAGTTCGGCAGAGCGAAAATTGTTTTTAATACCACGCTTGTATTCAACAGGGAAGGGCCGTCCAAACTTTGGCCAAAGCGGATCAGGATAAAAATAAACCATATCAGCGCGTCCCACAAGTTTGTATTGCAAGGATCGTAAGTACAAAGCACGAGCCATGCGAAGGCCTGGCCGTATTTCTAAACCAGGTAAATCCACATGGTCATGGAGATGACGACCTTCGGCAGTCCGAACCGACTCGGCCCAAATGTTTTCCAAGTAAATCAATCCACACTGCCTAGGGCAGTAAGACCAGTGTTCCAATGCTGAAAGTGAAATTAAAAGTTCATCATCTTCCATCATCATTCCACAGTTACAACTGTTTTTCTTTCAGTTATTGGAGTATTGTCTAAAAGTATCTGATAGTCGCCAAAGGTACGCGCCGGTCCATCAGTGAGGCGCTTCCAGGTAACGCGGTCAAATAAATCTGAGGCTGCTTTATTACCGAGGGCAGTTTTGTGTTCAAAAATCACTAGCCTGCGCGTTGTCATAAGACCACGAGCCGCTGAATGATCGTGGTCAAACATTTCCTCAATCGCGCGCCAAAAAAGATCAAGGTCGGTTTGGTTGAAGCCAGTTTGTGCAGCTAAGTTAGCGGAAATAAAACCATGAGTACGGTACAAGCCGTAAGGAACCGTATATTTGCGCCCCATTGTGCGATTATCGCCACTTTGTTTTTTAGCTTCCTTGTCAGTGTCAGTTGCAACAGCTATACGTGTTAGGGAATGTTCAAAAATAACAATAGGCTCTACTGAACGTGCAAATGTTAATTGAATTGGACCGCGAACTTGACCACAATTCGGAGCAGATTTTAGTGACAATACGGCGCCAAAGGCTCTGATGTCATAAAAATTATTGCACATCCAATTTTTGCCAGATTCAGTCTCTTGTGGCGAAGGTTTTCTTGACCTTACTGCTTTTAACGCGTTTTTCGACAGAAAACTTTTTATTTCCTTATCCCTAGTTGATTCCAATTCTTTTATAAAAGTTTTCAGAGCATCTAAATCTGCATCAGAAGCAATTGATAAATATGATCGCCCATTTTCTTCATCTATGGAAAGTCCTTCAGGAAGTGTGTGTTCCTCTAGTTGAGTCAATAAATTTTCTGGAATTGGAATATTTGTGTCTTCCCCAAGGTTGAATTTTAATGCCTCAAATGCTTCCTTGTGAAAGTGGCCCAAAATGGCTTTTTCTTTAATATAAATACGAAAACGAGATTCGTTATTTTTAGTTATTTCAATATAATTGCGGACTTTTCTTTTCAGACAAACGTCTGTAACAAGCCCCATACCGGTTTCCGCGTCAATACGCGGCAAATTGCCTGCGTCAGGGTCGCCGTTAGGGTTTCCATCCTGAACGTCAAAGAAAAGGACGAAGTCATAACGTTGTTTGATGGTGTTTTCACTAGTCATTTTTTGGCTCCTTATGCCTGTGAGGAATCAGTTTGAGGTTTTTGTTCAAAAAACTTCTGACGTTGATGGTAGTAACCAATGGCAAAACGCGCTTGGTCTTCCATGGTAAGATGTGAGGGGATATCAGATATGCCAGCAAAAATTTCAGTTAAGCGTTTTTCGTGGTTTATCTTTAATCCTGGGTTATCCAGTTTAGTCAAATGATGGTTTTTTAGTTTTAATAATTGTGGAAAAACGCTTATGGGATTACTAGAAGCAGCGCCGTAATAGCGGTCCCTTATTGTTGCCTTGATACCTGGTTGGGCATCTTTTTGAATTTTTTCAAGTACGGCAAAAAGTCTGCCTAAAAGGTAGCCTGGGTTATTGTTGGTTAGGTCGAGCGACACAGTTATCTCCTTGTCATTATTGGTTTTCCTGGTTGTGCGGTTTAAGACGGCTTTCAGGATAGCTGCCCTTGGGCGCGTAATATTTTGTTCAGCGCGAATGCGGCGAATAGCTAAATGAAGTAATGGTATAGGCAGGGGACTCCCGTTAAGTATTGACCTCATTACATCCCCAACTAAATTTGGAGGAATGTTGTCTATTTTACCTTCCAATACCAAATTACACAGCAAATAGACCAAAGAGTCGTAACCCTTATCATCCTTATCATATTGAGACCGAACGATTTTAATATCATAGAAATAATCNCGTATTTTTTTCCATAAACCGGCAACAGTGNCTTGGTACCAAAAACGCACTGAGATACGGGTTACATTTGGAGAAAGGCCCAAAACATAAAATTTTATATCACCATCCTCCGCTAACTTGCCGCTATGTACGCTTTGATACTTGGCTTTTATGGCTTCCGTCCCCATATCTGGATTGTCTCTTGGAAGACCAAACAATAAAGCAAAATCGTTTTCTAAAAAATTTGGTCTTTCAGCCCAAAATATTGTTGTTGTGTCGCCGATTAGTATTTTTTGAGTGGATTCTTTTTCGAGCAAGCTGTTAAGCGCGGTCGTATAGGCAAAAGCGGCATGTTTACTAATTGGGGCATTATAATTTTGTTTTTTGCCGAAAGACCGGAAAGAAGGAAGATTAAATGAACTTAATGCCGCATTATATAGAGTGCCTCTAACACCTTTAATACTTGGGTGAGTTCGTTCAACAGGAAGTCTTTTACCTGAAANAAGACATNTGGCATTAACTTGATCGCTATCATTTGATGGTAATATATCTTCTTTTAATGCGTCACAAATCGTTGTATATTTATCGCTTGTTTCTAGGATATTAAATGTTAAATTTGGATTTGATTTTGAATTCTTTATTTCTTCAATCAAAAGTATATCTTTATCATTTTTTGATAATTCTATTTGTTTTATAGGTTCGCTTAATAGGAATTTTAATAATGCCTTTACATATGGGTTTTCTTGTGGCAATTTATTTTTTATTTCATTAATGAAAGCGTCGTGTTGTTTTTGTAAATCAGCTATATTGCGATTACTTGGACTTAATTTTAACACGTATTCTATATTATCCCATAACAAATTTGCAATAAAATTTCTTCCACTCCTTTTTATTCCTTTTGGAACTAAATATTTTTTTGGTTTTCTATTTTTTATTTCGCCTTCTCTTGTATCTTCAATAGTTATAAATTCGCCATTCAAATTAATCACAATTATAAAAGGTATTTCTTTCCACTCGAAGCCTTCCAATGGCATATTACTTTCCGGGTCAGCGGTTTTTCGCTGATAATAATCATAAAGCGATTGGAGGATCATTGATATACCTCTTGGCTGTCCCAATCGGGAACAATAATTTTTCCATTCTCCATTTTCGCACGAAAAAAAGCTGGAGTTGTGTCATTGTCATCTTTATATATCATATCAAATAACATAAAGCCAAAATCCACGTTTTCTTGTATGGGTGTTGGATATTCGCCTTGTTCAAGTAACTTGAAAGATGTTGCGCTAAACTCTCGACATCCTAAGTATGGTTGATTAAAGCATTGGCCCTTATTTACTCGGCGTTCAAACATAGCTTGATATTTTGATGGTTTTTCGTCTTGAGGGTTGGCGTTAACGGATTCTGAATCATCCAGATTATGCATGGTATGGTGCAGGCGCTTATGGGGTTTGCGTTCATCAGGCGGTGTGAAAATCATATCCGCATGTAACAAATAGGCAACGTCTCTAAGTATTAGCCCAGCTCTTTGTATGCGGCTGTCCTCAATGAATATGCCCGTTTTGTTCCCCATAACTTTGTCAATTTCATTGCGGCGGACAGAGTGCCACTGTATTGGATTCAAAACGTCAATTCGGCGTATTATCCATTGGATGGCAGGTTTCCACAGAATGGCTTCATAAATGGCCCTGGCTGCCGATGGCGTTATCACATCATAGCTCACTCGTTCTGCCTTCATTTCTGGCCGGGTAAAGCAGGCAAAATCGCCTTTTACCTCCAGGCAGTAGCGTTTTCGGGGACGTTGCTCCATTTCTGCCTCCTTCAATCTAAAGGATAAAGCGTTCTGGACTCCACGTCAAGTCATTTTTTGTGTTCAATCCTAAAACTTCATCGTACAAACCATCCGTAGCCTGCACCCAAAATCCGCATTCCTGTTTAATTTCTCCTGCTGCTTGCAGTTTTTTTAAAATATTTTCTTCCACAGAAATTGTATAGCGTTGCAACTTTCGTAATATCTCCTTGCTGGCGCTGTAATGTAATTTTTCAATCAGGCTTTCTATGATTGTTTTATGCTTAGGATATATTACTATTATTGGACGCCGTGATTGGTNGTCAATCAGCTTGAATTTGGATGCTGCTGTACGAAATTGAATTTGGGGNAAGCCGGAGCAAGGATTTTTTTCTAACAGATCATACATTTTTTCTTTATCAAAGGTATTCACTTTGTTGAAAAACAGTTTAAAATACCTTGTAAAGAGTTCTGGATCACCATTTAAGGTTTGATTCAGGCTAATGAGTTCTCTTGTTGCCTCTTCCCCTTTACGCATTAGCCCTGGCGGCGCCTGTTTTGGAGCGNCAAAGTAANACANNTTGCCTTTTGCCAACCTTCCTTCTCTATTACACCTTCCGGCTGCCTGAACCAGCGAGTCTAAACCGGCTAATGCGCGGTAAACCACAGGAAAATCTACATCAACGCCTGCTTCTACAAGTTGCGTGCTTATTACTTTCAATGGCTCTCTATTGTTTAGTTTTTCTTTAATATTTTTTATGACGTCACTTCTGTGCGCAGGACACATCAGGGCTGACAAATGAATTTTGTTTTTTGATATTTTTTCATACAATTCACGACAATCTTTGCGCGTATTAACTATACAAAGCACTTGTTCGTATTGATCTAATTCTTTTGCTAAATATGTCCATTCTACTGGCTTTAATTCAGGGTCTTGTGCAACAAACTCCACACGTTGTAATTTGTTTGATAGTTCCGTTGTGTCTGTAATAATTTCACGAACGATGTCATTTTCGAGGCCTTTAAATTTGGACATTTGTGATCCAATTTCACCAATTAAAGCTGGCTGTGTTGCTGTGCAAAGTAAAACGGAAACGCCAAAGCATTGTGTTAATCCCTTTATGGTTGATATAATTGGTTTTAAAAAATCGGATGGCAACATTTGGGCTTCATCTAATATGATTACACTTCCTGCGATATTATGTAGTTTTCTACATGACGATGTTTTTGACGCAAACAGGCTTTCAAAAAATTGAACATTAGTAGTTACTATTATTGGAGCATCCCAATTTTCTGACGCTAAATGATTTTTGTAGTTTTCCACTTCCGGATCAAGATTGCAATGATGTTCTATGACTGAGTATTCGCCAAATACTTCGCGCAAAACCGATGCGGTTTGTTCAATAATGCTTGTATATGGTATTACAACAATGATTCTGTCTTTATTATGCGCTATTGCATGTTCAAGCGCAAATCCCATTGACGCCAATGTTTTACCGCCTCCAGTAGGGACTGTCAGAGAAAAAAAACCTGATGGCAAAGTCCCGCTTTTACGACATCTATTTAATACATCACTGCGTATTTGATTGATTAAAGTGTTAGGCGCATTCTTTTCTTTTTTATCCATGTATTTATCAAACTTTGATTTCAAAGATAGCATACTTTCTGTAAATTCACTCCTTAAACCACCTTTGGCGTTGTCCATAAAATTTTCTGTATCTAAAAAGTCAGCATCTACTAAACATGAAAAAAGCATTCTCATCCAAAGATGCAGGTACTCACCGTGTCTATTTATACAGGGCTGGCTTGCAGGCATTGTTAGATTTACAATTTCTTGTGGCACGTTGCCTTTTTTAGCGTTTTCAAGATGCCGTTTTTCTTGCAACCGCCCTTTTAAGGCTCCGCCAACTGATATTTCATGTTCCCAATCAGGTAATCCACTATGATGACCCGCTATCAAATAAGCGAATAACTGGCCAATATAACCAAGTGATTCTTGCGCGTAAATTGCTCCAGCGGTGCTGTGGTCTAATTTACCATTACTTTCCAAATGAGCGTCTGGATCATAACCCGTCTTGTTTTTTAAGTAGGTTTGCCAAGCGGGATTAAATTTTCCAAAATCGTGTAACAGGCCAGCTAGATTGGCCCAATCTCCGTTTGCAAAAGCGTTTGCAAACTTTTCAGCCCTGCAAGCAGTATTGTTTAGATGCTCATTCAAAAAATGCTCGCGCCAAACCCCCGTTTCGGGACATTGTCTAACGTGGGCCAGTTCTGTGTGAGCGGTTGGTGTGTTTGTCATAAGCCGAATCTATTGTTACTACAGATAGAATTGTAACATAATAGTTCCTCTGCTCTTTAACAAGGTTAAACTCTTTTGATGGATAGCATCAACAACGCATCGCCTCCTGGTGACAAGATTGCGTTGTTTCGCTCGCTGTTTGCGGGACGCGCGGATGTTTATTCACGGCGTTTTGAGACCAAAGACGGGCGGTCGGGGTACAGCCCCGTTTGCGCTAACGAGTGGGCGCGGGGCGTCTGCGGCAAACCTAAAGCCAAGTGTCATTCCTGCGCCGCGCGGAAATGGCTGCCGGTGACGGACGACGTTATACGCTGGCATCTTTTGGGATATGACAATGAGGGCAAGCCCTTTGTAGCTGGCGTGTACCCATTGCTGCCCGATGATACCTGCCTGTTTCTGGCCATTGACTTTGACGGCGAAGGCTGGATGGAAGACGCTGCGGCATTCATGGACGCCTGCCGCGAAAAGGGGACGCCAATGGCGCTGGAGCGGTCGCGCTCCGGTAACGGGGCGCATGCGTGGTTCTTTTTCAAGGAGCATGTTTCGGCCATGCTGGCCAAGCAAATGGGTTCGCATCTCCTTACGGAAACGATGGAAAAGCGGCCAAGCATGGGATTATCTTCTTATGACAGGTTGTTCCCCAGCCAGGACACTATGCCAAAGGGCGGTTTAGGCAACCTCATC
>JGI24698J34947_10001620_pt1 | contig 11972 bp, 11 predicted proteins | sample TergutMp193P3_FD_34947 | JGI IMG/M metagenome (IMG submission 34947)
AACACGATAATAATCGACCGCGCGGATATGTACGGAGTTTCACAGCTTTACCAGCTTCGCGGCAGGGTAGGGCGGAGCGACCGCGCGGCGTACGCCTACCTTTTCTATCCAAGACAGAAATCTCTTTCCGAGATCGCGATGAAGCGTTTGCAAACGATTTCCGATTTTACGGAACTCGGCAGCGGTTTTAAAATCGCGATGAAGGACATGGAAATCCGAGGCGCGGGAAACCTTCTCGGGCGGGAACAGTCGGGCGACATTTATTCCGTGGGTTTCGATCTTTACGTCAGGCTTCTTGAAGAAGCGGTCAGGCGGCTTGAAGATTCAAGTTATGAACAGGAAACCGAAACCTTGCTTGAACTTGAATATTCGGGCTTCATTCCCGACTCGTATATAGATTCGCCGCAGGAAAAAATGGAAGTGTATAAAATGATAGCCGCTATCCGCGACAGGGAAGAGCTGGAAAAAGTTTATGCCGAGCTTCTTGACCGTTTCGGCCCCCTGCCGGACGAAGCGGCTTCGCTTCTTGCCCTTGCGGAGATAAGGATCATCTGCCGCCAATTGGCAGTCTCTTCCCTGCAAGAGAGGAACGGCGTCGCGCGCGTAGAGTTCGCGAAAGTAGCCCGCGTCAAAGTTGAAAGGCTGGTGCGGCTCATGCAGGAATCATCGGGCAAGGTAAAGCTCGATCCAAAAAAGCCGAACATACTTATGCTCGCGACGGGAAATATCGGCTTAAAAGAGAAAAGCGAATTTATCCGCGAGAAACTTTCCGCGCTTGCCGGGTAAACGCTAGAACGCGTACCCTGCCGAAAAACTCAACCCCATCTTGATAGGGTTTTTATATCCGTCATCAAACAGAGCGTGCATATTAAGTATGTTGTACTGGAAAGCCGCGCCTGCAAAAAGACCGGGAACATAAGATGTTGTTACCTTTATACCGGCCTGCGCCATTAATGATATTGGCAAACCAGCGGACTTATAACTTAATTCTTGAAATCTCACAAATCCCTTATCGTACTGGTAATCAATGCCAACCCTAAAAAAGGGTATAAAACCAAAGTTTCCCGCCGATATACCGAAGCGCATACCGGTGAATAATCCAAAGGCTAGGAGAGTTGAATCCACATAGTACATTTTTGCGCCAAATATGGAAGTTCCGCCAGATGAGGAAAACCAGCTTGATATGGAAGCTTCAAAAGATATGTAAAGGGCGGAAGGAGCTCTGTCAAAGAGTGTCGCGTAACCTGCTTCAATATGAATGCCGTCGCCTATCCGCAATTTTTCCGACGTTTCTCTTTGCGCCTGTCTGCGTTCAACATTGGATTGATCGGCGACCGCTACCGTGCCGAAACTCCTTATCCGCCAGTTGCCGTGTTCGCGAATCCATACGGAACTTACATCCTTGTTGTTAATAGTGAAAATGACTGTGTATTCTTCGCCCTCTCCGGTTACCTCTTTTACGGAAGCGTTTAACGCCGTCCCCTGGTTGCGGAGGCTGTTCTCGATAGTCCAGGCTACCGCGTAACCAAGCGCGCCTACTATGCTGTCCTGGGCTTTTTCATCAAGGATGCGCCGCGCCGAGTTGTTGGCTCTTTTGTCCATTTCTTCCATTGCGTATTCCGCGTTTTCGCCTATACAGACTGTGGAAAGAAAACCGGCAATATGCGGAAAAACCGCCCTGTTTTCCCCCAGGCCTTCCGTAAATTTAACAAGACGCTGATCAAGCTCCGACCTGAAAGTTTCCGGCCTTGTATTCAGCGCGTTATTGATAAAGATCTGAATTTTATCAGCGGGAATAGCGTAATTCGCGGCCTGCCTTCGAAGGCCTCTTAATGTGTTGATGCCGGCTACCGCGTAACCGGAAACAGCGTTCCTCTGGGCTACCAAAAGCGGACCGCCTGAATTGCCCGCGTCTATCTGGGCGGTATGCTGAATAAACGGCCCCATAATAGTATCGTCGTCAATGCTTCGCGGAAAACGCGCCGAAGCGTTGGATACCATGCCCCGCCCGAACTGCCAGATCGGCGTTATTCCCAATCCGGGGAATCCGGCGGAATATACGTCATCGCCCTCGTCAACAGGACTGGTAACGAAAGACAAACCCCTCGTTACGGGCAATTCTCCTCCGGGAAACGCGAGGATTGCCAGATCCGCGTCTTCGTCGGTAGCGATAATTCTAAGGTTTTCAAATTTTCTTTTTGTTCCGTCCTGGCTTTCAAAAGTAATGGAAAGGGTGTGGGACTGCTCGACGACATGGTTATTCGTCAGTACATAAAGGTTTCCCCGCGCGTCGCTGTAAACAAAGCCGGAACCGAATCCTCCGCTTAAAAAGATGTCGATAGCCCTTACGGCGTCGTTATTTCCCCGTTTCGCGTACTCGGCCTTGGATTTTTCAAAAATTGCCACAATACCCGGGTGATAGGTTTGGTTGATCAATCCCACATAACTTCTAAGCCCTCCGGCAGAGGCCGAACTTTGCTGTGAAAAAACATTAAAAGCAATGGCAAACAGCAAAGCGATAAAAATATAAAAACGGCGTTTCATAAAATTTTCTCCTTGTAAAGCGAAGGATCTTGTATGTCAGCTATCATAAAGTTTGTATTAACGGAAATTCCAGCATGGTCAGAATAACCGTTTTTCAGGTTTTTGTCAACGTTTTCCGCCTTGCCCTGTATATGTATTTTATGCTATAATTGCTAAAATGTCCAAAAACATACAGCCGGATTTTTTTGACCGCGTTCAGGCAATCACAGAAAGATATTTAACATACCGCGCCAGAATACGCCGTGAAAAAAAAGAAAAACGCCGGGCAAAGAACCCTGTTCTTGACTGGATAGAGGCTTTTTTATGGGCCGCCGGAATGGTTTTGCTCATCAATCAGTATCTTATACAGGCGTACAGGATACCCTCAGGTTCAATGATAGACACGCTTAATATCGGCGACCATGTTTTTGTCAATAAAATCGTATACGGGCCTGAATTGCTGCCGGGCCTTTTAAAACTGCCAAGCCCCGTCAAGCCGGAAAGAAACGATATAATTATTTTTGAAAATCCTTCCTACATATCCCGCGGGCCTGTTTTTGATATAAGCCAGAGGATTATCTATATGCTGACCCTTTCGCTTGTAGACATAGACAGGGACGACTCAGGAGAGCCGAAGGTGCATTTTCTTATAAAAAGGGCGGCAGGGTCAGCCGGCGACTTTTTCACAATGGAAAATGGAGAGATGATGATCCGTTTCGCCGGAGAGGAGCGATGGGTAAGCGAAAGAGATTATAACGCCGCTATGGGCCGAAAGCACAGGATCGGCAGATTAATGCCTTTGGAACAGTACCCGGCGCTTGCCTCGGCGGGGCGGGCGGCAGCATGGGTGGACAGGGGGTTACCCGTTTCGCAGGAACTGTTTGAGGAAGCGGGACAGGCGGCGGAGCTTAATTATCCTGATTATCTTTTTCACGAACAGGCAAGACTGGAAACTCTAAGGAAAATTCATCCTGATGACAGGCGTTATTCGATGCTGTTTGCCAAACAGCGGCTGGGCTGGTATGTGCCGGAAGGAAGGGTCTTTCCCCTTGGAGACAACAGGGATAATTCGCGGGACGGGCGTTATTTCGGGCCTGTTAAACTTTTAAAAGTTCTTGGCAAGGGGATGATTATTTACTGGCCCTACTGGCGTATGGGCGGGATAAGATAGGGTATTTTATGTTTGATAAATGGACTCAATATTCATATACCGCGCAAAAACACCAGCGCAACAGGTTTTATAAATTTATATTCGTCTTTTTAATACTTTATGTAGTGTATAACTGCCTGGTCTCATTTTTCTTTTCTGTCTGGGTAGTTGAAAACAACACTATGCAGCCGGGGCTCTCTTCCGGCGACCACGTGATTTTTACTTCGTTTATGCTGCCGTCATGGATTAACCGCATAAAGAACAATGAACAGGTTCTTCCGTTCAAGCGCGGCAGTATTGTGCTTGTCGATATGAGGCACAATAATAACAGAAACGCCGCCCTGCGCGTTATCGACGGGATTGTCAGATTCTTTACCGCCCAGAGCGTCAGTATTTTTTCAGACGGGCAGTATTACATAAAAAGGGTAATCGCGCTTCCCGGGGACGAAATATCAATGTCGAATTATGTGTTCAGGGTGAAAGTACAGGGCAGTCCGTACAGCCTCACCGAATTTGAACTTTCCGAAAAACCGTACCATCCCGAGATTCCGCAAATCCCGCAGTTATGGGACGAGTCAATTCCGTTTTCAGGCAGCATGGATACAATTATCCTCGGGCCGGATGAATGTTTTGTCGTTTCCGACGATCGCGGCAACACAAACGATTCGCGCACATGGGGGACAATCTCCCCGTCCATAATCACCGCAAGAGCAGTGCTCAGGTTCTGGCCTGTCATGAAAATAGAACTGCTCTAATCCGTGACGGCTCCCGGCTCGCTTTATATCCACATTCCCTTCTGCGCCGCCTTCTGCGATTACTGTGATTTTTATTCGTTGAAAACGGACAGCGTTGGCGGCGGTTTTATCGGCGCTTTTATAAAAGCCCTTATCGCCGATGTTAAATACCAGTTTGAATTTTTCGGCGTTAAGGAAATCTCCACTGTCTACATAGGAGGGGGCACTCCGTCAGTTCTTGGAAAGAGTATCGCGCCCCTTCTTGACGCGCTAAAAAACATTCCCGGTTTTTCGCCCGTTGAATTTACAGTCGAGGCAAATCCTGAAAGCGCGTCTGAGGAATTTCTTGATCTGTGCGGGGCAGGCGGCGTAAACAGGCTCAGTCTCGGAGTGCAGAGTTTTCATGAACCTTCACGCGGGGCTGTAAACCGCATAGGGGACGCGCGTATGCTGGAAAAGCGTCTCGCTCTCTGTTCCCGCTATTTCCCGAACGCGCTGTCGGCGGATCTTATAACAGGGCTTCCGTACCAGAATGAAAAAATTGTCCTTGAAGACATTAAACGCCTTCTTGCCTTCGGGCCTGTTCATGTCTCCCTTTACAGCCTCACCCCGGAAAGCGAAACGCCGCTCGGAGAAAAAATTGAAACAAAAACTGTTACCCTGCCGGACGGGGACGAGGCCGACTCTCTTTGGCTTTCCGGCAGGGACGCTCTTTTAAAAAACGGTTTTCAGCATTACGAAGTTTCCAATTTCGCGTTTAACGGGAAACGCTGTCTTCACAATACAATTTACTGGCAGATGCGCGGCTGGCTCGGCGCGGGACCTTCCGCTTCCGGCACCGTAATTGACGAGGAGGCGGGAACGGGAAAACGTTTTACATTCGACAGCGATGCCGAAGGGTACATAAAAGCGCCGTTTATTAACGCGGCGTTTTGTGAAAAACTTGGCAGACCTGCCCTTATGCGCGAGAGCCTTCTCATGGGTTTCCGCTGCGCCGAAGGCCCGGACGCGGTGTTATTCAAAGCGCGTTTCGGCTGCAATGTCGAAGACTGCATAGGGCGCACTCTTTCCCGCTGGAAAGGCAGAGATATAATGCTTTTCCTGAACAGCTTTCTCCGTGACGCTTTTCTTGAATTGGAAGAGAAGAATAACCCCTCACGGAGGCACGGAAGAGAAGAAGAGTCCCGCACGGAGGCACAAAGGCACAGAGAAGGGAATTAAAGAATTCTAAATCCTGATATTATGAAATCATAGAAGGCTTGGGTTATCCGATGGATTCTCGAACTAAAACTCCGTGCCTCCGCGAACTCCGTGAGAGATCTTCCTCAAATTAATCAGCGTATTTTTCGTATATTTTTTCAAAATCGCCTGTGATTGATTTAAAGACGGTGATGAGATCGGGATCAAAGTGGCTGCCGCTTCCGTCAATTATCTTTTGTATCGAAACTTCATGGGTCAGGGACGGCTTATAACTGCGCTCCATGCGAAGGGCGTCGTAAACATCGGCAATCGTAACAATTCTGGCGGCAAGAGGGATCATTTCGCCCTCAAGCTGGAACGGGTATCCTGAGCCGTCCCATTTTTCATGGTGGGAAAGCGCGATCTCCTTTGCCATAGGGTTTGGGTACGTGGAAAGAATAAACGCGCCGTTCATTGTATGTTCGCGCATAACTGTCCATTCCCAGTCGGACAGGGGGCCTTCCTTGTTTAAAATATCATCCGGCGTGCCGATTTTTCCCACGTCGTGCATTGCCGCCAAAAAGCCGATATTGCCGATAAAATCAGCGTCGATGCGCCTGTAAGCGGTTCCTCCGATTTTTAATAACTCTTCGGACAGCCGCCTTGAATACTCGTTAACGCGGGTAATGTGCCTGCCGGTATCGTTATCTTTAAGCCTGGAAGCTTCAAGCAGAGAAAGAAAGACGGAGCGAAATATCCTTTTATTGTCTTCTGTAAAATCGTCAAACATTACGACAAAGTCGCCCGGATTTTTCAAATCCATTTCCAGCGGAAAAATATACACCCTGATCCGCGCCGAAACAGCATCGCGTGTTTTTAACTGCGCCGGACCCTTCCATGAAAAGTCATTATCGCCGTTTATGATGGTTTCCTTTATCTTCCTGACGTCTTCCGCTTTAAAAGCGCTGCCGAATAAATCAAAAAAATTTTTGCCCGCAAAATTTGTAAATCCTATAAGCGTATGATCGCAGGCTTCGTTTGAGTAAATAATTTTAAACTGTTTGTTGATTATTAAAACAGGGAAAATGCTCGTTTTAAAGGGGTTATGCGATGACGATAATTTAATCGCAAGTTTTTCGTCAGCAAGAGCCTCGTCCGCGAATTCTTCCGCGTCGGTATCGTCAAGGGGTTCAAGCTCTTCTTCCGTAAAATTAGCCATATCAGTTTCCAGCGTTTAATAAATTTAATTCCGCGTCGGTTTTTCTTATATATTCGGGACCGGAATAAAGAAACGCGGTATTATCATTATCCATTATTTTCCTGACTTTGGCAATGGCTATTATTTCTCCCGCATAGCCGCTTTCTTTTAAAACGAGTTCGACGTTTTTTTTTGCTTTTTGTGAAAGCAAATCGTAAAGAGAAGCCGCGCCCGTTCCTGTCAGGATGATCTTTTCACTGTAACGCTCAATAGCAAGTTCAATCAGGGAAGCCCGCGCGTCTTCATCACAGTTTGATTCCGTTTCTTCTCCCCGGTAGAAGGCGTAAAAGAACGTGTTCTTTCTGGCTTCAACCGCGGCGAGAATTAACCCTCGGCTTCGGCAGGGGAAAGCCATACAGTCAAGAGTAGGGACAGACGCGAAAGGTACGGAAAGAGAGAGGGCAAGCCCTTTCGCGATTGAATAAGCGATGCGAAGGCCGGTAAAGGAACCGGGACCGCCCATGCAAAGGACGCCGTCAAGCTCCTCCGGCAAAAGACGCGCTTTTTTCATTTGGCCGCCGATCATTTCCATTACAAGCTCGGAATGTTTCGTGCCCGCTTCGCTTTGCGCGCAATGTATTTCATCCGCGCGGGATACAGCGACTGAAAGAACGGAAGAGCATGAGTCTATCGCGAGCAGGTTCATGATTTGTCCGGTATGTTTATTTTTATCAGTCTGGAAGACGGACCTGTTATTTCCAGGGAGATTTTAATCGCGTTATCCGGCAGGGACTTTGGAATGCGTTCGCTCCATTCAATTACGGAGATTCCGCCGCAGTTTATAATTTCATCGCCGCCTATCTCCTGAAAATCCCTGTCCCCGTTAAGCCTGTAAGCGTCTATATGGTACAGGACGGGAGCGCTTAAGTATTCGTTAATTATTGTATATGTAGGGCTTGTTATATTTTCGCTTATGCCAAGCCCGCTCGCGATACCGGCTGCAAAAAGCGTTTTTCCGCTTCCAAGAGTTCCCTTTAAAGCTGCTACGGAGCCTGCCGAAAGAAAACCCGCAATTTTTCTGCCTGCGGCAAATGTATCCTGCGGGGAATTGGAAACCAATTCTTCAGTCAGGAAGTCCTCCCGCGTCGTCCAAATCGTTTATAAAATGCTTTAGTTCCCTGCATATTGGAATCAGGGGATAATCAATTGAGTCAATAAAACTTACGCCTATATCTTTAGTGCCTGTCGGCTTGTGTTCAATGGAAAAATCAATGCGGTAATCGGCAGGTCCTTTGTTCATTTCTATAACGGCGACTCCTGTGTATAATCTGCGGTAATAAATGGGGACGTCTTTTCTAATCGTGTCTTTAATCGAGATAATTTTCATTTTTATGTCCTTCCAGAAGGGTACCTTCGCCCTACGGGCACGGTGGAGGTTTTTGCGTTATTCATAGGCATACTCATAAGCATAGGCGTTTATAATATTCATAGACTTTTGGGAAACCTTTAAAAATTTAACATGAATAATTGTGTTATTGCCTGTCCTGTTTGTCCTTAATACCTGTCCCAATGCCGCCACGTTATTTTCTCCTTTTGTAAACTCGATTTTAAATCTGGCGCCGACCTGCACCGGGGCTGTTGTTTTTATGGAACAGCCGCCTACTGATATATCGGCAATATTTCCCGTAAGTCTGCGTTTATCTACTACAAGACGCTGTTTTTTTCCGCTTCCTTCAAGATATACCAAATACATTAAACAGGCAATAACCGTATGCCTTCTTCTGTAACGCCGCTGCGATAAAAACCTGAGCTGGTTGGAATGGGCAAGCTGCAGCGTAGGATGGCCGTTCATGTTTAAATAACCCGCGACACGGGTTTCAAAAGAAAAGCCCTTGTTGCTTTTGGTAAAAAACATTACGCTCAGGCGCGTTCCCTTTGGTATTTTTATCTGGCTTCCAAGAACGTTTCTTGGAACGTCCGTAATCAAAAAATCTGTCTTGGCGGCGCTTAATATACGGACGTTTAATTTATCCTTGCCGTAATGCAGGATTAACGTAATATCGTCTTTTAACTGGCGCGTCGAGTTTAACCCGTCTAACGTGCTGTTTTCCAGCATATTTCTTGTAGAAAAAAGAAGGGAAAGCTTGTTTTGCGTGTCCTGTTCGCTGCCCGATCTCTGTTCAATTTCCCGGTAGGCGCGCCTGAAATGCCGGTCGAGGAGGGCGGGGGTATTGATGGATTTTTCCGGCTCAGTTACACCGTCAGTCCTGAAAATGAAATCAAGCATTTTAGCCTGTTCGTTATCAAGGCCGATGTTTCTCGCCAAATTTTTAAACGCCAGTCCGGCAAACAATTTCGGACTGCCGGAACCGCCGCCCGAACCCGATCCTCCTGAACCGCCTTTTACGGCGTTTATAATAATAAAAAAAATGATTACAGCCGCAACAGCGGATGCGAATATAATTAATCCTGTGGAGGAAACAGAGGTGTCGCTTCCAAATTGAAAATCACTTGCGGAAACCTGTAACGGAAACAACAGAAAAAGATTCGCGCCCATTATTTATCAACCTGTATTTCCGCCCCGCGGCTTTTTTTCAGGATAACGTCAAAAAGCTCCTGAAGCCTCGGGGCCGCCTCGTATTCGGACAAATCTCCGACAAGGACAGAGTCGTGTCTTTCATAAGCGTCCAAAAGCTCTCTTAACACTTTCGAAAAATCGTTTATTAACTGAATCAAATCTTTTTCATCATTCTGAACCAAGAATCCCTGCAAATCAAGCTGTTTTGCGACACGCAAAATTTTCTCGGTAAGCCCTGAAAAAATCTGGATTGTCTGGGCCGCCTGTCCGTCTTTTCCCGTCTGAATGTCAAGGGGAAGGTCCGCGAGCCTTGCGCACGTTACATTAACAAGCGGTTCTATTCTCGCGAATTCGTTTAAAGGATCGTTTATTTCACGAAGCCGCTCTTCTGTTATGGAACGCAGAGTTTGGCAAGTTATGCCGCCGCGCGCGAATAAATCAATACATATCGAAAAAAGTTCCGGTATATTTTCTTTAATATAATTCGCCTGAGCGCTTTGTTCCCAGGAATTTACAAAATTACTTTTATCCTCAAATTTTAAAATTTCAAATTCATCTATATCGTCTGCCAGTTTTAAAAGAGCGTCCGCCGAAAGCTGCGCGGCGCAGGATGTGTAAATATCAAGCGTCTTTACGCTGTCAATTTCCATTGAAAAAATTTCATCAAGACGCGCCGCATCGGCGGCTTTCCCGTCAATGGAAAGTCCGCTTAAACTGTGTCCCAAATTCGCAAGCCACATATCCAGAGAGGCAAGTATGTCTCCTATTGTTTTTTCGCTGTCAAGGGTAATATCCGCCGCTTGCCCGTTAATCCTTATTTCCATACCTTACCTGCCGCCGCGGTTTTGCTGGCTGAAATTGTCAAGGGACGAGGACATCTGTTCCATTCTGGCGTAAGCCGCTTCCATTCTGGCGTACTGCATACGCAGTTCGGCTTCTCTGGCGGCAAGCTGGCGATCCAGAGTAGTGACGCGCCTTTCATCCTGGCTTATGCGGGAATCAATCGTGCTTGTTTTTAAAGAGATGATGCCGCCGGTTTCCACAAAGGGCCTTACAATCGTATCGACATTAAACGCGACTCCGGTGTCCGCCAAAAGGTCGCCCGTGGTGTCGTTTGCGAAAAGTTCCCTGATCGCGGGTATTTTTGTTTCCAGCGCGGCGTCAAGGGTTCTTTCGTTTATTTGAAGATAGCCGCGAAGCTGCGACATATCGTAACCGGTGGAGCTGCCGGCGTTGGAACTTATTCCGATTTGAGCCAGCAAAATTAAATCCCGTTCCAGGCTTGTAGGGTAGGGCGCGGTTACCGTGCGCATTAAGTTATTTTTCAGATTGTTTAAGGTAGAGTCTCCTGAAAAAACGCCGAGTCTTTCCCTCATTGCCGAGGCTTCTTCAGAAGTCAAATATGTCAATTCATCTATAACGCGATCTCCGCTGTTATTTCTTCCGGCGTATGTGGAAGATATGTTCCTTGTCGTAAGCACGTTTATCTCCGCCATCAATCTGTTGTAGTTGCCGACGAATGAAATTATCGCTTCCTTGACGCCCTCGACATCTGCCCTGACGCTCAGTTCCACGGGCCTTTCAGAGACGCCCTTGACATTCAGCGTAACGCCGGGAATAAGATCGTCGATGTTGTTTGTGGAGCGTCTTATTTCAATTCCCTCCATCGAGATAATCGCGTCGCGGGCTGTAGAGACGGCGTTTGACGGCCTTAAACCGCCGCTTACCGAAGTAGGATCCAAAATCTCCACCTTGCCTACGGAAACCTCGCGGTGGGTGTTTGTATTTTCAACATTAAGGGATGCGATTGTTTTGCCCCTCGCTGTTTCCGAAAGAACGTACTGCCTTGACACGGGATTGTTTGAATCCGTAATCGGCGGCAGTTTTGCGGACGTGCCGTCCGAAAAAACAAGCGTTAATACGCCTAAATCATCATTGCGAACAGGAGCCGGAGGCGGACTCAAGTCGGGAAGCGGAGCGAGAGAGGGTTCGTTTTCGATTGTAATGCCGCCGTATGTTACTGAGCCTGTCGGAACGCTTGGTCCCGGCGGAGGCTGTGGAACGCTGAATACGCCGTCTGTTTCCACTCTGGTAGAAGTTTCAAGCCTTAGTACGACAGGCGAATCGGCGCTCAGGGAAATTCCCAAAGGAAGGGAAGCCGAAGAGCGCGGCGCTACCTGCAATACGCCGTCATTTATTGTATAGCTGCCGGATCCTTCCGTTCCTCTGCGCACTGTGTTGTCGCTGACGGGGAAATCCCTGCGCGTGTCGTTTCCCTGTTCCATCATGCCTATACTGGTAACAAACTGCGCGGCGTCGCCGGAAAATCCGAGCCTGTTTCCTTCGCCTGTAATTTTGGATTCAATTAAAAGTGATCTTGTTCCGCTTTGTATCGCCATAAGGCTGGCGGAAATTTTATCTTGTCCCCGGCGGTTAATCACATCGACAAAGTCCCTTAATGTGCCGCCCCGGTAATTTATTGAAATTTCATCATTGCCGACTGAAAATATATAAGTGCCGGCTTCTACTCTCATTCTTTCGTCAAGCGGCTGTGAAAGAAAACGATCCGCCTGGGCGGTCTGCCTGACTGTAAATGAATATGACTGTTCT
>JGI24698J34947_10001621_pt1 | contig 11969 bp, 5 predicted proteins | sample TergutMp193P3_FD_34947 | JGI IMG/M metagenome (IMG submission 34947)
TTCGGGAAAGATGAAAACGGAAACCCCAATTTCTACCTGGAGATTCAGGATCACGGCATCCCGGCGGAGTGGCTGAAGGGTTCCCTTTCCCAAAGGGACATTAACAGGGCGATTATTGATATCGCGAAAAAGACAGGCATTCCCCTGGTTGCAACTAACGATGTGCACTACCTTAACCGGGAAGACTATGTTGCGCACGACACCCTTCTCTGCATAGGAACCGCCCAGGCGCGTAACGCGGAAAAACGGAAGAAGCAATACTACGGTAACAATTTCTACCTGAAAAGCGGGGACGAGATGGCCGTCCTTTTCCCGGACTGCCCGGAAGCCATTGCCAATACGGTACGCATCGCCGGGAGATGCAATGCCGATGTTCCGAAAATCAAAACGAAGGATCTGCCAAAGTACCTGCCCGACTTTGAAATTCCGAAAGACTACGAGAACGCCGACACCTGCCTCAGACGCCTTACCGCCGAGGGTCTCGGCAAGCGTTATGCCAAAGAAAAGAGCGAAGGCGGAAAACCGTGGGTGCTTATACAGGAGAGGATGGAATACGAACTGAACACTATTATCCAGATGGGCTTTACCGGCTATTTCCTTATCGTGGTGGATTTTATCAACTGGGCAAAAGAGCGCGGAATCCCGGTGGGACCGGGACGCGGCTCGGGGGGCGGCTCCATCGTGGCCTATTCGCTGCGCATAACGGACATCGACCCTTTCAAGTACAATTTGCTTTTTGAGCGTTTCCTGAATCCCGAGCGCATTTCCATGCCTGACTTCGACGTGGACTTCGCCAACGGGGGCCGGGACGATGTGATCAACTACGTTACCGAAAAATACGGCAGGGAACGGGTAGGACAGATCATCACCTTCGGGACGCTTGGCGCAAAAGCGGTAATCAAGGATGTGGCCCGGACATTGAATATATCAATTCCCGAATCGGATATGATCACTAAACTGATCCCAAGGGATCCCAAAATCACATTATCAAAAGCCATCAGGGATGAGCCAAGACTTCAGGAACTGGAGCAGGACCAAAGGTACACGGAGCTTTTTGAGCTTGCCCGCAAGCTGGAAGGCCTCAACCGCCATTCAAGCATTCACGCTTCCGGGGTGGTGATAGGAAAATATGATCTGTACGATTTAGTGCCCCTCTATAAAGACCAAAAGACAGGCGCAATTGCCACGCAGTTCGACATGAACCACCTGGAAAAAAGCGGGCTGGTAAAAATGGACTTCCTGGGCCTGAAGACGCTGGACGTAATCAAACACACCGAAGAGCTAATCCGCGACAGGGGCGGAGAGTACGCGAATTTTGACGTTGAAAAAGTGAACGAGGATGACAAGGCGACTTTCAAAATGCTGAGTGAGGGAATGAGTTTTGAAGTCTTCCAGTTTGAATCGGACGGAATGCAGAATGTCCTGAAACGCGCCAGACCGAATTCCATTGAGGATCTGATCGCTCTCAATTCACTGTACCGGCCGGGCCCCATGGCCAACATTGATCAATTCGTGGATTCCAAAAACGGCAGGCAGAGGATCACCTACCCTGATCCTAGTCTGGAAGAAATCCTCAAGGAAACTTACGGGGTTATCGTATATCAGGAACAGGTAATGCAGGTAGCGCGGATCATTGCCGGGTACAGCCTGAGTCAGGCCGACCTGCTCCGCAAGGCCATGGGGAAAAAGATAAAGGAAATCCTCGACAAGGAGAAAATTCCCTTTCTTGAGGGCGCAGCAAGGCAGGGGTACTCCAGGGAAAAGGCCGAAGAGATTTTCGACATGCTCATTCCCTTTGCGGGCTACGGTTTTAACAAAAGCCACGCGGCGGGGTACGCGGTGTTGGCTTACAGGACGGCATATCTCAAGGCGAATTTCCCCGCTGAATTCATGGCCGCCAACCTTACCAACGAGATTAACAGCGCCGACAAAGACAAGCTCTCGGTATGTATCTCCGAAGCCCGGAAGATGGGCATCGCCGTAGATCCGCCGGACATAAACCGCTCGAATAAACTCTTTACTATTTCTGAAGGGCGAATCGTCTACGGGTTTTTGGGGATCAAAGGCCTCGGCGACATCCCTTCGGATGAAATCGTAAATTGCCGCAAGGAAGGTCCCTACAGGGACTTCATGGATTTCCTTAACCGTGTGGATATCAAGGCCATAGGAAAGAGCGTAATTGAAAAGCTCGTTCAAACCGGCGCGTTTGACAACCTGGGCACAAGCCGGGAAACTTTATTGGGGAACCTTGAACGGGTAGTGGATTATATTCAGAACATCAAAGATGAAAAGAAATTCGGACAGGGGAGCCTCTTTGGAGACACGGGGGAAAAGGAATATATCGATTTTGAGTTTGAGGAATTTCCCGAAATCAGCAGGGAAGACAAATTAAAAATCGAGAAAGAACTTATCGGGTTTTATTTTTCGGGGCATCCGATGGATGAATACAAAAACCTGTGGCAGAGCCTTGTGAAAGTAAACCTCGGTAAGCCCGAAACCCTTGTTTCAGGCAGCCAGGTTCTTGTGGGGCTTCTCAAAAACATCAAGATCATCAACACAAGCAGTGGAGAAAAGATGGCCTTTGCATCGCTGGAAGATTATAACGGCGAAATTGAGATTAAATTTATTCCCGGTATATGGGAAAAATATAGGGACTCTCTTGATACAGACAAGGTAGCAATCCTCAAAGGCAAAATAGATTATCAGCAGAGTAGGGACAAGCGCAGCTTCATGGTGGACGAATGCCTTGATGTTGATGAAGCTGAAAAGCTTTCCAAAACGGATGAGGCGCGTTCCCGCAAATGGGATAAGTATCGTAATATATGGAAATATGCGGCGGAACTGGATTTGCGTATTCCGGATCTTGGCGATCCAACGAGGGCGGAATCCGGTACATATACCGTATTGGGTGTGCTCAAGTCTTTGCGAACACATATGGACAAAAATGGCAAAGAGATGGCTTTCGGGACCATCGAGGATTCTCGGGGAGAAATCGATCTGGTTTTCTTCTCGCGCGCATGGGAGAACTGCAAAGCTTTGACAGCCGTGGATGAAGTGATAGCCCTAAAGGGAACAATTGAACCGGCAAGGGACAGGAATTCCGGCAAGGTTGTTTTAATTGTTTCCAGTGTGCAGGACCTCAATAAACTCCTGCGCGCCGCGGCAAAAAAAGCCGCTGAAGCTTCGGAAGCTTCGGAAACTTCGGAAACTTTCGCGAAAGTTTCCGCCGCGAAAGTTTCCACCGCCGAAATTTCCATGGCGGATAAAGAAACAAAGGAAAGCGAATCCGCCCCGTACCGTGAAATCCACATACGCCTTGCCGCCAGCGCCGCGAATAACGAGGCTGCTCTCAACTCGCTTAAGCGTCGCCTGTATGAGAACCCGGGCAACTGTCCGGTATATCTTCACATTCCGGCTGCTTCCGAAGAAGGGACGGCATCGAAAGGGATTTCGTCAGAAACAGTAATCCGTACCGCGAATCATATCAACGCGGTTGTGCTTTTATCAGACTTGTCGCCGGAAAAATACGCGGCTGTCGCCGACGTATGGGGCAAGTGAAAGGCGGATATTTTAGGAGGAGTGTATGTTTCAAATCATCAGAGCGTTAAGTTTTCTTGTCAGCGTTTACATGCTGGTAATCTTCGTCCGGATTATCCTTACCTGGTTCCAGGGGATGGATCAAGGCGGTTTTCAGGAGGTGTTGGCAAAGGTAACCGATCCTTACCTAAACTGGTTCCGCCGCTTCCCGGCCCTCAGAATCGGCTATATGGATCTTTCGCCGATTGTCGCTTTGGGCGTCCTCTCCCTGTTTAACCGCGTCCTTAATACCCTTGCCGCTTACGGAACCATCAGCATCGGCATAATCCTGGCCTTGCTACTCCAGGCTGTTTGGGGCGCGATCTCTTTTTTCCTGGGCTTCTTGATCGTAATTCTCATATTGCGCCTGATTGCCCACCTCGCAAAACTGGGCGGCAACCCATTCTGGCACATAATCGAAAGCATTTCCCAGCCTGTGCTCCACAGAATAAACCGCTTTATTTTCAATAACAGAATTGTGAATTTCACGACAGAGATAATTGTTTCTCTTGCGGTACTGGCGGCCGCCTATCTGGTTTTGAACATCGTCGTTTTCATTGTTTCCGGTTTACTGGTAAGGCTTCCAATCTGACCGGCGATGTTTCTCCGGGAACTTAAAGAGCCGGTCACCCGCCTGAAGGGAGCCGGCTCCGCGGCCGCCGCGAACCTGGCCCGTTTGGGCATAACGACTGTGGCTTCGCTGCTCTGCCATTACCCGCGGGACTGGGAAGACCGGAGCCATCCTGTTCCCCTTAAAGACTGGAATAAGGGACGTATCTGTACCGAGGTAACTGTGCTGGCAAAGGACTGGATCGGATACGGCAGGATGAAGACGCTGAAGATCTATGTCGAGGACGAAAGCGCCAGGGCTTCCCTGGTTTGTTTTAACCGGCCGTTTCTGGAGAAGCAGCTTCGCGCCGGCACGCGTCACAGACTCTTCGGGCACTTTTACTATAAATACGGCGAGATACAGTCCACGGCTTTTGAAGTCGAGCCGTTAGGCGCCACAAGCCCGGAAACTTCCGGCGGCGGGACGCTCAATCCGGTGCTGCCCGTCTATCCCCTCACCGCGGGGCTCAACCAGGGCCTTCTTCGCAGACTCACCCGCCGCGCTCTGGCCGAGTTCGGCCCCGCTCTGGAAGACGAGCTTCCTGAAAGCCTTACCGCCCGGGACGGATTGCTTCACAAGCGTGACGCCATAAGGGCCATACACTTTCCCTCATCACAGGAAGAGCTGGACAGGGCCCGTAACACCCTCATCTACGAGGAACTCTTCTATCTGGAGGTAATGGTCGGGCGCCGGGCCATACGCCGCAAAACAATTAACAATAAACAGGTAACAACGAACAATGGAGAGAGAAAAAATAATAAGTCTTCATTGTCCACTGATAATTGTTCACCGTTCACTGCCTTGCAGCGGCGGCTTCTTGAACGCCTGCCCTTCTCCCTAACGCCGGGCCAGGAAGCGGCCATCAAAGAGATCAACTCGGACATGGACGGGCCCTTCCCGATGGCCCGCCTCCTGCAGGGAGACGTTGGTTCCGGTAAAACGCTTGTGTCGTTTCTCGCGGCCCTAAAAACCGTGGAAGCGGGCGGGCAGGCAGCCCTCATGGCGCCCACGGAACTCCTCGCCCGGCAGCACGCGGAGAACGCCGCGCGGCTCCTTGAGCCCCTGGGTCTTCGCCTTGCCTTCCTCACCGGAAACCTTAAAGCGGCCGGCAGAGCCCAACTGCTCAGGGCCCTGGCCGCCGGGGAAATCGACGTTGCCGCGGGAACCCACGCGCTCTTCTCGCGGGATGTTGCGTATAACAATCTCTCTCTCGTGGTGGTGGATGAGCAGCACCGCTTCGGAGTGCTGCAGCGTCAGGCCATCATGGCTAAGGGACAAATCGCCAATGGTGATTTGTCCCAGGGCGGCGCTGACCAGGGCAGCCCGCCGGACCTTTTAATGATGAGCGCGACCCCAATCCCACGGAGCCTTGCCCTCACGGTTTTCGGCGATTTGGATGTGTCGGTGATTCGGGATATGCCCCCCGGACGAAAATCCGTCAAGACGCATCTCGCGAAAGAATCCAATGAAACCAGGGTCTACGAATTCGTACGCAGGGAATTGGAAGCGGGCCATCAGGCCTACTTCGTCTATCCGTTGATTGAAGGCGGAGACGAAAACGACCTGAAAGACGCCGTGTCCATGGCCGAGCGGCTTTCAAAAGAAATCTTCCCGAAATTCCCCCTTCGCCTTTTGCATTCCAAAGTTGATGAGGAAGAAAAGCGCCTGACCATGGACGCCTTCCGGCGCGGCGAGATTAAAATTCTGGCCGCCACCAGCGTGGTCGAAGTGGGAGTGGATGTTCCCAACGCGAGCTGCATGATCGTCGAGCACGCCGAGCGTTTCGGCCTCTCCGCGCTGCACCAGCTCCGGGGCAGGGTCGGCAGGGGCGAAACCCAGTCCTACTGTTTTCTGGTTTACGCGGACAACCTGACCGAAGATGGCAAGACCCGCCTCAAGGTGATGCTCGAAAACACCGACGGCTTTGTCATCGCGGAGGAAGATTTGAAGCTCCGCGGGCCGGGCCAAATCTCGGGCCTTGAGCAATCCGGCTATTTGAAACTTGGTATTGCCGATCCGGTCAGGGACGCCGCGGAATTGGCGCGGGCGCGGGTTGACGCCTTCGCCATTCTGGAAAACGATCCCGCCCTGGAATCAAGCGAACACCGCGTCATCGCGGAAGTCCTCCGCCGCGCGCCGCCGTTCGGTGAAGCGGGGCTGTGAGACACGAGAGAAGATATTGCGCATAACATGACTTCATTCCTGCGAGCGGGCCGCGATGCGGGCGTTCTCTATTTTTTGCATCTTCTTGTGATACTCAGTCTGCTTAAATATTTCCTTCACAGAAGCGGCATGGAGCTTGCTGCTTTTTAAACTGATTGTTCCGTTATCAAACATCTTTTTCATAATCACATTCACGTCCGTTATGTGAAACCCGACCATGCCGGCCAGCTCCCTTGGGCCAAAATCGAAAGTATAGGGGCTGTTGCTGTCAAGGGGAACCCTGTTTTTTTCCAGCTGAATTAACAGGGCGTCATACATTCTGCCCAGTGGATCGCTGAGGAGCGTGTTGGCCAGGTGCTTGTAGATGAGCCATATCCTGTCCGCGAGAAGAGTGGTGAGCCTCGCGACAAGCTGCGGCTGGGTTTTTATCATCAGATCGAAGTTAGCCCTGTTAACTGCCATGAGCTGACAGTCTTCGTAAGCGACGGCGCTCGCGGCCCTTGGCTTGGCTTCCAAAAGGGCCATCTCCCCGAAAATATCTCCCGGCTTGAGTATCGCCAGAATCACCTCTTTATTTTCAACAACTTTTGTTATTGATACGGAGCCTTTTTGAATGATGAAAAGCTCTTGTCCCGGCTCGCCTTCGGCAAAAATCATGTTGTCTTTGGGGTAGTTCCTGATGGATTCATCGGGCTTGAATTCCTTTACCGCGCCTATAGTGTATTTCGCTATCGTATCCTTGCGTTTAACGGCCTCTTCCCTGTGTTCCCCGCCCGGACAGTATTTGAGGTATTGGGTATAGGCGTAAAAGGCCGAGTTATACCGGTTCTGACGCAGATAACATTCAGCCACATTATAAAGATGGGATGGATCCTCTTCAGCCGTATTTTTCAAAGTCAGTCGTGAAAGCGCTTCGTCCAGATACCTGAGTCTTTTGGAAAACTGAAGGATGATCTTCATGGCCACAGGTGAATTATTCTGGATTAAATCCCCGTATTGATTTTTAAGAACCGAAATAACAACAACATCCGTAACGGCCTTCGCGGTTTCAATATGGCTATGGGAAGACATGGTCGCGACAACGCCGAAGAAGTCGCCGGGCCCGAGCAAATTGCCCCTCTCCTCCTCCACAACCTCAACTTCCTTGGATAATAGAACCCTTCCCTGTTGAATGATGAAAAACCGGTCGGCGTTCTGTTTCCCTTCAACGATGATATACGAGTTCTGTTTAAAACTGATAAAGCTAAGCTGTAATTGGCCAGCCATAAACTCCCAAAAAGGTGACAGTCACCTATTTTTCCGTCAGGTTGTACACCCCGTCCCAGCCTTCCTTTGGCGGATTTTTCAGAAAGGCTTCGCACCGTTTAAAGTATACCGCCGAAGGCCCGTCGTGTTCTATGGCATAGGATTCGCGAAAGCCCTGCATCGCCGTCTTCCACTCCTGCTTTTCATAACTGGCCAGGGCTCCGTGAAACAACTCCACCAGCTTCTTCTTTTCCGGCTCCGCCTGCTCCAGCGTGTCCAATACCTCGTGGAGCTGTACCGGCTCGTTTATCCCCACCACCCGCACGCGGTCAATCCTGCGCGTCAGCAGCTTCCCGCCGGTCTCCCGTATCGCGTCATCCGAAGCGAGTATCCATGTGCCGTATTGTTTGTTCACCCCCTCAAGCCGCGACGCAAGGTTCACCGCGTTCCCCATAATCGTGTAGTTCATCTTGTTTCCGGTACCCATATTCCCGGCCACCATGCTTCCCGTGTTAATTCCTATCCTGGTCAAAAGCGGCGCGGGGGAAAACTTCTCTTCAATGTTTCTCTTGTTCAATTCCGCCTCGACGCGCTTCATTCGAACGGCGGAAACACAGGCCCGGTAGGCGTGATCGTCAAGATCCACCGGCGCGCCGAAGAATGCGATAATCGCGTCCCCCTCGTACTTGTCGATGGTTCCCATCTCCTCAAGCACCACATCGCTCATAACGGTGAGATACCGGTTCAACAAGCTTACGACTTGTTCGGCGTCCAGCTTTTCGGAAATCGTCGAGAACCCCTTCAAGTCCGTAAAGATTGCGCTCATGTGGCGCGTAACGCCCCCAAGCTGGAGCCTTGAGGGGTCGGCCAGTATTTCCTTTACAACGTCGCCTGAAACATAGGTGGAAAAGGCCTTGCGGATAAACTGTTTTTCCCGTTCCGAACCCGCGTAGGAGATAATCTCGCGTATTATCACGGCGCTGATCATGGCGAAGCTTACCGGCAGAGGGCTGAAGAGAACACCTGTATACCGGAACAATAGAACCGCCGCGGTAATCACAACAAGCGCAGCAAGAAAACCCAATACCGCCCTGGGCACAGGCGATAATTTTCCGGTACACAGAAAAAACAACGCCGTAAAAACTATCGCAAAGAGCACCCTCCAAAGCAAATCCGCGAGAACGATAAAGCTTTCCGAAAGGATCATATCCAGGACTACCCCGTGGGTACCCACGTTCACATATTCGGGGTGGAAGGGGTTTGAGCCAATATCGGTGGTTCCTGTGTCAACCCGTCCCAGAACGCAGAATTTATCCTTCACAGCGGCTTCGACAACGCCGCTTATCTCTTCGTATCGGGCCAGATTAATTCTGAGGTACTCCGCCAGAGTCGCAATATACCCCGCCTCGTCTTCGATGGCTTCCGCGGCCTCAGGGTAGGACTCGGCCAAATCGAAAGCCAGGTCGTTTATCTTCGCGCCGCTCTCTATCTCAAGAAGCTCCCCTATGAGGCCGCGGCTTTGGCGGCGGTACTCCGTGTAGGCGGCGAAGTACTCGCCGGAACAGTACTCCAGGGCTGCGGCGCGGTAGTCATGGATTGCGTCAAACAGTTCCGCGAGATCCCCGGTGATGAAGGGTATCCTCATCAGCGACGGCTCGAATTGGGCGAAAAACTGAGTATCGGCAGTGTCAAAGGCGCGCACGTAGTATTCCATCTCCGCTTCAAGATCTTCCAGAAGCGAAAAATCGTAAAACGAAATATGCCGGTAACTGCCCACAAAGTCTTCCTTCGGCCAGTCGAGGATCATCCGCCCGTTCCCGTCAAGAGGTATGGTTATATCCTTCACACCCGAAGGCATTGCCGCGCTTTTAATGAGCATCCTCTTGTTGTCAAGTTCTATCCCCGGATTCCCCAGAAAACCCACGAGGGGCGCGAAGGCGAGCTGCAAATACCAATGATCGTGAACGTTCTGCGCCAGGTCTACCCGCCGCCGGACGCCGTCCCCGTCAACCTGCACATTGGTAAACCCCGCGCCCATTGCCGACAGGGCAAAGCCCGGCAGCGCGGGCAGGACGTCGACAAACCTGCCCTTGTTGGCTTTTGGCGAGGCCTCCACCGGATAGGCAAAACGCTCTTCCGCTATGGAACGCCGTTCCGCCTGTTCCCCGTACAGGGGCTCGGGGCGCAGGTTAAGGGAAGCCCAGCTCCTTCCAAACAGGGCTGATGCCTGGATCAGGTATTCGTCGTTGTCACGCGCTATACCCTGCGCCCTCGCGTAAAGGCCGGCCTGTTCCCCGGCTACAAGACGGGAGAAATCAAGCGCGTATTCGCCTATATCGCCAAGGGGCAGCCTGCCGGAGCCCAGGGCGGAAAAAATATCATTGGCGGCGGAATTGATCTCAGAGAATGCCCTGTCAAAGTCGGCCGCCAGCCCCCGGTTCAGGTATATGGCGTCCACCCCCTGAGGGCCCTTGTCGATATACTCAATATCGAAGATGGCGGCCCTTGCCCCGTGTTCTTTGAGACGCAGGAGCGCGTCGGCGGTAATCGATCTTGGCCAGGGGAACACGCCGTTATACGCTATGGCGTTGTCGTCTACGTCAAGGAACACAACATCGGTGGAACGCTCCCTATCCGCCCTGGCGCGCAGGAACAAATCGTAGACCTGATCGTCCAGTTGACCAAAAACGCCAAGGATGTACAGAAAGGAGAAAAATACCGCCGCCCCCAACCCTATGAGAAGGTTTTTTCGGATCATTATACTCTTGTTATTTTACGTTTTTTTGCAGGTAATTTCAATACCGATAGCAGACCGCTTCATCGCCGTCTTCAACGGCTGCGGCATTTCGCTGCTGTTCAGGAAGTGGTTAGGTGATAAGACTGCGCCTCTTGAAAAAAAGACCCCAATGTGCTAATTTCTTTCTACACAGGGGCGCTTAGCTCAGCTGGTTAGAGCACCACGTTTACACCGTGGGGGTCACATGTTCGAATCATGTAGCGCCCAATCGTATTTTAACCGTATCACGTGCAAATGCGTGTAATTAAATATCTTCCACCAATTCCCCGCGGAGAAGCATTTTCAGGGAATCGTTGAGGTTCTCCTGTTCTCCCGGCGGGAAGGCAAGAAACTCCATGGAAACGAACCGGCCGATTCTGACAAGGCGGCAGACAGGGGAAAGAATGAGATCGCCCGCGCGCAAGGAGCAATTCTCAAGCTTTGAGTTTATGGTTATGTTGTCAACAAGTGTTTTGTCATCAGGCAGGAAAGAAAGGCCGCCTTTGGAAATATCCTTAATCTGCCCGGTTATCACAACGCCGCTTGCCGGGTGGTTAAACACAAAGCCAAACCGCTGCCAGGGGTCGATGCGATAGCGGCGGCTTCTGCGCTTTTCCTCGACCGGCAAATGGCGATCAAGAATGCTCTGAAGCCTGTCTATTTCCTGTGTATCCAAAGACTCAAAAACAGTGCCGCTTACCCCGATGTACGAAGCTTTCGAACTGTCGTCCATGGAGAAATTCTCTCCCTTGAGGATGATGATGGGACAATCATCTTTGGTTCGTTCGTTTCGGAAAAATTGAACCATGGTTTTCCAGTGGCGCGGAAAATCCACGGCGCTGATGATGATTGCCTGGGGATCGATTTCATCGATATTGTCCATTGCCTTGAGGGCGTGAAAATAGCGTATAATATCAAAACCCAGGGGCCTGAGACAATAAAAAACTTGTTTAAAGGTGCTGTCTGAACCCAGCACCACGAGCAGTTTCATGGCCTATCCTGTCATTCAGTTCCCAAATTGACTACCGAATAATCAACAATGGTCCAGATATCATCCTGTTTTTCAAAATACCAGGTATACCGCTTTCTTTCAATGTAACTTCCAACTCTGAAATGTTCCAGTACCACAACCGTCCCCGATTGGGCGTTATACGTAGTGCGCTCAATTGTAAAGTCCATGGGTATGAGGGCGATGTCCTCGTCGATCACGGAGTTTTGCAAATCGCGCCGGTAGCGGGCGACCATCTGCTGGCGGCCTTCCTCGGACTCGGCGAGATATTGCCGCCGCCGGTAGGAGTCACGCGAAAGCATCGCTTCCAGGTCGAGGTAGAGGAAGAACTTCTCCCACTGGCTTTTCTGGCGGGCGGTGAGGAGGTACGTTACCACCTCGTCCGGGGAGAGTCTTTCCCGGACAAGCACGGCGTTGGTTTCCACGTCCAGTTCGATAGGAACGCCGTCGGGGCCGAGGAGGGAGCGGGGGCGCAGGGTGAGGGTGAGGCGGTTTGAGTCGAGGGGCAGGCCGGAGGAGGCGAGGGTTCTGCCGGGGGCGATATAGGGGTTTATGCCCAGCGAGGTTTCAAAGGCGTGGTAGAGGCCGGG